>CEUS01284599.1_pt1 | contig 101300 bp, 79 predicted proteins | sample 427031 | NCBI WGS metagenome assembly CEUS01 (sample SAMEA2622837, study PRJEB7988) | marine metagenome | biome: marine biome (ENVO:00000447); feature: marine epipelagic mixed layer (ENVO:xxxxxxxxx); material: "saline water (ENVO:00002010), including plankton (ENVO:xxxxxxxx)" | depth 140 m
TGTAGAGGTCCTCAAAAGCCTCGGCTATATTCAGTGAACATAGACCACCAAACCCTGGCGATCACGATCAGTGCCATCAAGGCCTTGACGCTCCCGCTGATCTTCCACAAGGCTTGCTATGTCAACGCCCGGGATAAGGAACCCTTAACGCTGTTCCTTGTCCGCAGGTATTAACTAAACTGTTGTACTGGAAATTGTCTTCTAGTCTTTGGCTGAAGCGAGCAAGCTTTTAGCCGACACCACCAAAACTGCGGCGCCTAAGAAGGTTACTAGATTTCCAATAATGCCCGATAAGTGTGCACCTACGGCGGGGATTGCCTCTAAGTTATTTGAAGCAACTCCAAGAGCAATAGCTGCTAAAAGGAAACCCTGCACTTCGACGCCACTTATGTTTAGAGCTCCAACAACCAGACCAAGTACTGCTAGTGCCAGACCAGTCATTGGGACATCGATACCTACGCCTCCTGCTACAGAGACCACCAGGCCGAGAATAAAAGCAATTTTTCCTACTAAATCCATAGTTTCTCCTTAATGACGGAATAGCAAAATACGTGTTGCACAAATGTGAAACTTAAAGTTGCCGTCCACAGGGAGATTAACAGAAATTACGCTGGCAGAGTGAATATTTTTGAAAAACTTTTCCTCGGGTATCATGTGGCAATATTGTAGAGTGAACTTTTTCAAAGAAAGTCCCTGTAAGTATTGAGTGGTGGCCCTTACCTTATTTCTTTTTTGTTAAGAACAAGAACGGAACTTTACCTGCAGATCTCATGCTCTAACTAATCTTCAACCTTCATCAAAATGGCAACCACTTCCCTGCCACCAAAATTCGTTTCGGATACGGTCAAACCTTGGAGTTCAAATCCCATACTTCCCGCTCTGTTCAACTCTTTATTCATGGTCTTTGTCCGCTTGGTTGCCAGAAGTTTATAAATGTAGCGAGTGAGTGTTTTCCCCACTGGTCGTTCCAATACCACAACAACTTCTCTATCAAACGACCCCCAAGCAGTTTCAGCTATAGATTGACCTACGTAGGTATACCCTTTTTCTCCGGCGGCACGCAATTCTTTCTGCATCGTTGAAGTCTTTGAGGTTGCCAACAGCATGTACTCAAGACGTTTCTCATTACCAGATACGGCAGACCTCTCCATTGCCGTAACTATCTCCTTACCTCCAAATGTCGTCTTGCCACCCATCATGCCCGAGAACCGAAAACCCTGAGCCGCGGCTCTGTTCATCTCTTTCTGCATCGTTGATGTTCTCGTTGTTGCGAGCAGTCGATATTCTTTTTCGTCATCAATGGAGCCAGCAGCCATTATGCAAAGTGGTGACAAAAAACTTATTACTAGCCCGAGTGTGATCTTTGGCAACAGCAACATTAAAGGCTCCTTTGTATAACGCTCAGCCCTAAAAGACATTCGGTATTGTGATGCGTGTTATTTTATTTGCGTTTCAAACTTCCCAAAACCACCATTGGATTCTTTCGAATAGGCACCACAGAGAATGTTCAAAATCTTCACTTGATGTAATTGAGCAGATCCTGCTTGCTCAGTCCCTCAATCCCTAGATGCTTGAGTGTTCGAGCAGCCTCCCAAAAATCCCTGCCTAATGTCGCAGAAGCTACGTTGACTAGGGCCCTCATAGTAGGGCAATTAACTCCTAGCTGTTGGCCCAACATTGCCCATGTGGCCAAACCGTAGGGAACATCCTCGCTCAGCCAGCGAGTATCAAGGATGCTCGGAGCCCGTAATTGTGTCAACATATAGCTGCCATTGATTGTGGCCCATAGATCTCCTTTTGGGCCAAACCCAGCTTCGTAAAAAGCGGCTTCCACAGGCAGAAGATCGAGGTCAAGCGCCTTCGCAATTGCCAGTCGTTCACGATCTACATCACAGATAAGCCTGCACACCGCAGGCGTAACGCCCTCTTTATAGAAATAGAAATCGCCACGAGAATACTCAACTCGTCCTGCGTTCAGTAGCACGCCTGCGGGGTGAACCACTGGATTCATTGCCGCCAACCCACAAGCGAGAACATTCGGATAAAGATGCACTCCCGGGAACCAACGATCCACAACTTTTCGGGCGCGCTCGCCTTCGCTGTGTGGCATGACACCCAGCCCAAGCCCTTCGACCATACCCCAAATATGTGCCGCCTTCGGTGACGTCTTACGACAAACGTATGGGGCAGTATCTGTCTCAGCGATAATCAGGCGATCAGCTGTACATTGTTGTTTGAGAATGTGAACGAATTCGAGACTTCCTAGAGTGCCTGGCATCAATACAATGATTTGATCATTGTCAAGATGTGGCGCACAGGCTTCCGCAAAGGCACGGTGCCCGTAGGCGGGCACAATCAGTAGAACTAGCTTGACATCAGTTAGACCTTCGGCAAAGTCCGTGGTGACATGACGCACTGGGGCGACCCCCTGACCAGCCACACCGGAAAGGGAGATGGACCGCGATTCTCGTACAGGTTCAACTGCCTCGGCAAAATCAGGCAGCTCACAAAGTGTCACCGAGGCACCATCCAAACTGAGTTTGGCAGCAACGGCAAAAGCGGTGTTACCGCCCCCAAGGATAGTTATTTTCTCTGTTACCATACATTCGCCTTGCTATAGCCTAGCAGTATGTGATCGTGACTCCAGTGCGAGAACTGGTAAATCGCTTGGAGAGCTTGAAACCAATAAAAACGCAGACAGTACAAAAAGACTCTTTCCACATATGTGAGCAGTAAAACAAACAATACTTCGACTGAAAAATACAGCTGGACGGAATTAGGGCGGCCATCCTAGACCATTTGTGTTTCGCCGTCGGGGAGTTGTAAACTCAAACCCGAGACATCAACAGACTGCAAAGGTCTGCCACGGGGCTCAGCGGCAAACACGGTTTGCCCTGACTGAATTGGATTCAGCCAAAAGGAGTGGGAAATGGAGAGACGTGACTTTCTGCGAAGCGGAGTAGCTTCAACCGCACTAGCAACTCAACGCATCCTCGGCGCTAACGACCGAGTGCGAGTCGCATTGATAGGGGCGGGTGGTCGAGGTCGAGGTGTAACTGCCTATGTCGCAAAAGTTGCCGGTGCCGAGATTGCTGGTGTATCCGACGTGTACATACCGCGCCGCGAAGAAGCCGCTGCCCAATTTGGGCCGACTGCAAAACCATTTGCTGATTACCGTACCATTCTCGACAGTAAGGACGTAGATGCCGTGATCATTGCCACTCCTGACCATTGGCACACTCCTATGACCATAGAAGCCGTTCAGGCTGGCAAGGATGTTTACTGCGAAAAACCTGTAACTCATCATCTAGCGGAAGGCGAAAGACTCATACGTGCCGTGGACGAATCGAAACGGATTGTTGCCACCGGGACACAACAGAGAAGCTGGGGACATTACATCGAAGCAAAAGATCGAATCCAGGCTGGAGAATTAGGCAAAGTCACGTTTGCTCGGTGCTACTGGTACCAAAACTATACTCGGTGGAAAAAACTTTTCGAAAACAAAAAAATCGATGTCGACAAACTGAACTGGCAGCAGTGGTTGGGAGCGGCACGAAAGCAACCATTCGACCCGATTCGCTATCGATATTGGCGGTTTTTCTGGGATTTTGGTGGTGGAAGCTTTACAGACTTAATGACCCACTGGATAGATGTGATCCAGTGGTTTATGGAAAGTGACCAACCAATACTTGTACAAGCGTCGGGTACAACCTACACCCAGGACTGGCTAGAAACTCCCGACACGGTTACGGCCTCGATGCAGTTTTCTGAGGGCTATACAGTAACCTACGATGGCGCTTTAATGTTTGGACTCGAAGGCGGTGGCATTGTTTTCCGCGGCGACAAAGCAATGATGACCCTCAATCGTCAGGGGTTCGATATTTACCCTGAGGGTGTAAAACCTGCCGAGGCCACAGGCAGACCAGAACCTACCGTTCATTTCCGTAGAGGGAAAAACACTGACGGCCATGGAACTGGTGAAAACGTCACGGACTGGCTTGCCTGTATCCGAAGTGGAAAGACTCCCAACGCGCACGTACGAGCAGGCGTTACAGCGGCGGCAACGTCCCACTGGGCCAACAAGGCTCTGCGAGAAAATCGGACAGTAAAACTGTAAGCCACTAAAAGTTCAACCTATTGAGGAAACACAGGCAGTTTTTTATGTTGCTTTTTGTCTTGGTGAAACTACCAAGACTATAGTTTCCTCTTGGATGAGGCCCGGATGAGTGGTTCATGGTAGGCTTAACACCGACTACATCTTCCGTCCACCAAACTAATCCGTCTCATTGGATGAGTCCAGCAGACCAGATGAAGCTTTAGACAATTTGTGGCGCTGAAGTTTCCCCAGGGCGTTACGGGGTAGTTTCTCGACGAAAATAAACTTACGAGGAATCTTAAACGATGCTAAGTTTTCTCGACATATATCTCGAAGTTTTCGATCATCCAAGTCGCTATCCTTCTGAAGTTTGACGTAAGCCACCAGGACTTCGCCTCGAGATGGGTCTGGCTCTCCGACAATAGCAACTTCGGACACACCAGATTGCTCAGCCAGCAGCTCTTCAATCTGACGAGGGTAGATATTGAAACCACCGGAAATAATGAGGTCATCGCGGCGACCAACAAGTGTATAGTAGCCATCATCGGAACATGTTGCTAAATCACCGGAGCGAAAAAAGCCATCTTCTGTGAATGCTGTGGCATTCGCCTTGGGCTGCCGATGATAGCCAGAAAACACATTATCGCCACGGATAAGCACTTCTCCAATTTCACCGGTCTCAACCTGTCCTCCGGTTTTCGGATTCACTAAACGAATCAAAACACCACGTAATGGTTTGCCTACAGACCCCGGCCTGCGCTCACCTTCATATGGGTTCGATATATTCATTAAGGTTTCACTCATACCGTAGCGTTCGAGGATGTCATGACCGTAGAGACTACGAAACTTCTTGAGGGTGCCAGCGGGCAAAGGTGCGGAACCAGAAACAAAAAGTCTCATTGAGTCACCAATTTCTTTTGCCGTCTTGGGTTCAACGCTGAGCAATCTCTCATAAATAGTTGGAACACCAAAAAAAACCGTGGGAGAAAACCTCCGGAATTCTTTGACAATACTCTCGTGACGAAAACGTTCGAGTAATCGCAGTCGCAGACCGGTTGCCAGCCAGGTGTGCAGACCATTTCCAAGTCCATGTACATGAAACAATGGAAGAGCTAGGAGAAGACGGTCTTCACCAGTAATTTGCCACGCCTCGAGTAGCGTTTCGGTGTTGGCTATGAGATTGCGATGGGTCAGCACCGCCCCTTTTGGCGTCCCAGTAGTGCCAGAAGTGTAAACAATCATTGCAGGATCGTCCATTTGGCATGGATATGCGACTAATTCTGATAAGAAATCGTGGCTCAGTTCGTCAAAATCATTGGCTCGATAGAGTAGTACTTTCGGGCCAGTTTGGCGATGTTCCATTTGGAAACATGACTCCAGACAATCGATGAGATCAAAGGAGGTAACGGCAGCACGTGGTTCTGAGTCATCAACAATTTGCCGGACTTCACGCTCACGATAGAGAATGTTGATAGGAACAAAAACGAGGCCAGACTTCAAAATAGCTAGGTAGGAAATGATAAATTCAGGAGAGTTTCTGAGATAAACGACGACACGATCTCCCGCCACAAGACCGTCTTCGGCGAATCGGCGTGCCAGACGATTCGAGCGCACCTCAAGCTCTCGGAATGTTAGTTCTTCGGCTGAAAACTCAAGCCCGGTTTGGTTCACAGAATTTTCAAACGTTGGACGAAATGACTCAATGATGTTCATCAAATGATATCTTCACGTTCAGATTCAGATAGAAGCTCACTCAAAAGATGGCGATAGTAAACGTTTTTTTTCAACTTCTTACGCTAAGTAGAGCTGACCGGGCTAACACTTTTGACATAAGGACGCAAGACTAGGTTGATTGCAATCAATACTACTGACATCGCAGGCAAGAGTAGTAGAGCCAAACCAAGTGACAATCGATCAGCGACAAAGCCTATTGCGTAGGAGCTAAGTGTTAGCCCGGCCCATCCCGACGTAATAACAATACCCATAGCGGTAGCGGTCATCTTGGAGAACAAATTGCCACAAATAGCAAGAGTCGTTGGGAATACAGGTGCCATCGCTACTCCAGCCGCAAAGACTAAACCCGTTATCAAAATTGGGTCATCAAGGCGCAACATAGCAAAAGTTGTGATTGCCATAGAGATTGAAGCAACCAAAGTTACACTAATCTCTGATATGCCCAATAAAATTCGAGATGCCACCACGCGTCCAACTAATAGCCCAAGTGCAAAGCCCCAAGAAAGAATATTTCGTGCGTCTCCGCGCGCAAATTTTTTTTCTTCTTCAAGATATTTCACCAACCAGTTAAAAACACCCACTTCGCTAGCTACATAGAAAAACAAAATTAAACTGAGCAGATAAAGTGGAGGTTGCCTTAGTAGCTTATGTGCAGCTGAAACGGTAAATCCTCGTTCTCTAGTCGGTAACGGCATCGGAGTTCCAATGTTGACTAGTAACGTGAGACCCACAATTGCAGTTAATGTAACTGACAATGCATGAGTTGAGCTTAGGGCGCTGACATTAGCAGCGAGCAGTGGTGTAACCATCGTGCCAAGTCCGAAAAACATGTTGAGTAAGTTAAGCGCAGAAGCGCGCCTATCTTCACTTACATCACTGATTAAAGCGTTTGATCCTGTTACCAGCATTCCTCCACCTAAACCCAGCACAAGTGTGGACCAGCAACACCAAGACACCACGATAGTGGGGTTGTTGCCAGCAGACATCAACATCACAAGCCCCAATGTTATGCAACTTAGCCCGGCCACAATGCCAGTTTTTTTGCCACGCCTGTCAACGATTGGCCCCACTAAAACAGAAGCAATCATAAGCCCCAGTGCTTGCATCGTGGCAATTAAACCACTCTCCTTGGCGGTGAGGTTGAAACGCTCTCCCAGCTCTGGCAGAACCGTTCCCAAAAGTGCAGCAATCAATCCGTAGGTAAACACGCCTAGTATCATTGCTGGGATCAGCGTTGACCTGGTATAGCGATTACTCATACAACCTTCTTCTGTTCAATGAAACAAGGTTCTGTTCGGCAAAATTGTGAGTCAAAAGGCTTATTGGCTACATCAATTAACCAAGACGGGGGCGCTGAGTGTCATTGTCCCAAAAAACTTTCTTTTCCTCACGATAGGACATTGTTGCCAAGTGTCCCGTGACAGCTGCTTCATGTCCAGTCTGTGCATCGCAATTCAGTGGGACGTTGTCCCGAATTGAGTCGATAAAATTCCTAAGGTGGTCACCGGTCGGATTTCCTTGTCCAAGGTCCTTGCGACTTCGGACGTGGATTTCCGGTCGAGAGGAAACCTCTTCCGGTGCACCACGGTATTTCTCTGGGTAAACGTACAGATCTCTGAGTCCAATAATCTCCATGGTGCCCTCACTGCCGAGTAATTGTTCACCAAAACGAAAATGCGAATTACTGAAAGCCACAGAATAGTTAATATGGAAGTGTTCAGGATATTCAAAGCCCGCCGTTATGGTGTCAGGAACCTCTCGGTCATCGTTGCGCCAAAAATGAACACCGCCAGTACACATAACCGATTTGCAATGAGTGTGGCCAGTAATCATATGAATTGCGTCAGTCTGATGGACAAGGAGATCTGTCGAAATACCTCCGGAATAATCCCAGTAGAGACGCCACTGGAAATAGCGGTTTTTGTCAAACCCTTTGTTTTGAGCGGTACCTAAAAATCTTTCATAATCTGTATTTTCAGGATTTGCATCCATGGGAATCTTATACCGCCAGGCAGGAAAAGTAGACGGACTATTACGGAACCAGAAAGCACGAGCATACACCACTTCACCAAGCACACCAGATTCATAGATTTCCTTGGCTTTCTGATAGAGAAGTGAGCTGCGACGCTGCGTTCCGACCTGGAATTTCTTGCCACTTTTCTCTACAGCAGCAACGATTTCATGACCTTCTTCGATCGTATGGCTCAGCGGCTTTTCACAGTAAACGTGTTTGCCCGCCTCAAGAGCAGCAATCGCCATGTCGCGATGCAGATGCTCAGGCGTCATGATAACGACAGCATCAATGGCGTCGTTAGTGAGCATCTTGTAGTAATCGTGGTATGTCTGAGGCGCCACCCCTTGCTGAGTGGCAACGACATCCTTACCCTTCGCCATGCGCGGGGCAAAGGTATCGCAAATGGCTCCAATCGAAGCAGCGTTTTTAGCCACCTTCATCATAGTCTTGATATGGCGGCCTCCGCGATTTCCAAGACCAACCCAGCCCAGATTAACCTTGGTCCCAGCAGTCTGTGCATTCAATAGAGCCGGAGCAGCTAAGACTGTAGATCTATTAAAATCTCGCCGTGAGATCGATGAGGACATTTTGTTTTTCGGTTCCTTCCTAATCAAATATGGGGAAAGCTCTGTTGAGAATATCAGCGGTCGCCGTGCAGGGGCAAGCAAGAAAAACCTACGGACACTGAGCTGAGATGGGAAACCGCTAGGTCACACTACCAGCGGCACAAGCCTTTTTGACCTATGTCTTTGCGATAGTGAAGACCATCAAATTGAATTTTTTCAGCAGCCGCATAAGCATTACCGATCGCGGAAGCCAGGTTTTGACCACCAGCTGTAACTCCCAGAACACGCCCTCCGGCTGTGACTAGATTCCCTTCTTGCAGAGCTGTACCCGCATGGAAGACTTTAGCCCCAGTGGCTTCGGCCTCATCGACTCCAGCAATCGGCAGACCTTGAGGGTAGGAGCTCGGATAGCCCGGGGCAGCACAAACTATACAGCAAGTGGGACCTTCGTCCCAGCCTACAGTTTTGGGGTTGAGGTTACCTCTAGCCGCTGAGAGGAGTAATTCTCCCGCGTCCCCAGTCATGCGATACATCAAGGGTTGGGTTTCGGGATCACCCATACGAACATTGTATTCGAGAACCTGGGGACCATTTTCAGTCATCATCAACCCAAAGTAGAGAAAACCGACAAACGGATAACCATCAGAACGGATACCGTCCAGCGTATTTTCTACAATTGTAGTTAATATAACCTGCCGCTCTTCTGTGCTGAGAATACGGGGGTCACAGTAGGCCCCCATCCCTCCCGTGTTAGGTCCTAAGTCATTGTCAAAAATAGGTTTATGGTCCTGTGATGGGGGAAATTCAAAAAATGTCTTTCCATCGCTTAGGACTATGAAACTCACTTCTTCTCCGGTCATAAATTGCTCGATTAGCAGTCTCTTCCCTGCATCACCGACAACTTCGCCGGAAAGCATAGCTGTACCTGTTTCACGTGCTTCGTCTTCGTCACGAACAATAATTACGCCTTTGCCAGCTGCAAGCCCGTCTGCCTTGAGTGCCACCGGAAAGCCAAAACGGGTTAGGTTTGCCTCTAACTCGCTCATCGACTCAACCACCGCAAAATCAGCGGTCGGAATACCGTGACGCTTCATGAATTGTTTGGAAAAAATCTTGCTTCCCTCCAGCTGGGCAGCTTCAGCCCCTGGACCAATTACAGATAGCCCATGCATCCGAAATTTATCCGCAAGGCCAGCTACCAATGGAGCTTCTGGGCCTATCACGGTGAGGTCAACATCGAGATGTTGAGCTAGAGCGAGAATTTCCGTGTTCAATTTTATGTCCTGCGAGAAACATCTGTGCTCCTGTGCAATACCAGCATTTCCGGGTACAGCGTAAACTTGCTCGACGGAGTCTGATCGGCCCAAACGCCAGCAAAAAGCATGTTCACGGCCGCCACCACCTACTACTAAGACTTTCATGTGCTCTTCTTTCTGTTAGGGCAATGTCCCGAAACTTTATTAGCGACATCACATTGCCGGTTGCCTGACGAATGCCTAGAATAACAAGAAAGCCTTTCCTTCTGGCCTTCTGCAATGTTGAAGTTTACCGAAGATCACGATGTTGTAGTGATTGGTGCCGGCCACGCTGGCTGTGAAGCATCGATCGCAGCTGCACGAATGGGTTTGCGTACAGCATTAGTGACACTCAACCTGGACCTGATCGCACAAATGTCTTGCAATCCAGCGGTCGGTGGAATTGCCAAGGGGCATCTAGTACGAGAAATCGATGCACTCGGCGGAGTCATGGGAGAAGTCACTGATGCTGTGGGGATCCAGTTTCGACTATTGAACACAAGTCGCGGCCCGGCAGTCTGGTCACCACGGGCGCAATGCGATAAAAAGCAGTACCGTGTGAAAATGCGGCAGGTATTGGAACAACAAGAAAATCTGGTAATCAAACAAGCCGAAGTGGTGAATCTGATTTTAGAAAACTCAGCAAAGTGCGGTGCCGATAAGGTCATCCGGGGGGTCGAACTGCTAGACGGACGAACCATCCGGTCCGAGGCGGTGATCATCACAACCGGAACGTTCCTAAATGGTCTAATACACGTTGGCGAGAAAACTTATCCAGCAGGCCGGAGCGGTGAGCCGGCATCTCGTATGCTCGGAGAAGTCCTGCGTGAACTTGGATTCCGATGTCAACGCCTGAAAACAGGCACCCCGCCACGACTTGACGGAAGAACCATCCATTGGAACCAGTGCCACCCGCAATCGGGGGATTTGGAACCGACACCATTTTCATTCCGCACGAAAGAGATTAACCAAGAACAAATTAAGTGTCATATTGCTTTCACAACTGAAGAAACTCATGAAATCTTACGGCAAAACATAACTCGATCGCCACTATATAGCGGTCAGATTGAAGGAGTTGGACCACGATATTGCCCATCAATCGAAGATAAAGTAGTCAAATTTCCTGACAAAACAAGGCATCAGCTCTTTCTAGAGCCGGAAGGGTTGGACACAAACGAAGTCTATCTCAATGGCATGTCAACGAGCATGCCTATTGATGTTCAGGCCGAAATGATAGCATCCGTCCCAGGATTAGAAAAAGCTGAAATGATCCGTCCAGGATATGCAATTGAGTATGACTCTGTTGACGCCACTGAATTACGACACTCCCTTGAAACAAAACGTATTTCAGGCCTTTATTTAGCAGGTCAAATCAATGGAACAACCGGTTATGAAGAAGCAGCAGCGCAAGGAATTATGGCTGGAATCAATGCAGCACGGGCCGCACAGGGACGGGAAAGCATCGTGTTAGACCGGACACAGGGTTATACAGGAATTTTGATTGATGACTTGATTACAAAAGGCACTGATGAACCCTACCGGATGTTTACATCGCGGGCTGAGTTCCGTCTACATCTGCGTATTGACAACGCAGATGAGCGCTTAACACCAATTGGACACGAGGTGGGCTTGATAAAAGAAACCGCCTGGCAGATTTTTTCGGAATTGCAAAGAGACAAGAAATCGGTGCGTGATTTTTTGGAGAACTATCGACCCTGGACAGACGACAAAGAGATCGCACCCTTGCTGGCTGTGATCGGTAATTTGCCCCGTGAACGACAGACACTTGCGCAATTGCTGAAACGTCCAGAAGTGACAATTTCAACTGTAAAAGATTTAGTGGGTCGCCACACTGGAATTAAACTGACCCAGCCGGACTGGAAATCGATCGAGACTTCTATCAAATACGAAGGCTATCTTACACAACAGAAACGACATATCCAACGCCTCAAGCGTGCAGAATCGCGCCGGATCCCCAAAGGGTTCTCATTTGTGGGAATTCCCGGATTATCACGCGAGATCATCGAGAAAATGGAGCGCGTAGAACCCTCGACACTCGGTCAAGCTGGCCGCATTCCAGGAGTCACCCCAGCAGCAATTTCGATTCTCAACCTCTACCTCGATATGCCGGCAGCGGCTCGCTCGAATGCCTGACCCCCAAAAAAAATTCCGGGCGCTGATTGAACCAGTATTGCACCAGGCAAAACTTTCGATCACAAATCAACAAATCAAACAACTATACCACCACTACTTTCTGTTAACTCAATGGAATCAAAAGGTTAGCCTAACATCAATTCGAGATCCCACGGAAATTATCGAACGACATTTCGGAGAATCCTTGTTCTTGGCTACAAAACTTCCTGACGCTAAAACTGTAGTTGATATCGGTTCTGGGGCAGGCTTTCCTGGCCTACCGTTTGCAGTAGCAAACCCCACGGTTGAGGTAACACTTGTCGAATCCATCTCAAAAAAAGCAGCCTTCTTGAAGGAAGCATCAAGGGAGATCAGCAATGTTAGAGTCCTACACTCTCGAGCTGAAAACATCCAAGGAGGGTTCGAATGGGCTGTTTGTCGTGCGATTCCCATCAAAAAAATGTTGCCTGTTATGAAGAGCTTAGCGGCCAATATTGCCCTGATGACATCCGAAACTGTGGCCTCTGAGCTTAAAGACGAACTAGAGCCGCCAATCCCAATACCATGGGGTAATCAGCGAATATTGCTGTTAGGGCACTTCGGGGGAAGATGTTCCACGTGAAACAAACATGATCATAAATGTTCCACGTGAAACATTTCTTGGTCGCTATCTGAAAAACTGTGCTAAATTGGTGTCTCGTAAACTTGGAACTGGATCCCTTGAACAAAATCATCGCTATTGCCAATCAAAAGGGTGGTGTTGGGAAAACGACAACCGCTATAAATCTTTCGGCCTCACTCGCAGCTGCCGACTGTAAGGTTCTCATTGTCGATTGCGACCCACAAGCTAATTCCACTAGTGGCTTAAGTTTCGATCATGATCCCGACCGCAAAAATCTCTACCATTTACTTATTGGAGATGAGACTCCAGATGGCGTAATTTATCCAACCCAGGTCCATGGACTGTGGCTACTGCCATCCAGTCGGAACCTGGTCGGTGCAAATGTAGAGTTGGTGGAACGTGAAGGAAGAGAGGTGCGCCTCCGTGATGAGCTGAGGCCTCTTCTGGGTCAGTACGATTTCATATTTCTGGACTGCCCACCAGCACTTGATTTGCTCACTTTAAACGGCTTAATAGCCGCCGACACAGTGATCATCCCCATACAGTGTGAATATTTCGCTCTCGAGGGGGTTTCCGCCCTCTTAGATACGATCGATAGAGTTCGTCAGCACTTAAATCCAAAATTGAGCATAGAAGGGGTCCTGCTAACTATGTTCGATGAGAGGACTAGCCTAACCCGCCAGGTTGCCACCGACTTGAGGGATTTTTTCCAGGACGATGTTTTTAAGACGGTTATACCGCGCAATGTGCGGCTGGCAGAGGCACCGAGTCACGGTAAACCTATTCTTGAGTATGACTTGCGATGCAAAGGGGCTGAGAGTTATCTCAATCTGGCGCGGGAAATTCTTTCGAGAACCGAGCCAGGGATCTCTGCACATGCCTCCGGGTAATCTCTCACGGTGAATTAACATGGCGGTTAAACCACAACATGGTCGAAGAGCTTTAGGGAAAGGGCTTGGGGCTTTGCTCCCTTCGCCCCCCGCTGGCTCATCACGGTCAAATGGATCGATAGAAGAGCTCGCTGATGGCCTTAGATCCATCTCAGTCGAGTTAATTGATCCAAACCCTTTTCAGCCCCGAAGAAGCTTTCAAGGGGATGCCTTGGAAGGACTAGCGCAATCTATCCGCACTGATGGGTTGGTACAACCTATAGTCGTCCGTAAGAGTGGCTTGAGGTTCACGCTGATCGCCGGAGAGCGAAGACTGCGAGCAGCAAAACTCGCTGGCCTGGCGAAAATCCCTGCACTGATACGCGAGATTGCCCAAGACCGCATACTCGAGGTCACTCTCGTCGAGAACATTCAGAGGGAAGATTTAAACCCTATAGAAATTGCTTCAGCGCTGGAGCGAATGATCGAAGAGCTACAGTTGAGCCACGAGGAAGTCGCAACAAGAACAGGAAAAGACCGTTCGACAATCACAAATCTGCTGCGATTACTGAATCTACCCTCCGATGTACGAAACCTAATAGCAGAGGGACACATCTCGGGGAGCCATGCGCGTGCCATCGCAGGACTTGAAAAGGTGGAGGACCAGAGAACATTAGCCAACAAGACCGTGGCTCAGGGGCTATCAGTCAGGCAAGTAGAAAACGCGGTTAGGAAACTCACAAATTCAAATCCGACCAAAAAAGTTAATAATGAACTCGATCCTAACGTGTCAGCAGCCATGGACAACCTGGAACATCGCCTGAAAACAAAGGTACGCCTCATTGGTCGTGGTCAAAGAAAAGGCAAGATTGAGATCGAGTATTATTCCACCGAAGACCTAGAGCGCATCTACTCAACAATAATGGGTGAGTAAGTACCGTCAAAGATCTGTCATTTTTTGCTTGATTCCCGCTCGATTTTTTGCACAAGAGCCTCAGCTCTAGATCTAGATAAATGTATTATTTTCTTATTGTTAGATATTTTTATTAGAATTGGAAGCATTTGTTTAGGCGAAATCACTCGATCTTTGTCCAAGGAAATTTGAAATGCAATTAGGCGCTTATTGACACCCAATCGATCAAACCGCATTGCGCGCTCCAGCTCGATACGATGACGTGCTGTTTCACCTGCTCTGAGAAACCAACTTGCCAACGCTTTTGCATCCGGGTTCTCCGTATAGATGAATTCTGTTTCAGATTGATTTCCCGTGGAATCGATGTAGCGAAAAAATTTTCTGCCTGTAAAGGCCACCTTGCGAGGATGAGTCAATGAAATCCGAAAATAATCCAAGTTTTTGACTTGAGTGGTTAGCCAAGAGAGATTTTCTGCCGATAATTCAAAAATCAAAGGTTCATCCGTAGGGTCTTCCCGGTAAAACACCTTGCCTGACATCTCTACTTCTATCTCAAAGTATTCTGGAACGCTGCCAGGAAAAGCTCTTGTGAAAAATATGCGGCATCCCTGATTCTCATCCTTCTGTGCACCAAAAACTGCCGCAGTATCCAACAGAAATATCACGGATATTAACAAATAATAATATAAACTACACATGTAGAATTTATAGCGTTCCTCGCGCCACGCGCTGACTATGGCATATAGCAACTGCTAGTGCATCAGCAGCATCTTGAGATTCAATTGGTTCGCGCAGACCAAGCAGGGATGCCACCATCAACTGCACTTGCCTTTTTTCCGCTCGTCCATAACCGACAACACTTTTTTTTATTTCTAATGGTGAATATTCACCAACCGGTAGTTCCACTTGCGCCGCCAACAGCAAAGCAACACCACGAACTTGCGCTAACTTCAGAGTTGTCTTGACATTAACGGCATTGAAAATCTCTTCAATTGCAATCGTGTCTGGGTTGTGTACAGCCACGAGCGCCTGTAATTCGCTATGAATTTTTTGCAGCCGATCAGGGAAAGAGCTTCCAGGGACTACTTTGATCACGCCAAATTCCAGTGCCCGATGATTACGTCCATCTGTCTCTATGATGCCGTACCCCGTCTTCTGGGAGCCACAATCGATGCCAAAAACCCTCACTCAGCACCTCTTGTGTCGGCAGTATGCAGAGTTCGCGAGTTCATTTAAACTATGTACGTTAATTCGCGAGTTTCTCTAACTCGTCATCATCGATATCAAAATTGGCATAGACATTCTGCGTATCATCTTGCTCTTCCAGTGCTTCTATCATTCGCAGTACCGCCGCTGCCTGTTTCCCTTCAACCTTAACTGAGTTTTGGGGGATCTGAGTCACTTCCGCACTCTCGAGTGGAAGGCCTGCACTTTCTATTCCCTGAAGTACGTCGTGGTGAGCTTCAACAGGTGAGACAATAGCCCAATTATCGCCTTCATCCCTAATGTCATCCGCGCCAGTGGCCAAAACAAGATCCATGAGGCTTTCCTCCGTAGTAGATGATTTCGGGATGACAATTAGGCTACGTTTGTCAAAAATCCAGGAAACGCAGCCATTTTCTCCTAAATTGCCTCCATGTTTGGCGAAATGGTGTCTAATTTCGCTTACTGTTCGATTTCTATTATCTGTCACAACATCGACTATCACGGCCACTCCAGCGGGCCCGTAGCCCTCAAATGAGACCTCTTCGAAGCTTTCCCCTTCCATTTGTCCACTGCCTCGCAAGACCGCACGCTTGATGTTGTCCTGCGGCATGCTCTGGCTCTTGGCTGTGGCAATGGCTGTCCGCAGTCGAGGATTTCCGTCAGGGTCACCCCCACCTTCTCTAGCAGCAATCTGTATTTCACGAATCAGGCGTGTGAAAACCTTTCCTCGTTTGGCGTCCAGGGCCGCTTTCTTATGCTTGATGCTTGCCCACTTAGAATGGCCGGACATGGCTGAACCTCAGGATTAATCTGGCTCTGGCAGAAGGCCTTGCCCACGCACTTTGTCCGAAGCTGGCACGCAATCTCAGCGCATCTGACAGCCTGCTTGCCATAACAGCTCCGATAGGCCTCAAACCACTACAAGGATACCAGACAGCGCACACAAACAGGACCCGATCTTTCATCCAAAGCCAAGGGCAGGGCTATATGAAGGTTCGCTAGAGCGTCGATCGAAATCTCGTCTCAAAAAATTTCAGACAGGGTCAGGCATTCCCCAAGGTTCTCGGTATTCTTTCGTGAGAAGCTTGTCCGCCTCAGGGTTGTCAATGAATTGCTCCGTGTCTGGATTAAAGTTCGTAACACCACTGGTGCGGTAGGTTACCTCGCCTAAATGGGACAACGCGCACGAAAGATGTGCAACTTCAGCGTTGGCAATCGGCTGCTCGCGAGATTTTACACAATCAAGAAAATTGTTCATGTGGTCGGGGTGGCCATTGCCTCCACGCATCCCTGGACCTTTTTTGTTGCCAAACGCCACAACCTCTCCCGCACCACCAGTGGCCATCCCAGCACCTTTACCCAAGTAGGTCTGGAAATAGCCGCGACGCGAGAAGACCATGAAGCCTTCAGTTCCGTAAAACGCATTGCCGCTATCAAATCCGTAGATGCCATAGGGAGTCCATCCACGGTCTTCATAAAGCATCACTTTGCCTTCGTCGTAATGGTAGGCAACCATCATGTTGTCGGGGTATTCGCGTTCGCCTTCGAGGTGAATACGGCTGCCGTGGGCAGTGATACGGTTCGGGTGGGTCTCTACCCCTAAACCAAAGCGTGCCATATCAAGATCGTGTATTCCATCATTGCCGATATCACCATTACTGTATTCGCGAAACCAAGACCAGTGACGATGAAAACGACTCAGGTTGAATGTACGTTCTGATGCGGGGCCGAGCCAGAGATCGTAGTTCACTCCCGCTGGCGCCGGTGTATCGGCCGGCGTCTGGCGGTGCTTGTGCTTTTGGCAATTCCAGGCCTTACTCATCTTGATCTCACCCAGCAATCCGGACGCCAAAACCTTGCCCGCTTCCTTTGTGACATCAGCTGAGCGCATTTGCGTGCCGTGCTGAAAGATGCAGTTGTACTTTTTTGCAGCTTCTATCATTAGGCGACCTTCTCGAAAAACATGAGAAGCCGGTTTTTCGACATACACATCTTTTCCGGCGCGCATAGCACGGATGGCCATTGGCGCGTGCCAGTGATGAGGTGTAGCAATCACAACAGCGTCAATAGATTTGTCTTCGAGCATACGACGGAAGTCTTCCTCGGTCTCGGGGCGGTGCCCGCGCGCATTGTAAACAGTTTGTTGCGCTCGTTCAGCATGAGACTGGTCAACGTCGACAATTGTCTTGAGATGGACATCATCGCGTGCGAGCAAACGTTTTACATGTCCACTACCCATGCTGCCAACACCGACAATCGAAGCGTTAATCTTGTCGCTGGGCGAAGCTGCAGAAGAACGCACTGCCAAAGTGTTAGCTGCCACCAGTGCAGCAGCACCAGTAAGAGAATCAGTCACAAATTTTCGTCGGTGTGTCAATTTTTTCATGAGAACCTCAGCTTCCTGTGTAAACGTGCTTCGTAGTCTAGCAAAGGGTTGCAGGGTTGCAATGTCACTTGGCAGAAATACTGCGTCTACCTTGAGCGTTTCATAGCGTTATCTGCATCCAAAAAATTCATCCTGCGGTGTGCCGGATCTCAGATGGATTGAACCCAGCACCAGTTAGACACCGAACACTTTATCAAACTTGTCTACTGCCCATTCAAGGTCGCTTCGTTCGGTTATCAATGGCGGTGCAATCCGAATTACCCGATCGTGAGTTTCTTTGCAGAGTACACCCTGTTCCTTGAGCTGCTCGCAGTATGGCCGTGCTAGTTCATGCAACTCAATCGCCACCATCAGGCCCCGGCCACGAATCTCCTTAATTGCACTATTATGCAGTCTGGACAGTTCTCCAAGAAGCCATTCCCCCATCTCGGCAGATCGAGCAACTAGTTTTTGCCGTTCGATTACTTGAAGTGCCTCGAGAGCCACAGCACATCCAAGTGGGTTTCCTCCGTAGGTCGAACCATGGCTGCCTGGGTCAAAAACTCCTATCAGCTCCTTACTGCCAACCACTGCAGAGACAGGATAGAATCCACCCGCAAGTGCTTTCCCAAGGATAAATGCGTCCGGACGAACATCTTCATGGTCAGCGCAAAACATTCGCCCTGTACGTCCTAATCCCGTTTGGATTTCGTCAAGCAATAACAGCACGTCGTTAGTCTTGCAAATTGCAGCTGCTTCCCTTAGAAATCCGTCCGGAGGAATCCTGACGCCCGCTTCGCATTGGATTGGTTCTACCAAGAAAGCACATGTGTTCGAGTTAATTGCCGCTTCTAGTTGCTCTACATCTCCGAACGGGATCGATACGAAACCCGGAGCAAAGGGGCCGAACCCCTGGCGGCTACCTGAATCTGAAGAGAAACCCACAATTGTGGTTGTACGCCCGTGGAAATTGTTTTCACAAACTATGATCTCGGCTCTATCGGTAGCGATACCTTTATGGTGATACCCCCAGCGTCGTGCCGCTTTGATGGCTGTCTCTACTGCCTCCGCACCTGTGTTCATAGGAACGACCGCATCCAATCCACATAGGCTGGCCAATTTTTTGCAGAAAACTGGCAATTGATTATTGCGGAAGGCTCGTGACGTTAATGTAACGCGCGCAGCCTGTTGCGTTAAGGCTTTAAGAATATCCGGGTGGCAATGACCCTGGTTAACAGCTGAATAAGCACTCAGGCAGTCAAGATAGCGGCGCCCTTCGACACTGTAAAGCCACGGCCCCTCGGCACGCTCCACAACAATGTCAAGAGGGTGGTAATTGTGAGCACCCCATCGGTCCTCGAGAGCAATAAACTCGTCGGTTTTTTTGGTCACTTGCGACATAAGTCAGACCCCACAGTTTGGCAATTCCGGAGCCGGAGAGCAAATGATTGCGGTAGGTCCAGGGCTAATCCACTCCATATTTAAAGCAATTAGTGGTGTGATCATTGACCATCCCAACCGCTTGCATAAAGGCATAGCAAATTGTTGGGCCGACAAATTTAAAGCCCCTTTTTTTCAAATCCTTACTCATTGAGTCTGATTCCACACTCGTCGTCGGGACACACTCCCAACTTTCCCAGTGGTTATGGATCGAGACGCCTCTCACAAATTGCCAGAAATACGCGTCGAGGCTTCCAAATTCTTTTTGTGTAACTATGCTAAGCCTGGCATTCAGGACTGCAGATTCAATTTTAAGGCGATTCCGAACAATCCCAGAGTTCCCGAGCAGGAGTTCAATCCTGGCAGGCTGGAAGTGGGCAACCTTCTCTATCTCGAATTCGGCAAAGGCTCGGCGATAGGCCTCCCGTTTCTTCAGAATGGTAACCCAGCTCAGGCCAGCTTGTGCACCTTCAAGTACCAGGAACTCAAATAACTTACGATCATCGTGGAGTGGAATGCCCCACTCGTTATCGTGATAGGCAACTTCAATAGGGGTCCTAGCCCAAGAGCAGCGGGTTTTTTTAGTTGTCATCGGTTTCTAGAGTAAATAATCTATCAGGAAACTTCCTGCTCTACAGACAGCACGGCTGGATCGTTAGCGCGAACTTGCTCCATCCGTTTCGCTGCTTGTCTCCAGCATGCCAGGGATCACACCTGTGGTAAATTGAAGTGCATGGCAATTCCCAACACCAAGAAGTACCGCATTAAAAATCCGGGTGGGCCAGGTTACGCGACCATAGTAGCAGTGCTGCCGAAAGAAGCCGATGTCAACAGCTACCTTAAAGAAGCGGCGACGCGTTTTGACTGGAAAGCCTGGGAGGAAATGAAAGCTAGCCAAGACAAAGTTCGTGTCGGTCAACAGAAGCAGCGCAAACGCTAGCTTTCTCATATTTCTCACCTCTAGATTTCTTCGATTTATCCGAGCCCAAGATGGTGGTTGGTTGACTGGACGAGTGCGCCAGACTATTGGTCCTCTTTTCTGGGTGGTTTCCCCTGAAATTGTGGGTTTATATGGCAAACAAAAATGGAAAGTTGGTACGCTAACCCCGAAAAAGGAGAATTAGCATATGAATCGTCGTCAGTTTTGCACATTGTCTCTTGGGCTTGCGGCTGGATTCCCAACGAAACCCGTGCATGGGGCAAGAAAAATAAATTCCGTTATAAATGGTGTTGCGATCGGCGCGCAAAGTTACAGTTTCCGAGACCGTAATATGGATGCCGCAATACGTGCCTTTGCAGATGCCGGCATTGGGCTCTGTGAGTTATGGTCCGGCCATCTCGAACGTGGACACGGGGGCGCCAGCTCACCCACGGACAGGGTAAAACTCCGTGCATGGCGTGAAGGGGTCGCACTTAAGGAAATCGAGATGGTGGGACAAAAATTTCGCGCAGTCGGTGTTACTCCTTACGCACTCAACTACAGCTTCCGAGACGATTTCAGTGACCGTGAAATCGAGCGTGGTTTTGAAATGGCTAAAGCTCTTGGTGCAAAAGTTATCACGGCATCTTCAAATGTCAGCACTGCAGCTCGTATTGATCCCTTCGCAAAAAAACACAAGATGCGGGTTGGAATGCACAACCATTCCCGAATTGAAAAAAATGAATTTGCCACTCCTGAAAGTTTCGAGCGAGCTCGCAGGGGTCGCTCGGAATATATAGCGATCAATCTTGATATAGGACATTTTACAGCGGCCAATTTCGATCCTGTCGACTACATCCAAAAACACCATCATGACATCTTGACCCTGCACATAAAGGATCGTAAACGAGACCAGGGTGCCAACATGCCCTTTGGCAAAGGTGATACACCTATTCGGGAAGTGCTCACACTGTTAAGAGACAACAAGTACGAGATTCCCGCTAACATCGAGTACGAATACGACGGAACTGACGCCGTAGAAGAGGTGCAAAAATGCCTATCTTACTGCAGAAGAGCTCTGGAGTCATAGACTCTACAGCTTATGGTACGGCTATCCTTGCTTCTATGTTTGTAGCTTTGAAATCTTGAAAGTGTAAGCGTGTGAGTCAGCGTATCGCTCAGGCAGCCTTATTGTTAGGCTCGCCGCTGTGGTATCCCACTCACACTCACCGGCACCTAGCATGTTCACCTGCGAACCTTCTGTAGGTGCAACACCCTTGATGGTTACCTTGTCGCCTTCTGGTCTCGAAAGCAGAATTACATAAAGCGTCTCTCCCTTGCGTGTAAAACGCAAATCTATTCCCTTGTCAGTCTGGCCCGTTGCTTTCGTCCAGGGGCGTGTTCCAAAGATCGCTTCACCATTGACATCAAGCCATCCGCCGAGAGCACGCAGTCGCTGTTTCTGAATTTCAGGGATTGACCCATCTGCTTTCGGACCTACGTTGAGGAGAAGGTTACCGTTCTTTGCGGTCACGTCAATCAGAAGATGAATTAATTCATCTTCTGCAATTGTCTGTTCCTGTCCTTCAACGCGATTGTAGCCAAAGGAGTATCCCATACCTCTACAGGTTTCCCACTTCCCTTCGTGGATATCCTCCATCGTCTTATACTCGGGAGTTACGAAATCGCGATGTCGCGGAGAAGAGTTTTCCTTGCGAATCTCCCAGCGGTTATTAACAATTCCATCCGGGAATCGATTGTAATAGTCAGCAAAAATATTGGCGACATCACCAGTTTCGGGGTAGCCAATATCGTTCCAAAGAATCGTCGGTTTGTAACGTTCTATCAATTCGCGCCAATGTGCATCAGCATACTTGGCATATTGGGAATCGTGCATGATCGTACCCGCAACATCACTACGAGCCACGACAGGCGTTAGATTGAAACTCCAATCGAGACCTCCGGAGTAATAGTGCCCCATTTTCATTCCACGGATCTGTACCGATTTGGTTAGCTCGCCGACAATGTCGCGCGATGCGTGTCGACGCCCTTCGGGAAGATTGGGGTTCTTAATGGTGCTTGGCCAAAGTAAAAATCCATCGTGGTGCTTAGTCGTCAGCACGACGTAGCGAGCGTGAACATCGTTGAAAAATTGTGCCATGTTATCAGGGTTCCATTTGGCAACTTCCTCGTTGAATTTCGGCACAAAATCCATGTAGTCAAAATCCGCCCCATACGTCTTATGATGATGTTCGTAGGTCGGTGATCCAACGATGCGAAGTGTGTTCAGATACCATTCCGCATAGGCGTTATGTGTGAACCATTTATCCCAAGGCACCTGATGCAGTTTGCCCGTAGGTTCAGCATAGGCAGGGACAGAATACAAACCCCAATGAATAAAAATCCCAAACTTTGCGTCATCGAACCATGCTGGAATCTTGTGAGATCGTATCGATTCCCAGTCAGCTTGAAATTTCACAGCAGGCTCAGTTTCATCGGAAAAATGTGAGCAGCTTCCAGATAGAACAGTCGCAATGACAGACAAAAGAAGAACCTGGCGGGCTCGACGGGACAGACAGTTCATTACAATACTCCTCGGATAATGTGCACTATTTGTAGGGTATGTGTACTATACACCATGTAGTAGTCAGTCCTATGAAGTAGAAATGTTTTTCAAGCAACACGTTTGAGCGAAATTATTCGAGGAACAAATGCAGACACGCCACTTACCTGATGATTATGATTGTTTAGCCCCCGATGGATCTGAAATTCGCTTACTGGCTGAAGGTTCGCTCGGCAGCTCGGTCCACTGTAAACTGCCAGTGGGAGGGGTGTCACTGGCAGTCGCTCATCACCATGTTGAGGAGATTTGGTACTTCATCGAAGGCCACGGTGAAGTCTGGCGACGCAATGATGAAGCGGAAGAGACCATCAAGGTCCAGCCCGGTGTCAGTCTTACAATTTCTGCTGGAACACATTTTCAATTTCGCAACACCGGGAAAGATCCACTGTGTTTTTTGATCACAACTATTCCACCATGGACAGGGGAAAAAGAGGCACGGAGAGTAGAAGACTACTGGCCCATTCAGTCTGAATAAAGCAACTCCTGTAAGCGACATAAGCCCTGGGTCGTTACATCCTCTTCAGTGGATGGCTCATCACGTGGACAAGAAGTCATGGACCCTTTGTGCCTGTCTCCTGTTCACACATGTTGCAAGATCGTGTATGCTTGCAGAGCGGACTCTCTCGAGACTGCCGAAGGTGCGCAGTAGCTTCTTAGCCGACTTCTCCCCTACGCCCTCAACCTGCATAAGCAAGGAGGTCAATTGTCGAGTGTCACGCCTCTTTCGATGGAAAGTAACCGCAAAGCGGTGAGCCTCGTTGCGAACCATCTGAATCAGGTGAAGCGTGGGGGAAAACTGGTCAAGACAGACTGGTTCATTTTCCTGCCCTAAAACGAAGATCATCTCCTGTCGCTTTGCAATCGCAGCGACAGGTTGGTTGATAATATTCAGAGATTCTAGAGCTTCGGCCGCCGAATGTAATTGGCCCACTCCTCCGTCAACCAACACCAACCCTGGTAGTGGCTTGCGCTCTCTCTGTACTCTTTTGTAGTGTCGGCCAATGACTTCTCGCATTGCAGCAAAATCGTCGCCATCAGCTGTGGATCGTATAATAAACTTGCGATATTCCGAGCGGCACATTTTGCCATTAACCGCTACGACCATGGACGCCACGGTGTCGCTTCCTTGGATATGAGAAACATCAAAACATTCTATTCGTTCGGGTGGCTTTTGCAGGTTTAGAACATCGGCTAGTGCCACCATCATGGCCTTTGGGCTAGGTTTCATAACTCTGAAGCGTTGCTCAAAGCAGTGCTGAGCGTTGTGCTCAACCAGTTCGAGCATCGATTTTTTCGGGCCGCGCCGGGGGGTCAAGATCTCAACTTTGCTACCACGCTTTTCAGTCAGGAAAACCTCCAGTAGCTCACGGTCCTCGAAGTCCACTGCGGCATGAATAAACGAAGGCACGTATTGTTGGTTTAAATAAACCTGCTTTAAAAAGGACGAGGTAAATTCCGCCTTGTCTAAGCGTTCAGCATCCTCCCAGTAAAACTCACGGCGATCAACGACACGCCCGTTTCGCAAATGAAAGAGATTCACTGCTACTAGGGGCGGTTCCGCATAAACTCCAAAGATGTCTATGTCTTTACCCTCGGCTGCCGCGACTCGTTGTCGCTGGTCAAGCTCCTTGACCGTCTTGATCAGATCACGCATCGCAGCCGCCTTCTCAAATTCCAAGCTCTCCGACGCCTTGAGCATTCGTCGATGTAGATCTATCGCCAGCTCTTTGGAGTGACCGCCTAGAAACATCCGTACGTTGGTGGCGGCATTTCCATACTCCTCATCGTCTGTAAGACCTTCGACACAAGGGCCCCAGCACCGATGAATGTGGTATTCCAAACATGGTCTTGAGTGAAAGCGTGTTAGGTCAACCCTGCAAGAAGGAATCTTGAAATAACGGTGAATGAAGCTAACTAGACGATGTGCCAGGTTGGCTGGAAAATAAGGGCCAAAATAAGTCGCGCCATCCTTGTGCAATCGCCGCGTGACATAAACTCTTGGAAAGCGCTCTTTTGTTAACTTGATGTAGGGATAGGTCTTGTCATCACGCAACAAAATATTAAAGCGGGGCTGGCGCTCTTTTATGAGATTATTTTCTAGGCCAAGTGCCTCTTTTTCATTGGCAACAGCTATGTAGTCGAGCTCCGAAGCCTCTGCAATCAGAATGCTGGTCTTGGGATTAACTAGGCGATCCTCAGAAAAGTAGCTACGAACACGGTCACGGAGGTTTTTGGCCTTTCCAACGTAGATAACCCGGCCCGCTTCATCTTTAAAAAGGTAAACCCCCGGAGAGGCCGGGAGATTTGCAGCGCGCTGCTTAAGGTGTTCCACGTAGAGCGCAACCGCCATGGGCAGGAAAGGTTCGGCTCCGATTTTACCAAAGGTTTAGCCTGAATATGTAACTTTGCATTTGCGCCACGCCACAAAAGTAGAAGGCTCCCTGCTATCTTTAGCACTAACCACTGAATATGCTGACCGGTTGAACAATTCGCCCGTTGCAACAGTATGCCCAGTTAAAATACCTTCATGGACACGCCGGCCCAAACCCCGCCATCCGGACTTGTAGTTACTGACCTCTCGAAAGAATATCCGACTCCTTCGGCTCCCATCACCATATTGCGTGAAGTCAGTTTCAATCTGCCACCAGGGGACTCGCTGGTGATCATGGGACCATCTGGGTCAGGCAAGAGTACACTGCTCTACATACTCGGAGGCTTGGAAATACCCACAAGTGGATCTGTGTTGATCAATGGAGTCGATCCCTTTCATTTACATGCCGACGACCTCGCAGCGTTTCGGAACCAGTGCGTAGGTTTCATTTTCCAAGATCACCATTTGTTGCCCCAGTGTTCCGCGCTCGAGAACGTATTGATCCCCACGATGGCTATCAGGCGCACCAGTGATGATACCTCCACGGCGGTCGCCCGAGCACATCACCTGCTTGGTCGAGTGGGGTTGAGTAATCGATTGACGCACCGCCCATCTGAACTTTCTGGTGGTGAACGCCAAAGGGTCGCTATTGCGCGCGCGCTAATCATGGACCCGCCCGTTATCCTTGCAGACGAGCCGACGGGCAACCTAGATCAGCATGCTGCAACGGATGTTGCCGACCTACTACTAGATCTACAGAGAGAAGAGAAGGCGACCCTTATACTGGTCACTCACAGTGCGGGGCTGGCTTCGCGATTTCCTCAACGCGCAGACTTGTTTGATGGCAAACTGTGCATTTCAAAGGAATCCGCTCAGTAATATGGACTGGTTTTTTCAAAAATTTTTCTTCGAATCAAGCAGGATCGTTACCGGCCCATAATTAACAAGATCGACCTTCATAGCTGCTTGAAAAATGCCAGTCTCGACTTTCAGGTCTCGACTTTTTAATTGATCGACGTACTGACCATAGAGTAGTTCCGCTTTTTTCGAGGTAGCAGCACTTCGGAAGTTGGGCCTTCGGCCACTTCTCACATCTCCAAAAATCGTAAACTGTGAAACCACAAGCAATGCGCCCCCAATATCTTCCACAGAGCGGTTCATTCTACCCTTTGCGTCCTCAAATATACGCAGCCCAGCGGTTTTTTCGGCAAGATACGATACATCTCCAGCGCTGTCGTCACTCCCAACCCCAACCAGAACCAGTAGTCCCTGCTCAATGGAGGCGTGCTTTTCCCCAGCCACACTAACGCAGGCCTTGAGCACTCGTTGAATAACGGCTCGCATAAAATCAGACTGGGCTTCAGGCAGGCTGTTCTTAAAAGGTAGCTCGTTCGCTCTCCTGTAAGCCGATCGTGGTGCGAGGGCGCATGGCTCTCCTGCCACGGTACCTGTGTGGGTGTCTCCCCCCTGGGCATTTTTGCCCTCGGCGTGGAGCAATTCTATTAAATATCTAGATTCTTCACATCAAGGGCGTGGTCACTGATAAATTTTCGCCGGGACTCAACATTTTCGCCCATCAAGGTTGAAAAAATCTCTTCGCTTTCAACAGCATCTTCGATACGAACTTGCAACATGCTCCGAGTTTCGCCATTCATGGTCGTATCCCAAAGTTGTGAAGCATTCATCTCACCAAGACCTTTGTAGCGTTGAATCTGGGCGTCCTTCATCCCCGCTCTCTTGGCCTGCTGTAGTAGAGACAGCACATCCTCTACCTTCATTTCTGATCTCTTGGAAATAAGTCGGTAGGGTGGTTGGTTATAAGGTTTAATTCGGTGGGCTAGGGCTCGCAGTCGCCTATATTCAGGTTTCTGTGCCAGCTCCAAATCTATCACGCATCCGCCGTTGTTTGTCTCTTCACATGTAACCATCAAGGCGTCATGCATCTCGTCAGCTACGACCTTGGCCTTGATCCCTGATTTTTTGATGCGTTCTGCTAAGGCCTTCATTGTGGCCTTGTCTTGGTAGTCTTCCTTGCGGTCCAGCGACACAGCAGGGTCGGCAATTGTACGTACAATTTCGGGGTTGTGAAGTCGCCGTTGCAGTTTCTGAAACATTGCTGTGTAATCATCAACATCTGTTAAGAAGGTGCGCAGCGTCTCTCCCTCGATCGTATTGCCTTTGTCGCCGTACTCAACTTTAATGTCATCTGTGGCAATGCGGATGATCTCGCGCGAAAACTCTTGTTCGTCCTTGATGTACCGCTCACCCCTGCCTCGCTTTACGCGATAAAGTGGCGGCTGGGCGATAAAAACATGGCCGCGTTCAACCAATTGGCGCATCTGGCGAAAAAAGAAGGTTAGTAGCAAAGTCCGAATATGTGATCCGTCAACGTCAGCATCGGTCATCAGGATGATTTTGTGGTAGCGCAGCTTTGCAATGTCAAAGTCCTCTGCACCAATACCCGTCCCAAGGGCCGTTATCATGGCTCGCAGTTCGTTGTGCCCCAGCATTTTGTCGTAGCGCGCCTTTTCTACATTGAGAATCTTGCCGCGCAGGGGAAGAATTGCCTGGTTGCTTCGGGCTCGGCCTTGTTTGGCCGTCCCGCCTGCTGATTCTCCCTCTACGATGAACAGCTCCGCCCGTTCAGGATCTTTTTCTTGACAGTCAGCCAATTTCCCGGGAAGACCGGCTCCATCTAGTGCCCCTTTCCGTCTTGTTAAGTCTCGTGCTTTTCGGGCTGCTTCTCGAGCTCGGGCTGCTTCGATTGCCTTTTGAACAATTTTTTTTGCAGTACTGGGGTTGCGTTCGAAGTGCTCACCAAGGCGATCGTTTACAAACTGCACTACGTGCCCCTGGATGTCACTGTTGAGTTTTCCTTTGGTCTGTCCTTCAAACTGCGGCTGGGGAAGCTTCACGCTGATCACTGCAGTTAGACCTTCTCGAACATCGTCGCCACTTAGGTTTTCCTTAAGATCCTTGAACATCTTGGCTTGTTGGCCATATGCGTTTATGGTACGAGTCAACGCAGATCGGAAGCCCGACAAGTGTGTGCCTCCGTCGATAGTATTGATGGTGTTGGCAAAGCTAAAAACGTTCTCGGCGTAGCTGTCGTTATACAGCAGCGCGAATTCGATGCCGAGCGTTCCGTCGTCTAGGGGCTTCTCTGCTTGGCATCGTATTGGTTCTTTATGAAGTGCGTTTTTTCCGCGACTCAGGTAGGACACAAATTCGGCTACGCCACCCTTGAAATAGAACTCTTGAGGTTTTCTCTCGCCACGTTCGTCTATTAGGTTGATTTTTAGGCCACCATTCAAGAAGGCCATCTCGCGCAACCGTGTAGCCAGAGTGTCGTAATTGAACTCTGTAACAGTGAAAATCTCGGTGTCTGGCTTAAAGGTAACCTTGGTGCCTGTCTTGCGGCCCGCTTGCCCAGTCTTTTCAAGGCGTCCCCTAGGGATCCCTTTCTCGTACTTTTGCTCCCAGGTTGCTCCTTCGCGCCAGATCTCTAGGGATAACGATTCTGCCAGAGCATTTACGCAGCTCACGCCAACTCCGTGTAGCCCCCCGGAAACTTTATATGTGTTTGAGTCAAACTTGCCTCCAGCGTGCAGCTTCGTCATGACCACTTCGGCGGCTGAAACGCCTTCCTCTGCGTGCATGTCCACTGGGATTCCTCGCCCGTTGTCAACAACTGTAACGGAGTTGTCTATGTGGATTGTTACTGTTATGTCGGTGCAGTGGCCCGCCAGGGCCTCATCTACCGAGTTGTCCACCACTTCGTAGACTAAGTGGTGTAATCCGAGTGAGCCGGTCGAGCCAATGTACATTGCTGGCCGGAGCCTGACAGCTTCCAGTCCTTCCAGCACGCGAATGCTTTCTGCATCGTAATTATCCTGCGTAACCTGGTTTGTGGCCATTCTGTTGTCTTTGTTTTCCTGTCTCTCAAACTCGCATCGGCATGACTACGTAACGGTAATCTAGGCCTTCCTCGGCTGGCTCCACCCTTAGTTGTCCAGCGCTTTCTTCGCTGGCAAATTGAAGTTGTATGTTTTCGCTATCTACAACACCGAGGAAATCTAGTAAATACTGTGAGTTAAAACCTATTTTGATCGTTTCGCCGCTATACTCAACCGCTACGGACTCTTCGCTCTCCCCGACTTCAGATGCGCTAGAGCTCAGCACTAGTTCTCCTGATCTGACCTCCAGACGAATCGCGTGTGAGCGATCGTCTGCAAATTGCGCGACTCTGCGAATGGCCGCTGCCGCTTCCTCTCTGTTAAGGATCACGCTCCGACTCGCTTCGGCTGGTAAAACTCGCTCGTAGTCTGGAAATTGGCCTGTTAGTTTGCGAGAGATTAGTAATCTGTGTCCGCATTGGAAGAACAGGTGGTTCTCATCATTTGAAAAATCCACCGTCATCGCATCTCCGCCCTCTGTGGCGAGCTTTAGAAGTTCAGCCATTGCCTTACGGGGCAGCAAGGCGCGCCATTCCCCATCTATTCCCTCAAATGGATGTTTAATCTCTACATATGCCAGCCTGTGACCATCGGTAGTTACCATCGCCAGGGAGGCTTCTTTTATCAACAAAAGAGATCCTGTTAGTGTATAGCGAGATTCTTCTCCCGCTATTGCGAAGATTGTCTTGCTAATTGCATTTACTAACAGGGCCGCCGGAATTTTAGTCAGCGTAGGGGGCATGTTCGGCAGCTCTGGAAAATTCTCTCTCGACATCCCCGCAATTCTCGTCTTGGATCGTCCGCATACCAGACTGACAGAATCGTTTTCAAGAGTCTTAACGGCCAGCTCCGCGTCTGGAAGCAAACGCACATAGTCTAGAAGGCGTCTCGCTGGAATTGTCGTTGTGCCTTCCCGAACTACTGTCGCCGGACAAGAAGTTCTAATCCCCAGCTCCAGATCTGTCACAGTCAGGCTTATCTCTTCACCTTCTGCCTCAACAAGAACATTGGCGAGCACCGGAATGGTGCTTTTTCTCTCAATCACCCCTTGCCCAAGGCTGAGTTCTTTAACTAAATCGGTCTTTTTTACAGTCAGTTCCATAAGGGATCACCATAAATCGCACAGCGCTCAGACGTGCCAACTATACATTTAGACTGCCACAATAACTACTAACTACTCATATAACTACATACATATAGATACATTCTTGTAGTAGTAGAGAATAGTGGATCTGTGGAATTTCTCATAAACTACTAAAAAAAAAGCTTTTACTGTAAGTTCTTCCTGTGGAAAAGATTCCTCTTTCTGTGTACAGATTAGCAATCTGCTACCTTTCCAGCTCCTACACACACAAAAAAACACCCACAGTGTGGAAAACACCATTATATCTAATCAAATCTATCGGTTAGCTTATGGATAATCCTGTTTAATTCCTGATCGTCTTGCCGGCGGCGCTCAATCTTAGTTAGAGCGTGGATCACAGTTGTGTGATGTTTCCCCCCCAAACTTCTCCCAATTTCGGGTAGTGATGCCGGCGTTAATTCTTTACACAAATACATTGCAACCTGACGGGGTAGCGTAACAGCGCGCGCGTTACTCTTTGCTTGTAGGCGAGCAATACTCATACCAAACTCTTCCGCCACTGCTCGTTGGATTGACTCAAGCGTAACTTTTGTTCGTGCAGATGACCCACTCGACCGGATTGCCTCGCGTGCCATCCCCAAAGAAATTTCTGCCCCTGTTAGTGAGGACAAAGCAGCCAGACGAATTAAGGCACCCTCTAGTTCGCGAATATTACTTCTCATCTGGGAGGCCAAGTAGCTACGAACATCATCAGGCATATGGGCCTGAGAGTCTGCCGCTTTTCGGTCGAGAATAGCCATTTTTGTTTCAAGATCAGGAGGCTGAATGTCGGTCATGAGGCCCCATTCGAAACGAGACCGGAGTCGATCGACCAACCCCGACACCAGTTTCGGGGGGCGATCACAGGAGATCACAATCTGCTTCTGCATGTTATGTAAGGCGTTAAAAGTATGAAAGAATTCTTCTTGAGTACCATCCTTTCCTTGTAGGCTTTGTATGTCGTCTATGAGCAGGGCGTCAGCCGAGCGGAATCGCTCATGAAATGAACTCATTGAGTTGTAACGCATCGAGCTGACCATCTCGTTCATAAACTGTTCACTTGATACATACACAACACGAAAGTCAGGCCAATTACGCCTTAGCCGCCCACCTATGGCGTGCATTAGGTGAGTCTTTCCCATTCCTACGCCACCGTAGATATAGAGCGGATTATAAGCACGAGCCGGATTTGCGGCAACAGCCTGTGCGGCCGCATGGGCAAACTCGTTACAGGAACCCACGACAAATTTCTCAAAAGTGTATTTTGGGTTGAATAGACTATCAGCAGAAGTAAAATTGAAGCGAGCCTGCTGCGGCGACGTCTCTCTGATCGATGCCGCCCGCGACGACCTTTTTTCAGGGCGAAAGGCGACCGCATCAACAAACAAAGCCAGATCTTTAGCAGCAGCCAAGATGCAAGCTTGGTATTCTTCGGCCAGCCACTTGCAAGCGTTATCGCTAGGAGCAACAAGATGCAGTGTTTTCTCTGAATCTATATGGCTAAAACGAACCGGAGAGAGCCAACTCTTGTGGTTTTCTCTGCTGATCTCGCTCCTGAGGCGCTCAAGAATTTGCTGCCAAGCGTTCATGCGCACTGCCGCCAAGAGGATTAGCAATAACTAACCCCCGGATACTCCCAAATAATTAAAGATATCGATTGCCGCCAGGCCTATAGGGCGACAAATTCCTTACTCCAGCAGCCTCGGAGTGTAGCACAACAAAAAGCGTAAATCAGCAGGAAAAGCACAACAAAAACGCACTATCAAATACTTGTTTTGCAACTTGCCACAAGCTGTTGGCGCACAGGCTCGACAACTAGGAAAGTATGGGCAAAATCGGTTTTGATAAAGGATCTGAAAGGACCTCGTTAAGGGATCCCTGCCGGTAGCCCTCAAGGTCAAGAGTCACATACTTGAAGCCAAGACCCTTAAAGATTTGCGTTAACTTCTGAGCCATCTCTATACTCAATGCGCGCGGCAATTCATCTTGTCCTAGCTCGATGCGAACGAGCTCTTCGTGATACCTCATCCGGTAAACCTTAAACCCCAATTGCCGCAACGCTTCCTCGCCGGCCTCAACCAATTTTACGTTTTCGCGAGTTACTTCGGTGCCGTACGGAATGCGTGAGCTTAGACAGGCGGCTGCAGGGCGATCCCAGGTCGGAAGCTCATGCTGGAATGAGAGCCGGCGGATTTCTTTCTTGGTAAGTTTCGCTTCGAGCAAAGGTGCTCGGACACCATGCTCCAGGGCTGCATGGTGTCCAGGGCGAAAGTCAGAGGTGTCGTCTACATTGACGCCATACACGATGTTTTCAAACCGAAGCCGCTGCCCAATTTCTTTGAGCTGAGTGAAGAGCTCGTCTTTGCAATGAAAACACCGATTGGCATCATTACGGACATAGTCTGGATTTTCAAACTCGTTGGTTTCGATGTACTGATGCTTTATTCCAAAACGCTCTATAAAAGCTTCTGCATCTTTTTTGTGAGACTCAGGGATCGATGCAGAGTCGGCCGTAATAGCTAGAGCACCATCGCCCAAAATATGACCTGCAGCCCAGGCGAGATAGGCTGAATCCGTGCCTCCCGAGTAAGCCACCAACACCCTCTTCATGGATCGCAAGATTGAAAACAGGGCTTGTTCTTTCCGATCGAGTTCTTCAGTCACCGCCAACTATTATATATCTAGAAATAAGGAAGGAGAACAACGGACAGGGCGACACTCGAGCCACAATCAACACAGCATGAGTTTAGGTGGGCCCCAGTAGTGCACTAGAATAACCACATGACCCTCAATAATCCAGGGCGCATTCTGGCATTGGATCTAGGTGCCCGGCGGATTGGTCTGGCCCTTAGCGATGAACTGGGAGTGACCGCTCAGGGGTTGCCCACTCTGCAACGCTCTACGCGGCAGCAAGATATAGATAAACTTCACAGGCTGGCCGCGCAGCATAAGGTAAAGCGGGTTGTCGTTGGGCACCCTGTAAACATGAGTGGAAGTAAAGGCCCCAGGGCTCATCAAGCCACACAATTTGCCAACACATTGGGAAAACGCCTTCGACTGCCAGTTGTGTTGTGGGACGAACGTCTGACAACACGACAGGCACAGAGGGTGCTTAAGGAAAGCGGCGTGGGCATCACGAAACGGGCCAAGGCGATTGACCGCATGGCAGCAGTCCTGATTTTGCAGAGCTACATAGATTTTCTAGAAGTGAATCAGGATACGGAAACAGATAGCAGCCCCAGGCAAAACGGGATGCCTTTCAAGGGAAACGTAGCACCAGAACCAACACTGACTTAGTCGAAGTATGCAACACCAAGGTTACGCGCGAGCTGGATATGCCGCAGTTATGAGCTTTCTGGTTGTCGTTGGACTTCTCTCGGTAGCTATCACTCCTCCGCATCGCAACTTCGAGAAGCCGGTTACCATCAAAATCGACCCTGGGACCTCGAGTGTTGAAATTGCAAATGTACTTGAAAACAGAGGGGTTATTTCGTCGAAGTGGCTTTTTTTGTTGACGAGAACACTGCAGCCGCAAACGGTTCTGCTGGCAGGAGAATATCGGTTTACTCGTCCAATGACAGCCAGTCAAGTGTTTGACAAGATAGCTAATGGAAAGGTGAATTACTATAGGGTCACGATCCCGGAAGGACTTACCAGGTTTGAGATCGCTGATCTTTTAGCCAGACAGGGCCTTGCCGACAGGGACACATTCTTGGCTGTCACGCAACGCTCTGAATGGGTCGGCGATTTAGCCCCAAAAGCCTCAAATCTGGAAGGCTTCTTATTTCCTGACACATACTACTTTACTCGAGGTGTTACAGCTACCGAGCTCGGCGAAATGATGGTTGACCAGTTCAGACGTGTCTTTCGTAAAATTGCACCCGAACGCCCTTCTGGATGGACTCCTCAGGATGTGGTTACATTGGCTTCTTTGATTGAAAAAGAGACCGGTGCACGGAGCGAGCGGCGTCTCGTGTCTTCAGTCTTTCACAACCGGCTACGCCAAAACATTCTTCTCCAGTGCGACCCCACGGTCATCTATGGTCTGATACTAGAAAACCGTTTTAGGGGGACGATCTATCGCTCGGATCTACGCGACGAGCATTCATATAACACATACATCCACCCGGGCTTGCCCCCTGGGCCAATTGCAAACCCCGGCCGAAAGGCACTAGAGGCGGCCGTCCATCCAGACCAAACCGAGTATATATTCTTTGTCGCTCATCCTACTGAGTACGGACGTCACGTTTTCTCCAAGACCTTACAAGCTCACGAACGAGCAGTCGTGGAGTACAGGAGGAGCCGCAAACAGGATTAGCTACACGTACATGCCGCCGCCAGTTGCTCAAAAATCAAAGTGGATTGCCCTGTCCCGGTGTTATGCTTCTGCCTTGGCGCGCTGCATCATAGATTGCCATAACTAACGCAAGAGCTTCGAAGCCTTCCTTCCCTGCACATTTGGGGTCACGACCCTGTGCAACAGCCTCGCCGAAATCAACAAACTGGCGCTTGATTGGTTCGATAGAGATTGCCATCGGATCAGATGCTCCTGAATCAAAGCGGTGACTGATTGGAGCGTCGGAGTTGTCACCCTCCGTCAGATCGAAAGTCACTAGCTTACCCCCTTCAATGACCGCCGACCCTTTGGTTCCGTGCAGCTCCACTTTTTCCGGGTAGCCAGGCTGCATAGAAGTAGAAGCTTGGAGTACTCCGGTTGAGCCGCTGCTATACGTCAGCAGGGCGTTCACCACGTCTTCTGACTCCATTTTGTGAGTTGCTCCCAGTTGCCAATTGGCCTGGACTTCTCTAACCGCTCCAGCAAAGTAGAGCAGCAAGTCGGCAGTGTGAATGCCTTGGTTTATCAGCGCGCCTCCACCTTCAATTGCCCATGTCCCCTTTCCTGGTCTGTCGTAGTAGGTTTGCGGCCGGCACCACTTAACATACCCGTCTGCTTGAATAATTGTTCCCAGTCGGCCTGCGTCAAGAGCACCCTTAACAAATAGGCTCGATTCGTCGAAGCGATACTGACTAACAACACCTAGCCGAAGGCCGGCTTCTCTTGTCAGTCGTATCATTTCTGCGGCATCACTTAGTGTCAAAGCGATAGGCTTTTGGACTAAGACATGTTTTCCTGCTGCTACAGCCTCTCGTGTAATCGCCAGGCGTGAATCGGGAAACGAGCAGATGTCAACGTAGTCAATATTGTGCTGTTTGCAAAGATTGCGATAATCCTTGATGAAGGTGGCGCCGTATTTATCAGCAAAAGCAGATCCTTTCTCAGCACCACGGTTCGAAACTGCTACTAACTCGTAACCAATTTCCTTGTATGCAAGGGCATGTTTGTGGGCTATTGCACCCGTTCCAACGATTCCTACTCTCATAGGAATTATTGTAGGCCGGCATGGCCATCACCGTGGCTATTTTAGAGATAATCTCCGGGGTATCAATCTAAGATTCTCGCCAGCCGTGTTCTTCTTGTACAGAGATCATAGCTGCAAGGATGTCGTTCCAAGTTCCTGGATCCATCATAATTTCGTTGGGAAACATACAGCCATCCCAGCAAATGTGGCGGCAAGCTTTGGTGAGTTGTCCATTATCATCACGCAGCCAGAATCCGGCATGCCGAGAGATATCAAGTTTCCCATTAGGGTCATTTGCTAGACAATGGCGACCGGTCTTGTCGTGACTCCCTGAACCTTTGACGGTTGCGTCGTTTTGGGCAACGTGGAAATCAATCGTCCAAGGTCGAAGCAGGCTTGTTAGCCTACGCAGAGCCGCGTCAAGCTCCTCCTGATCCCAGCAGAAACCTTCTGGCACCAGAGAATCTTGCGGGGCATTGTATCCAAGCAGATAAAGAAGGGTGTGCGCCATGTCGGCCTGGAAGCCTACATTTGACCTGTCTGTAATTTCGAGCAGACTCACCATTTGTCGCCAGCTATGCATGCCCCCCCAGCAAATTTCCCCTTCGGCCGCTAGGCGTTCGCCGTGGTCGTCTGCGATTGCTGCAGCCTGCTGAAAGGTTTCTGCAATCGTATTACTGTTAGCTGTAATATCTCCTGCAGTCCATTCGGCGACGCTACAAGCTGAATCGATGCGAACTACGCCATACGGCCTAACTCCAAGTTCACGCAGCCGGCTTGCGATACCACAAGCTTTTCGAACCTGCTCCAAAAATCTGGTGCGGCCCTCACCTGGGTCCATAGCTGAACCACCACCCGTCGGTGGCCAAACTGGCGCCACCACCGAACCGATGACTAGGCTGTGAGAGGCAAATTTGTCCGCCCACGATTTTAGTGCGTCGTTATCTATATCGATACTGATATGTGGATCGGCTAGGAAAAGATCGACGCCATCAAATTTAACACCACTGACACTAGCAGCAGCAGTGAGGGCGAGCATGGTGTCTAGGTCAATCGGAGGTTCAGAATCCGGACCTTTGCCAACGACACCGGGCCACGCTGCATTGTGAAGTTTGGGGTAGTTGTTTTTTTTTGTGGTACTCATAGAAGGCCTTATTGTGCAAAGGAAGCCTTGAAAGACTCTCTGCATGTAACGAGCATGTGTTTGCAAGCGATCGAACCCGATGCCGAACCGCTCAAGTATACAATCTCTCGGAGTTCCCCTTCCAGCAATTACCAGTGTTGCTGCCCCCTGTCAATCTCTAACGGTATAATCTTTGGTTGGTTTTCCTCCTGGAAGAGAATAGCTGAATGTGCATAGTGTTTCGTCTTCTGTATTTTGCGTGCTTATTTTTTATACCTTGGGGCTTAAAAGGCGCCGAGATCCCGCCCACCCCCTCTTTTGAAGAGCACATCTCTGAAATTTTCACCCGGAAGTGTATTGTTTGTCATGGTAGCGATAGCCCTCAAGGAGGGCTGAGCCTGACCACCTCTGCCGAGGTTTTACGAGGTGGCAAGACAGGGCCCGCGGTCGTGGTTGGGTCCGCTGAGCGCAGCCTGCTGGTCGCGAAGGTTGTTTCCGGAGCAATGCCACCAATAAACGACAAGCTGACAGCTAGTGAAATTGCAATAGTGCGTGCATGGATAGACGGAGGGGCCTTATCCCGGGATGGTCTACCAGTACTGACCGAAAAGGATGCCATTCCAATATTTCAGATGCGCTGCGTCAACTGCCACGGAAAGCGTCGTAGAGAGGGCGACCTCGATCTACGAACACTTGCGAGTGCTCTGAAAGGGGGAAAATCGGGCCCAGCTATTGTCCGCGGAAACCCTGGAGAAAGCCTAGTTTTGCACCGCATCAAATCGGGCGAAATGCCCCCACCTGAGATGCTGTTCGAAAACCAGGTGCGCCCGCCGAGCAATGAGGAAGTAGAAGTACTTCAGAGATGGATTGCTGAGGGTGCTCAAGATGATAACCCGCAGCAACAACCTCAGTTGACCAAAGTGAGCAAGGATGATCAAAGCTTCTGGGCTTTTAAGGCACCAATACGCACCAAGCCACCGCCTGTGAAACACTCTGGCCGCGTCCACAATCCTATCGATCAATTCCTGTTAGCTGCGCTCGAAAAAAAAGGGCTGACCTATTCACCTCGGGCTGACAGCCAGACTCTGGTGCGCCGTGCATATCTAGATTTAATTGGCATGCCACCGACCCCAGAAGAGATGGAAGCCTTCATGGAAGAACCTACGGAAGAGGCTTATGGACACCTTATCGATCGACTTCTAGGGTCACGCCACTATGGGGAAAGGTGGGCGCAGGTCTGGCTTGATTTAGCAGGATATGCCGACTCGGAAGGAATTATTGACGAGGATCGAGTGCGACCCCATGCCTGGCGATACCGTGATTACGTGATTCGTGCCTTAAACAGCGACCGAACCTACGACCAATTTCTGACTGAACAGCTTGCAGGGGACGAGTTGATACCAGCCGGGAAGCGTGACCAAGTCACATCGGAAATGATCGACATACTTGCAGCTACTGGTTTCTTGCGAATGGCCCCGGACGGCACATATTCTCTACCAAATGGGTCACTAGCCGAGCGAATGACGGTGATTGCCGATGAAATTGAGGTGCTTGGCTCTTCCGTGTTGGGGCTGACCGTTGGTTGTGCACGGTGTCACGACCACAAGTACGACCCTATTTCGCAACATGACTACTACCGTTTTAGTGCGATTCTACAGGCTGCTTTTGATCCGTACGACTGGATCAAGCCAACTGAACGACACTTGGAAGTTGCAACAGAACAGGACCGCCACGAGATTTCGGAGTTCAATGCTCCAATTCAAATCGCGGTGCAAGAATTAGAGCGAGAGCTAGAGGAAAATAGAAAACCCTATAGAAAGCAGCTTTTTGAGAAACGTCTTGCGAAGCTACCCCAAAATATTCAGGGCGATCTTCGCGATCTAATTTCGACACCAAAGGAAAAACGCAATGGGGTGCAGCAATATCTAGCAGAAAGCTTTCACGAATTTATAGACATCAGCGATGAAGAACTAACCACGGCATTTCCTGAATTCAAGACCAAGTACGACGAAATTAAACAGTCTTTAGAGGACAAGAAAAAAAAGTTACGCCCAACCCCAAGAATTCGAGCCCTGTATGACATGGGGGGAGAGCCGTCACCCACATACTTATTGGTTCGAGGGGAAGCTCAATCGATCGGCCATCGAGTGTACCCCGGCGTTCCGGAGGTCCTAACGGCAGGACTCAAACCGTACGGCCAGCTACATCCTGGAAAAACCGGCGAAACTAGCGGAAACCGTTTAGCCCTTGCTCGGTGGCTGACACAACCCAATCACCCGCTTACCTCAAGAGTTATGGTTAATAGACTTTGGATGAACCATTTTGGGCACGGGTTGGTATCTACACCAGCCAATTTTGGACGTACGGGCACACCACCTTCTCATCCGCAACTGCTCGATTGGCTGGCAACTGAGTTTGTTCGAACGGGCTGGAGCATCAAAGCAATGCACCGCCTCATGATGACGTCAGAAGCATATCAACAGAGCTCGCAGCCTGATGAGATGACAGTAAAGGGTGATCCCGGCAACATTCTGTTTTCTCGCATGCCGTTGCAACGCATGAGTGCAGAAGTCCTGCACGACTCAATTTTGCGTGTTGTCGGACGACTTGATGACACGTCATTTGGGGAACCTGTACCAGTCGAAAAGCATTCAAACGGAGAAATTCTTCCGAAGGCTTCGGAACAGGGTCGCAGACGTGCGATCTATGTTCTTAAGAGACGGCGTACACCATTGACGCTCCTCGATGTTTTTGATTTGCCGCGGCTTTCACCCAATTGCACTGAACGGACAGTTTCTAACGTTGCCCCACAGGCTTTGCAATTGTTGAATAGTGAGAAACTCATCGAAGATGCCCGCTTCCTTGCTGCGCGACTTATCGATGAATACCCACACGAACCCGAGAAGCAACTTCGATCACTATACCAACGTGTTCTATCACGAACACCTACTGAAAAGGAAGCCAAAAGCTTTGAGAAGGATTTGTCACTGCTAGCGTTGAACTGGCGGTCATATTTGGAAGAGAAGCGCTTCGATGCACCGAGGAACGCAACCGCGCAATGGTACGCTTTGGGATCGCTTGCTCATACATTACTGAACTCTGCTGAATTTATATACATCGACTGATTTCTGGGGAGGGTCCGATGAGAACCTTCTCGTACCAGGTAAACTGGTGGGCTATGACATCAAGACACTTCGACGGCTTATTTGGTGTTGTATTGTTGGCGTTATTAGCTTTGCCAACGGACTTGGCCGCTGCCTCGGACTTTGAGAACGATGTACTCCCAGTTTTTGTCGAAAGATGCATAGTTTGCCATGGTGCCAGCTCACCTCAAAAAGGACTTGACCTACGAACGGTGTCGTCCATACGCAAAGGTAGTGAATCAGGGGCGGTGATCGAAGTCAGTCGCCCTGAAGAAAGCTTGCTGCTTACAAAAATTGCTACGGGCTCTATGCCTCCGGGCGAGATGAAGCTAGAACCCCAAGAGATAGAATCCATTCGGCAATGGATCGCAAACATTGAAACTTCAACCACTGACGGGGTGGCTCACAGCAAACGACAGATTACTGAGCGTGATGTGTTGCCTATTATCCAAGCCGGCTGCTTAGCCTGTCACGGCAAGAGAAAACAGGAGGCAGAATTAGATCTTCGCACGCGTGCCAGCATGTTGGCTGGGGGAAAATCTGGACCGGCTATAGTACTCGGTAGACCGGCAGAAAGTCTCCTCATAGAGAGACTCGAAGCACGGGAGATGCCTCCGCTTAAAAAGATGCACGAAGCCTCCGTTAAGTCGCCAACCGTGGCAGAGGTTGCTGTCCTTAAGCAATGGATCAAGGCTGGAGCCCCCCCAATGCCGATCAAGACGACCACAACCGACTTTCCGATTTCTCAGCAAGAGCGCAACCATTGGTCTTTTTTGCCGCCACAACGACCAACAGTTCCTGAAGTCAGAGACCAACACCTAGTACGTAATGAAATCGATGCTTTTCTGCTGGGCAAGCTCGAAAAAAAGGGACTTACTTACTCTCCCTCTGCGGATAAACTTAAACTCCTGCGGCGGCTTTACCTTGATGTGACAGGAACCCCCCCCACTCCTCAGGAAATCGAAGCGTTTTTGCGTGATGAGAGCTCAGACGCCTATGATCGCGAGGTGGATCGTTTGCTCGCTTCACCAGCATACGGTGAAAGATGGGCACGACATTGGCTAGATTTAGCTGGTTATTCGGACTCGCGTGGGATTGGGTTTGAAGATAAGATTCGGCCCCACGCCTGGCGATTTAGAGATTATGTCATACGGTCACTAAATGAAGATAAACCCTACCAGCAATTTTTAACCGAACAACTTGCTGGTGATGAACAAACCGACTACACAAAAGAACCGGTTACGCAGCAACTAATAGATCGATTGGCTGCCACAGGGTTTTTGCGGACAACACCTGACAGCACCTATGAACCCGAGTTCGCATATATTCCCGAGCGGATGACCGTTATCGCAAACACCGTCCAGGTGGTTAGTTCGGCGGTTATGGGACTAACGATGGGTTGTGCCCGTTGCCATGATCACAAATATGACCCTATTTCACAGAGTGATTATTATCGATTTGCGGCGATTTTCCAGACTGCCTATGACCCCTACGACTGGCGTGTACCGAAAGAACGACTTCTTGATATCGCATTGGATGAGGAAAAAGCCGCCGCCGCAACGCACAATTCACCAATTGAGAAAGAAATAAGCCTTCTGGAAGAATCAATTAAACAGATTGAAAAGCCTTACCGTGACAGATTGTTGATGCAGAGGATCGAGTCTCTTCCCATGCCAGAGCGCGTGAAACTCAAGGAGCTTGTCAACGCTTCGGAAGATGAACGGACTCTAGAACAGAAGGAGTTGGCACACAAATACCAAGACGAATTTGACATCACAAGAGTTGCACTTACTCAGGCATTTGACGAGCTGAGAGATGCGGTCAGGCCGCTTATCGAGGAACTCAACAATAAGATTGCGTCACGGAAAGCCAAGCCAGCAATTCGAGCACTGGTTGATATGGGTGGTATGCCGTCAGCCCATTACCTATTAAATCGTGGTGAACCGTTGGCCCCACTTGAGCAGGTTGAACCTGGAGTGCCGGCCCTGTTCGCAGGTGTGCTGGATTCGTACAGAGTTCAAAAGCCCTGGGCAGGAGCATCTACAAGTGGACGTCGACTTGCACTAGCCCACTGGCTGACGCAACCCAATCATCCTCTGACTTGGAGAGTTATCATCAATCAGATATGGACTCGTCGTTTCGGCCTTGGACTAGTGATGAACCCATCTAACTTTGGTAAGTTGACTCCAGCCCCTCCTCACATCCAACTGCTCGATTGGTTGGCAGTCGAATTGGTTGAAAACGGCGGCCAATTGAAACACATCCATCGCTTGATGCTCACCTCGACAGCATATCGGCAATCTTCTGCTCGGCGATCCAGACTAATGCTGCTAGACCCGGAAAATGTTCTGTTTGGGCGTATGTTGCTAAGACGCATGGACGCCGAACAGCTCTATGATTCACTTCTCAAGGTGACCGAGCGGCTAAATCCAGAAGCCTTTGGCCTTCCCGAGCATGTTGGACTCAACGAAAGCAATGAAGTTGTTGCGCAAGGCACCGACAATAGCTTTCGGCGTAGCATCTATGTCCTGCAGCGACGCACTTCACGGGTCACTCTGATGGATGCCTACGATCTGCCTCATATGACTCCAAATTGTTTGGAGCGTCGTGAATCAACCGTATCAACACAGGCACTTCACATGATGAACGGTGAGCCTGTGTGGAACCATGCAAAACACCTAGCCGGACGTATTATTGACAGAGTAGGACCAGCATCAAATGTGACACACCAGATCAGAGCGGCATTTCTGAGTGTTCTGTCCAGACATCCAACCGACACCGAGGTAGAGCGGTCAGCAAAAACGATAGCTGAACTGAGAAGGCACTGGCCCGCACGACTGGCAGGTGATGGTTCATTCGCACCAAGGGAATGGGCTGCTCGGTGGCTTTCACTTGCCGGCTTTGTTCACACCTTGCTGAATTCTGCGGAATTTGTATACATTGATTGAGTCTCCTATGCAACGACCTGGGCAACCATATTTCTCATCCCGGCGGGACTTCTTTCATCGTATTGTGGATGGACTCCAGGGCGCGGCTTTAGCGTCACTACTGGGAGCAGATCTTTATGGTTCTGACCTCGTTCAGCCGGGGCGTCACGACTCTCGAATCTACGATTTGTCTCCTAAAAAACCTCACTTTGAACCCAAAGCGAAAGCCGTGGTCCAGTTGTTTATGAACGGTGGTCCCAGCCAGATCGACATGTTCGACCCAAAGCCGGCCCTTCAAAAGTATGCCGGGACGATTCCAGCGCGTGATCTACTGACAGATATTTTATTTTCCAAAGAGGTCGGTGGTGTGATGCCATCCTCGTTTCGTTTTGCGAAGTATGGAAACTCAGGGATGGATTTTTCCGAACTTGTGCCACATATGGCTGAATGTGCGGATGATATTGCGATGATTCGCTCTATGCATACGAATCACATAAATCATGAACCAGCGATCTTCACCATGCAGGGAGGACGCATTGCTTCTGATCGGCCTGCTCTCGGAGCTTGGGTTGTCTATGGGTTGGGAAGCGAGAATCAAAATCTGCCTGCCTACGTAGTGCTGGATGACCCCAAAGGTTTACCAGTAAATGGAATTCAAAATTGGCAGTCGGCGTACCTTCCTCCTGTCTATCAAGGAACACGTTTTCGTTCGGAAGGACCGCCGGTTGTTAACATCAACCCCCACTCAGAATTACCAAAACAGGTGCTCGAAGCACAGCGCAATTTGCTTCGTTGGCTGGATGACCGGCATCGTGGCAAACGCCCCAATGAACCTAATCTAAATGCCCGCATTTCAGGCTACGAACTCGCAGCAAGGATGCAGACAGCTGCAACCGATGCTCTTGATTTGTCCTCGGAGAGTGAAGCGACAAAGGAAATGTATGGCATGAATGATCCGGTCAGTCGTTCTTTTGGAACACGCTGCTTGATGGCTCGCCGTTTGGTTGAACGAGGTGTGCGGTTTGTACAAATTTACATTGAGGATCAGATTTGGGATAACCACTTCCAAATTGACAAAGAATTACGTTACTGCTGTGGCAAAACAGACAAGCCGAGCGCAGCACTAGTAAAAGATCTCAAGCGAACTGGCCTTCTCGATGAGACGCTTGTAATTTGGGGAGGTGAATTTGGCCGCCTACCAATTGCCCAAACCATTGGTGACCCTGCAACCGCTGGACGTGACCATTCACCCAGTGGTTTTTGCTTGTGGATGGCAGGTGGCGGCGTTAGAGGTGGTACAGTTCATGGAGCGACTGATGAGATTGGTCACAAGGCAGTCGAAGATCGGGTGAGCGTGCATGATTTTCATGCGACGATTCTGCATTTGCTTGGCATGCATGACCGGGACCTTACCTTCTCCCGACACGGCCTCGACGAACGATTGACTGATCAGTTTCCAGCACGGGTAGTTTCGGAGATTCTTTCGTAATAAAGTTCCAGCACTGCAGCTATTCATCAACTGTGGATTTCGAGGTGCTGTGATTCCATGAAGCGCGAACTCGCTCAAAACCAGCAGAAAAATTTTCCCCTATAGATTTGGGAGCCAGATCGGCGACCAACTTGGCAACGTTTAATACGAATGGACTGAACCGAGAGCCACTGAGTTGCTCTTCTGATGATGTAAAGGGTGCAAAAGAAACCAACCCCAATATGAAAACTGCATTGATCATCAGGGCTCGAAGGAACCCAAATACTACTCCCAGCATGCGGTCGAACCAACGCATTCCAGTCCAACCCATCAACTTACCGAATGTCCAAGATAGAATGGCACCAGCCACCAAGGAGCCGACCAGAAAAAACATGAAGGCAACAAATTCGGACAACTGACGATTGGCTATGTAGGGCTCAAGGAAATTGGATAGTGTTCCGTAGTACCAAAAGCCTCCAATGATACCCAGTGTTAGGGCTATCAATCGTATTACCTCGTGGCTGAAGCCGTTGCGAAAAGCAGCCACCATTGAGACTACAAACACCGCACTCACTAAGATGTCTAGCCAGTTCATAACACACGGAACCCAACGCAGGTTGGTTTGAGTAACAGTCCTCGACCGGAGTATATAACAGGAGCCGGCTTGGATGTTATGCCCTAATTTTCTTTACCGCGAAACGCGCAAGGAGGATAGAATCTAGAAAGCAGGGCCACAACGAACTCATTAGCCAGGCAGAAATTTTAATTTCATCGTATATTCTTGATTACCAAATGCACCCCCACACTTTGATTGAATTTCTTCTTTTGCTGCTTATTGCAGCCTCAGCCATTGCAATTGTCACGTCGCGGTTCAAAGTGCCGTATACAGTTTTTCTTGTTTTTGGAGGGATTCTGATTGATCTCTTCCGAGTTCCAATTGTTGACAAGGTTGGCGGGGCAATGGGAAATCTACTAAGCCCAGATGTTATTTTCATGGTCTTTCTGCCAGGCCTACTTTTTGAAGCCGGGATCAACATTCACATCCGCCATCTCCGGGCGACCTTTGTCCCCATCTTGTTATTGGCTCTCGCTGGCGTTTTGGCCGCAGCATTCATCGCTGCTTACATCGTGCACTGGGGTGTTGGTATTCCCCTACAAGCAGCTCTCGTTTTTGGTGTGTTGATTGCTGCAACGGACCCAATATCGGTACTGATGTTGTTCAAGGAAATTGGAGCTCCCAAACGACTCAGCGTTATTCTTGAGGGAGAAAGCCTCTTTAACGACGGAACAGCCGTCGTGGTATTCCAGATTTTGGTAGCAAGCGTCGCCGGAGGCACTCTGAGCCTAGGAGATGGGGTTGTAAGGTTTCTTGTAGTTGCGATTGGAGGAGGCCTGTTAGGCTTAGCCCTTGGGTATGTTACCAGCAAGTTGACCGAACGAATAGACGAACCAAGGGTTGAAATTATGCTGACCACAGTTCTCGCATATGGATCCTTTTTATTGGCAGAACAACTGCATTTGTCAGGCGTGATTGCCACAGTTGGTGCGGGACTTATGATCGGCAACTTTGGGGCTGAAGCTGGTATGAGCCCCCGCACGCGAGTTGCACTATGGAGCTTCTGGGAGTATTGGGGCTTTGTGATCAATTCAATTGTTTTTTTGATAATCGGCATTGAGGTCCATGTGTTTGATTTGATTGGTCATGGTGCAGCAATTGGCATCTCCGTTGCTGCAGTCCTTTTGGGGAGGATGGCAACCGTTTACTTGTTAATCCCACTAGGAAACCTTCTTTCTGAACCAATCTCGTGGGCCTGGCGACATGTACTGGTCTGGGGCGGAATTCATGGCAGTGTTTCTTTGGCTTTAGTATTAACACTGCCTGACGACTTCCCTGCTAGAGAGCTTGTGCTCAGTATGACGTTTGGAGTGGTGGCGTTTTCCATTATTATTCAAGGCCTGACCGTTAAACCGTTGATGCGCGGACTGGGAATCAGCATGGGTCAAGAAAATGAGTACGATCAAGTAAGAACGCAACGCATGGCTCTGACTGCTGGGTTAAAGGACCTAGAACAGCTTCATGAAGAGCATTTGATCTCTGGACCAGTTTTTGAAGAGCTGAGCGGAGAAGCTAAAAGTAGAATCCGAGAAATCCGTAAACAAGTTGAAAATCTTCACACTCATCACCCTGAATTAGTTGCGAAGGAAATGCAAGATGCTCGGAAACAGATGATTCTTTCAGAAAAAAGTTCGATTAAGAAAGCACTTGGTGAAGGATGGATCTCGCTACATACAGCAGAGGAAATGCTGACAAGAGCGGATAAGGCATTAGAAGATTCCGAGGACTCGGAAGCGACCGACTAATCAGGATTCCTCACTGATGGCCGGGAAAAATTTTGTCAGTAATGGTGGCGTGATTAAAGTTGTCACCATCACCATCACTATTACAGCCGAGAAAGTCTCGGAATCAAAAATAGGCTTTCCGGCACTTAAAGTAGCTACTCCTATGCCAGCAAAAATCAGGCCCACTTCACCACGAGGAATCATCCCTATGCCAACCACGATTCGGTTCACTCCTTTATCCAATACACCTAGCGAGCATATTTGTTTACCTAGAATTGCGGCGATGCAAAGGAAGCTAGCAAACTGCAACACCGGTATTGAAAAAAGAGATTCCAGGTTAACCCGAAGCCCTATTAATACGAAAAACACTGGAATCAAAACCGAACTGATGGGGCTCAATATGTCTTCAAGCTTCACTGAGTTCAGGTATCGGCCTGGTTTTCGGTAACCTTGGTAGTAAGTTTTGTCGAGCACCAGACCTGCTGCGAACGCGCCTACAATCGGAGCCAGCCCCACAACTTCTGACAGCCCGGATACAACGAAGCAATAGCAGAGCGTAAGGACGACGGGTACCCCTCGTATCCGGAAGCGCGTTCCGAAATGCAAAACTTTGCCTGCTAAATATCGTCCTAGGAGTACAGCCACAAACAAAAACGCTATAGCTTTAGAGAAGATCAACAGGATCGGCTGTACGGTGACCGCAGGCACCGCCCCAACAGATGTAACTGATCCAGCGATACCAGTTACGACAGCGAGGACTATTAACCCGAGAACGTCGTCAAGGACTGCTGCGCCCAAAATGATGCGCGATTCTCGAGCGCTCATCCTGCCAAGATCTTTTAGTACACGAGCAGTGATGCCAACGCTTGTAGCTGTTAGTGTTGCACCAACGAACAAATGAACATACCAAGTCGATGCTGGTAGAAATATACTCGAAACCCAATAGCCGAGGAGCATAGGTGCCGTGATACCTAATATTGCGACAAAGACAGCAGATTTACCGACGTCGAGCAATCCATTCAGATTGGACTCTAGCCCTACTTCGAAAAGCAACAGAATGACTCCCACTTCAGCAGCAAATGCAATGCCGGGATGAGTCTTTATGGCCTCTAGCCCGGTGTAGCCAAACAGGGTGAGGTTCCCCAGGATTATGCCGAAGAGCAATTCTCCGAGTACTGATGGTTGGCCCAATCGTTCGAAAAGTTCTCCACCGATTTTCGCTGCTAATAGCAACACAACAAGAGAGAAAAAGACGCCGGAAACGGTGATATGAGTTGACGAACCATTTTCACCAGCAATAATAACCAAAGGGGTTGCTAGTGCTAAAAGCACCAACCAGCACCCCAGCGAAGGACGCTTTCTAGTCGTCACTTTTACCTCTATTTATTAGGCGGATACTGCCAGGTATTCTGTTGTGCAAGAGCCTCTCCAAGAACTGAAAAGTCTGTTACTGTCCCAACCAAACTTTACTGTAACATTTAAGATGAGAACTGAAGACGTTAGCGTTCTATTTGATCACTTTTTTAAAATTAAGAGCGTGGTTGGTTCGTAAAGTGTATTTCACGAAAACATGAGAATGACTTGTTGTGCCCAAGGCCTTGACCGTGCTGGGCTTGTCGGAAAACAATGACAGCAGGAGGGTATCCTGTTTCGACCTACTGCAAACGGTTTACTAACAGTACCTTAATTTTGCTTTAACGAAAAAAGTGACTGTACCGGTATAGACCAGGAGTTCCTAAACCGTGGAACCTGATATGAAGGATATAAAAATTGTTGTTGTTGAGGATGAAGCGGACATTCGAGAAGTAATCGATCATAATCTCTCACGAGAGGGATACGTGGTTGATTCTGCCGCCGATGGAGAAAGCGGTCTGGAGTTGGTGAAAAAGAAATTGCCATCCTTGGTGCTCTTGGACCTGATGCTGCCCGGACTTGATGGATTAAGTGTGTGTCGTGAGCTCAAGGCAGACCCAGAAACACGCTCCATAGCGATTGTGATGGTAACAGCCAAAGGAGAAGAGAACGACATTTTGCTGGGACTTGAGATGGGCGCAGACGATTACGTTACGAAACCATTTAGTCCGAGAGAATTAGTTGCGCGGATCCGGGCTGTGCTCAGACGTGGATCAATGAAGAGCCAGGCTGACCAAGATCGCATTGTTCGTGGCGAAATATTGATTGACCTTACAAGACATGAAGTCCGGGTCGAAGGTGCACCGGTCGTCTTCACACCCACAGAGCTACGCCTATTTCACTTCCTGGCCTCCTATCCTGGAAGAGTATTTACACGCCACCACCTATTGAGCCGAGTCGTTGGTGAAGACTCCTATGTTGTGGACCGCAACATAGATGTGCGAATTCGTTCCATACGAAAGAAACTTGGCAAGTATCAAGACTTGGTAGAAACTATCCGTGGCGTCGGATATCGTTTCCAGGATGATGAAAGCTGAAGTTTATGTTGAAGTCCCGTTTTTTCTGGAAGTTGTCTGCGGGATATTTTGTACTTGTCTTAGCCGTTAGTCTCATTATCGGCCTTACGCTCCATACAGCTGTGGAGCGTGGTTCATATGAAGAACTCCGCAGGTCACTTAAGGCTCAGGCGATTCTTGTAAAACAAGCACTTAAATCTTCCGATATCACTGCGGAGTCTTTGGGCACTGTATTTCAAAAGTATGTTCGTGATCTTGACCCTAAACTTGGTGTGCATATCACCCTGATCCGGGCGGATGGGGTTGTTGTTGCGGATTCCGGTCACGATGTAGCTACGATGGGAAACTACTCTGACTATCCCGAAATTCTAGCTACTCACACTCATGAGTATGGCTTTGCGACTCGCCAAGGCAAAATCTCAAAAAACAGAACTATGTATCTTGCTCTCGCTGTAAGAGATAAAGGTCACCCTTTGGGATACATCCGGATCGGCCTACCTCTGGAACTCGTTGATCTGCAGCTCACTCGTTTTCAAACAGGCATGATCAGAAGTATTGGGGTGTCCATTATTTTGGCGTTGCTTTTGGCCTTTGTGGTGACACGGCATTTTGTGAAACCACTAGTGTCAATGACGAGTGTCGCGGATTCTATATCACAGGGCAACTATGAAAGAAAAGTTTTAGCAACGAGAAAAGATGAGATTGGCCATCTTGCACATGCCCTTAACAAAGTTTCAGAAAGTTCTCGTGAACGGACTCATGCCATTGGTGCAGATCGAAAAAAGCTCGCAGCAATTTTGTCCGGAATGACGGAAGGCGTTATCGCAATCAGCAACGATGAGCGAGTGGTGCACCTGAATGATGCTGCGGGTAGATTGTTAGGGGCAACCCCGGGTGAAAGTGTGGATAAGCCTATATGGCAAGTAACTCGACTTAGAGAAGTTTCAGAAATACTTGGTGATGTCCTGCGAGATGGTGCTGAGCTTCAAAGGAATCTCCAAATTGCAACCGCAGCAAGTGATCAATTTATAGAAATGCACGCTTCGCCACTGCACGACGGAGAAGGGGTTCTAGTGGGAGCAGTAGCAGTTCTGCACGACCTGAGTGAACTTCATCGCTTAGACATGGTCCGGCGAGAATTTGTGGCTAATGCGTCCCATGAACTCAAGACACCTATCACAGCAATTCGAGGCCTGGTGGAAACCCTAATTGATGACAGCACACTGACTGCTTCAACTCGCGAACGCTTTTTGGGCAAGATCAAAGACCAGTCGATGCGCCTTTCGTCTATTGTGGTTGACCTTCTAGCTCTATCTCGATTGGAATCCAGAGGCAGCAACAAGGAGGAGACCTCCTTCGATCTAAGAGATGTTGTTCAAGCTATAGCAAATAATTTTGTGCCTCTTGGTGAGGAGAAGGGTATCGTTGTTAACACCGAATTGAATAGCCAATCCATTGAGATCACAGCAGACAAAAATGCGATTGGACAAGCAGTGAGTAACCTACTTGACAATGCCCTTAAGTACACACCAAGGGGTGGGCGGATTACCGCGCGACTCTCAGTTCAAGATGGTGAAGTAGTTGTTGAGGTTGAAGATACTGGGATTGGCGTCGAACCTCAAGATAGGGACAGAATATTCGAGCGTTTTTATCGTGTTGACAAAGCTCGCTCGAGGGAGCTTGGTGGTACAGGCCTTGGTCTGGCAATTGTGAAGCACATCGCCTTTGTCCATGGTGGGCGTGTGGCGGTCGATAGCACCCCCGGAGCAGGCAGTACGTTCAGTATTTTTCTCCCTTTAGCTAGAACTAGTAATCGATCTAACTGATATGGGCAACTTGATTCTCCGTAAACTACAGATTCTCTTGGGCATGGATTTTTTAGAGCACCCCAGACTTCCTAGCTGGAAGTATAAATTTAACCGGAATTTTATGGTTTCTTTACGTAATTAGAATCAGGTTGAAACCACACTGGAAACAGGAAAGGGTGCTTTGGAGATATGACAAGCATATTGGCCGAAAAAAAGGGCTGCGCGATTATGGTGGTGGCGACTCTCGGCCTTGCCTGCGGGCCACAGAATGTAGAGAACGGTGGTTTAAATGGCACAGTTCACGCAGATGGGTCTAGCACCGTCTTTCCAATTACCGAAGCCGTTGCCGAGGAATTTCAGGGAGAGCATCCGGGAGTACGCGTTACGGTAGGCATCTCGGGCACTGGTGGCGGATTTAAAAAGTTTACTGTCGGAGAGACTGACATCAATGCTGCTTCGAGGACCATTAAGCCGTCTGAGATAGCTCTGGCGACAGGAAAAGGAATTGATTTTATTGAACTACCTGTCGCATTCGACGGTATTTCTGTTCTGGTCAACACCAAAAATGACTTTGTCCATACGATGACCGTTGCAGAGCTCAATAAAATCTGGCAACCCGAAAGTACAGTGAAAAAATGGAGTGATGTTCGTCGTGAGTGGCCAAGCAAGCCGATCAATCTCTATGGACCAGGGACTGACTCAGGCACCTTTGACTACTTCACAAAAGCTATCAACGGAGAAGAGCGGGCCTCCAGGGCAGACTTTACAGCCAGCGAGGACGATAACGTTTTAGTCCAGGGCATAGCGGGTGATGAGAATGCAATGGGTTATATCGGATATGCTTACTACGCAGAGAATAAATCGATTCTTAAAGTGGTGCCAATAGAAACGGAAACGGGCCCTATTTCTCCGTCAGTGGCAACAATCAACAATGGGACGTATCGGCCACTATCGCGTCCAGTCTTCATCTATGTGACTACGAAAGCAGCGGACCGACCAGAAGTCGATGTCTTCGTGAAATACTATATAGAGAATGCGGCGTCATTGGTCACAGAGGTAGGATATGTACCTCTTCCCGAGGAGGTCTACCAACTAGCCTCGGAGCGCTTTGAAAATAGAACACCGGGATCTATCTTCCTGGGTAAAAAGACAGCAGGGGTTGATCTCGTGGATATTTTGGGTTCGCCATAGTGGTTACGTCATGACAAATGGATCGCCGGAGAATACGGCGAGTCTTCTCGTAGGCAAGGTCCGATTTCACTGGAAAGAAGAAGTCATACGGATTGCCCTGTTCTTATGCGCGATACTGTCGGTGGCAACAACGCTATCGATTGTGGTTGTGCTTGCCACCGAGGCTTTTACTTTCTTTGAAAATGTCTCACTCGGCGAGTTTTTACTAGGAGGAAGATGGACTCCTCTGTTAGTTCCGAGATCGTTTGGTGTTCTGCCATTGGTCTGTGGAACCCTGCTTATTGTGGCGGGTGCAGCTTTGATTGCTCTTCCAGTTGGGTTAGCCACCGCGGTTTACCTGGGAGAATACGCACCAGATCGGGTCCGAAGTATCGTCAAACCTGTTCTAGAAGTCCTAGCAGGCATACCGACAGTAGTCTACGGCTATTTTGCTCTCACATTTGTCACGCCACTGATAAGGTCGATATTCCCAAGCACTCAGATCTTCAATGCGGCGAGTGCATCGATCGTCGTTAGTATCATGGTGCTTCCGATGGTTGCATCGCTTTGTGACGACTCACTGCGAGCAGTTCCCTTGTCACTTCGACAGGGTGCCTATGCTTTAGGGGCAACGTCTTTCGAAGTCACAACACGGGTCGTCGTCCCCGCCTCTCTCTCGGGTGTTGTTGCTTCGTTTGTGTTGGCTTTGTCACGTGCTATCGGTGAGACGATGGCTGTCACACTGGCCGCGGGAGCTACGCCACGAATGACCATTAACCCACTTGAAAGCATACAAACAATGACGGCATATATCGTTCAAGTTAGTCTTGGTGATACTCCCGCAGGGAGCGTGGAGTACCAAACAATCTTTGCTGTCGCGGCATTGCTTTTCACAATCACTCTGATGATGAATGTAATTGCGCACCGCGTCCTCCGCAGATTTCGAGAGGTGTACGAATGACACCAGGAAACGCACTGCGGCGTCATGCCATTGCAAAAGCATTTCATTTTCTTTGTGCAACGGTGACCTGGGCGGGTGTAGCTTTACTGGGAGTGCTCCTTTTCCATGTTTCCTACTCAGGCTTTATGTGGTTAGATGGACAATTTCTGTCGAGTTTCCCTTCTCGTTTTCCAGAAAAAGCGGGACTTAATTCGGCGCTTTGGGGAACTCTTTGGTTAATCACACTCACGGTTGCTTTTTCAGTTCCTATTGGGGTCGCTGCCGCTATTTATTTAGAAGAATATGGAGGCAAGGGCAAACTCAGCCGCCTCATTGAGGTCAACATTGCCAACCTTGCTGGCGTACCGTCGATTGTGTATGGCATCTTGGGACTGGTTGTGTTTGTTAGATTTTTTGGATTCGGCCGAAGTGTTCTAGCAGGTAGTCTAACAATGAGTTTGCTGATTCTACCAGTTATCATCATTGCTTCACGTGAGTCCGTTCGCGCTGTGCCTGGTTCCATCAGGCAAGCCGCTTTTGCACTTGGAGCGACTCGATGGCAAGTGGTAAGATCTCACGTCCTACCGTCAGCGTTACCGGGAATTTTGACCGGCGTCATCCTAGCAATGTCACGTGCAATTGGTGAAACTGCTCCACTCATCATGATTGGAGCCTTAACATACATCGCGTTTGTTCCTAATGGCCCCATGGATGCGTTCACAGCTCTTCCAATTCAGATCTTCAACTGGGCCTCACGACCTCAACAGGAGTTTCATCAGCTTGCGGCTGCCGGTATTATTGTTCTGTTGGCCGTGTTGTTGCTCATGAATGCCGTTGCTGTTTTTATCCGTTACCGAACGGAAGAGGGTAACAAGTAGTCATGGAATATACGCCCAATGCTGACCAGGAAATCTCAGAAAACGAGCAGCCAATATTGCAATTAGAAGACGTTACCATCCGATACGGCGATGTTCCTGCTGTCCAAAACGTCTCACTAGCTATTGCTAGACAGCAGATCACCTCAATCATCGGTCCTTCAGGCTGTGGGAAAAGCACTTTACTTCGGGCTCTCAACCGCATGAACGATTTTATTCCTGAGGCAAATATAACTGGTCGTATTCTTTACATGGGCGCCGAACTTTACTCTGAAGAGACTGATCCGGTAGATGTGCGTCGAAAGATTGGGATGGTATTCCAAAAACCCAATCCATTCCCGAAGTCTATTTTTTCGAATGTTGCGTGGGGACCTTCAATCAACGGCTACCGGGAAGGAATAGAGGACCGTGTTGAAAAATCACTGAGGCGAGCAGCACTTTGGGAAGAAGTGGCAGACCGTCTACACGATTCGGCAAGTAGTTTGTCTGGTGGACAACAACAAAGACTGTGCATTGCACGAGCACTTGCCATGGAACCAGAAGTGATTTTGATGGATGAGCCGTGTTCAGCTCTTGATCCTGTATCGACAGCTCGTATCGAGGATCTGATGTTCGAATTGAAGAAACGCTACACGATAGTGATAGTCACCCATAACATGCAACAGGCCGCACGGGTGTCAGATTATACAGCTTTTCTAGAGAGCGGAAAGCTGGTAGAGTTTGGCGAGACCGACCAAGTATTTACACGACCACGTCACAATAGAACCGAGGAGTACGTTACTGGTAGGTTTGGCTAGAAGGGGTTGTTTATGTCTAAACATTTGTTGCAAGATCTTGATTTTCTGCAAAAGGAGATCATGAATATTGCTTCGATGGCCGAACAAGCCACAAGCAAAGCGCTCCTTGCACTTCTCAACCGACGAGTGGAGCTGGCTAAAGAAGTAATTGACGAAGATGAGACCATCGACCGAAAAGAAGTTCAGATTGAAGAAGAATGTCTCAAGGTCCTAGCACTACATCAACCAGTAGCAACCGATCTCCGATTCATCATTGCAGTTATCAAAGTAAATAACGACCTAGAGAGAATAGGAGATCTGGCCGTGAACATCGCCGAACGGGCAACTTACCTTGCACGTCACGACCCACTACAGATCTCCCTGGATTTCCCTGAAATGGCTGATGCGGTCAGCACGATGCTACATCGCAGCTTAGATGCACTAGCCAAAGCCGACATTGTGTTGGCAAGGGAAGTGTTGGCTATGGATGATGCTGTTGATGCTGCCAACAGGACGACATTTGTCCGACTACAAGAATTGATGTACAAAAATCCTGAATCTATCAAACGGGCTGTGCATCTTATGTCGGTTTCAAGGCATCTTGAACGGATTGGCGACTTGGCTACAAACATCGCAGAGGAAGTGGTCTACATGGTAGAAGGCGAAATTATTCGCCACGCTGATTCATTTCACCACGCTGAAGATTATGGCGATGGAGAGTAGTACTTGAATTAGGTGCAGACGTAAAGCCAAAATTAGCTCATCACCGCGTCGAGCCTAATCCTAACCAAGCTCTACAAAGATTTCACAGTCGATCCCATCCTAACTTCGTTATTTCGAGTGCGACAAAAATATTAAGAGCCTTTAATTAAATCTTTATTGTTTTTTTACTTACCTGAAGCATTCTATGGTTGTGGATCATATCAAAGGCATTTATGAGACAAAAACGGTTCAGCGATAGGTTCGGTTTATTTAGTAGGCGTACAGAAATGGTTCTGGCCATACTGACTTTGATTTTCTGTGGAACTGCCACAGCAGAAACAGAGGAGATTTCCTCCATGCGGCGCTTAATCACCGAACAGCAACGCCAACTTGAACAGCAAAAGGAACAGATTGAATCACAGTCTGTCCTTCTAAAAAAATTACTTCAACAGGTTGCAGAGATCCAGTCCAATTTATCGGCAGGTAGTACTACCGTCGAAACTGCCAACCCCAAAACTTCTCTAAGCGTGACAACCCCCACTACAGCCGCAACAAAAAGTGCGTCGTCGTTGCAAAAGCCCGATAAGTTAACATTCAGAGCTTACTGGAAGCAAGGGTTAAGATTTGACACACCCGACAAAGCATTTCAGCTAAAAATTGGTGGACGAATAATGAATGACTGGGGCGTTTTTAGCTCGAACACTGCGGTTAATAATGCCGTCGGCCCACTTGATGATGGCACGGAATTCAGGCGGGCTCGTCTCTACATGGAGGGGGTTCTTCACAAACACGTCAAGTTCAAAGCACAGTATGATTTTGCCGGTGGTGATGCAGGGTTCAAGGACATGTATATCGGATTAACCAAGCTTCCGGTTGTCGGGAATATTACGTTTGGACACCAGAAGGAGCCTTTCGGTCTAGAGGCATTGACCAGTTCCAAATACATCACTTTCCTGGAGAGGGCGCTACCCTCGACCTTTGCTCCAGAGCGCAACACTGGTATCAAACTGGGAAACGCCTTTAGTGGCAACAAGTTTACGTGGGCACTTGGGGCCTTTCGCGATGCAGATGTCTTCGGTGAGAGCTTCGGCAATGGCGGATACAACTACACAGGTCGCGTAACGGCACGTCCCTTATACAGAGAGAAAGGGCGCAAAGTACTTCACCTTGGCATGGCCTATCGACATGGGAACCCCAATGGCAACAGCTTGCGCTACCGTGCAAGACCTTCGGCACACTTGCTGCCACGATTTGTCGATACAGGCAAATTTACAGCAACCTCGACCGATACATTGGGTGCCGAGTTTGCGGTTGTTTCTGGGCCACTATCAGTCCAGTCCGAGTTTACCTATAGTGCAGCAAATCGGCCGGCAGCGATAAAGGAGGAGTTTACCTCCTTCTATGTACAGACGAGCCTATTTCTTACTGGTGAACACCGTATTTACAAGAGTTCGGCAGGTGCCTTTGACAGGGTGAAACCTTACCGTTCCTTTATGCCTGGGGATGGAGCAGGCAAGGGGGCTTGGGAGGTAGCAGTACGCTATGCGCGGATCAATCTGAATGACTCGTTCATTCAGGGCGGCGAATTGCGTGATTTTACTTTGGGTCTGAACTGGTATTTGAATCCCAATACTCGCTTCATGTGGAACTATGGATTGGCGGAGCGGGTCGGCATTGGTGGTATTGCCAGCTTGATACAAACTCGGTTTCAGGTCGATTTTTAACCCCTAACTGGTTTTATCTCTATCTTCACCATCCCAGTGCGTACGACTTGCCGCGCCGAGGTCCGGCTGCTCCGAACAACACACCTCTCTGCAGATCGACCCGAAGAGCGGTCGAGTCACCGATTGACCAAGGTTTGTCAACAAGGACAGTGTGTCCTAATTTTTCCAATCCTTCAATTACGGCTGTGGGCACACGGTCTTCGATTTTTAGTACTCCTGGACGCGATGCGTGCTGGTAGAAAGAGCTTGGAAAATCAAAAATCTGAAACATTACTGCATCAGTTGCTTCTTGGATATCCATGTCGAACTCGATGACATTCAGCAGAACTTGTAGATTGACCTGATCTTGTGCGTCTCCGCCAGGGGTTCCCCACGCTAAATAGGGCCTGCCTTTCTTCAGTGCCAAGCTCGGCGTGAGGGTTGTACGAGGACGCTTATGCGGGGCCAGCGAGTTGGCGCGCTTCGGGTCGAGCGTGAAGGCCTGTCCGCGCGTACTCAGAACGAATCCCAGTCCCTCCAATATGGGTGTATGACGAAACCATCCACCACTTGGCGTAGCCGAAAAAACGTTTCCGGCTGCATCGCCTACGCGCGTTCCTGTGGTGCCAGGGGTGTCCGGGATTAACTCGATTGAATCGGGGATCTGTCCATGTGTCATGTGATCAGACTGAAACATGTAGGGATTACCTGGGCGCATGATAAGCGATGGATTTTTGAGATCGATCAGCTTACGACGTTTCGCAGCGTAGTCTTTTGACAGTAGACCTTGTTGAGGAATTTCAACAAAATCAGGGTCCGCATAATACCATTCTCTATCGGCGTATGCGAGCTTCATCGCCTCGGCGAGTAGGTGAATGTATGCGGGTTTATTATGGCCAAGCTTCTTGAGGTCGTAACCTTCCAAGATGTTGAGAGTCTGAAGTAACACAGGACCTTGTGACCAAAAACCAGCTTTGTAGATTTCAATACCACGATAGGTCGTCTTCGTAGGCTCTTCGATCACAGCGCGGTATTGGGCAAAATCTTCCACTTCTAAGAGTCCAGCTGACACCATACCGTTGGCATCACTGGACTTGAAATCTTTCTGGCAAGCAACAATTTCACGAGCCAGTTCGCCTCGATAGAATAGATCTCGCACAGCCTGCAGAGAAACTTCACGACCCCAGTTCTTATTCACCTCTTCAGCTGCTACCAGGCGCTTCAACGTTTTAGCCAGATCCTTTTGAATAAACACATCGCCGAGTTCTGGTACATTGCCCCCTGGCAGAAAAATCTTTGCTGAGCTGTTCCATTCGGTGCGAAATCGTTGCTCTTGTTCGAGAATATGTCCACGAAACTCGCCATAGATTGGAAAGCCGTTTTCTGCTAATTCAATTGCAGGCGCCAACACATCGGCCAATGAAAGTGTTCCAAACTCCTTGAGTGCTAGGAGCAATGTGTCAACAACTGAAGGAACAACTGCTCCGAGAAATCCGTCCCCAGGGATGTAATCGATGTTGTGTTCCTGAAACCACTCGATTGTCGCGCGGCGAGGCGCAAAACCCTGTCCATTGATGACGACAACTTTATTTTGTCGGGCAAGATGTATCAGGATCGGCACCTCCCCACCTAGTCCAAAGCGGTTAAATTCAACTACTGTCTGAGCAAAAACGGCCGCTACGCCTGCGTCAATAGCATTTCCGCCCTTTTTCAACATTTCAAGCCCGGCGTCACTAGCTCTGTGATGGCCAGTGACAACGACACCACGTGTCGCCATGACAACGGGTCGCGTGCCGGCAATGATTGCTTCTCCCAAAATGTTGATACACAGGAAACAAACAATCAAAACTGTTTTAGAAAACATAATCATCTTGCAGCGCAGCATAACAAAAACCCTTTACCCGAACGCTAATTCGTGACCCTGAATAAAATCTACATCAGCATACAGTAAGGGAGGGCGGAATGGTCCGTTACGACCCGTTAGAGAATAGGCCAAGCTTGCGGGCAGGTGTACAGGCATACACACTGAGTGACACAGCCAGGCCTGCAAAGACAGGGTGTATATACGATAAATCAAGTGCTACTGCAAGACCTGCAGACCAGAGAACTACGGCAGCGGCGCCAGCAACAATTGACCACACTGCCGCTCTTCTATTTTTTTGTTTCCACCACAAACTTAAAACCAACGCAGGCAAGAAACAGCCTCCGAATAAAGCCCCAGAGAGAGCTGTTAGAGGAACGACATCGGCTGGAGGGTTGAGAGCAAGCGCAGCGGGAAAAATTGCCACCGGGATCATAACAATTCGTTGCAGTTTATCGACCAAGACGCTGGACGCTGATCCGCGCCACTCTGCCCAGCCGTCGATGACAAGAGCTGAACCGGCTACATGCAAAACAGAGTCGATTGACGACAAAGCTGCACAGAGAAAGCTTCCCAATAAGACCGCTCCCCAGAAGCTCCCAAACAGTTGACTTACCAGATAGGGAACAACCTGATCAGTATTCTGGAAAAAGAATTGTGATTCTTCCTGCGGAATAATGCCATGAGCCAAAACGCCGAGCGAAAAAAGCATTGGTATTGTTAGCCCTAACAATCCAACTGCCAACCATTTTGCGTGTCGGATTTCCAAAATTGACGCGTGGCGAAACAGTAAAAATCGGACCACTAATCGAGGTGCAACCATCATCTTGATTCCTGTGCTGAGAGATAATCCTGTGATTGCTAGTGGCGCCATAAGTTCGTTCCAGGAAAAAAGCCTACCCCCGAGCGGTTCGCCGGATGCATCGAAATCGGCACTAACAGCAAGAGCGTTCCAGTCAACGTGTATTACACAGGAAGTAAAAAGAGCAATAACACCGAGTAACATAATGCCGCCCTGTACAGCGTCAGTGTGCAGAATTGCGCGAATCATACCCCACGACGTGTAGGCAACAACAATCACACAAACCCCGATAACGGCTGTTTCATAGGAGACATTAATAATGCGACTGACGATGTGACCGATACCCTTGAAAACGGCCAACATATAAAGCACCGAGGCAAAGAAGACGACGATGGCACTTAAATATCCAATTGCAGCACCCCCGAACTTCAGTCGAAGGTAAGCCGGAATGGTAATTCGATCTAAGTCCAAGTCTTCACCGAGTACAGTGCGTGCATCGTCGATCATTCGTCTAGCTACGACAAACCAAGCCAGAATTGCGCACAGTAGAAACACCAATCCAGCCAAGAGCCATACTAGACCGACTTTGTACCCGAAACCCGATTGCCCGAGAAACGTATTTGTGCTTAGGAAGGTGGAAAAAAAGGATAAAGCAATAATGACAGGCCCAGGTTTATTTTCATGGCTTCGGGTTGCTCGCCATGCTGAGACGATCATTAGGCCGATGAAAACAGTTAGCACACTTGCTGCAGTTATGTTTTCGGTAAGCCAAGATGTGAATTCTTGCATGAGAGCACTCTAGTGCGTTGTGACTATTGAGACATTGGCGCTACTACCATTTATGTGGCTGGGTACCACAGACGTCCTCTACGTTCTGTTTGGGCACAAAACAGATGCCCTTCCGTGCTAGTTACATAGAGAGTTGATAGGTCCTCACCACCAAAGCTGCAATTGGTCGGACGTTTTGCCTGGATCGGGTGAGTTTCTAACACTTCTCCTGAAGGTGAAAAGACATAGATCATGGGACCCGGACCACCCAGTTCCCATCCAGCTGTGGCTACGATGTTGCCCTCGGTATCAAGACACATACCATCAATACCACGATCCGCTCCGAAATCGTGAAGTACTTTCATAGTGCCCAACGAGCCGTCGGAACACACTTGATAACTGCGAAGCTGCCGCTTTTCATCATGGTCTCTTCCGCTCTGGGCAACATACAGAACTTGGTAATCAAGCGAAAAAAGAACACCATTAGGCCGTGTGGTATCAAAGGTCACTCTGGCGATTTTCCACTGTCCAACTTCACACGGGGTAAGCCGGTAAACGGAATCGTGATCGAGTTCTTTGTTTGAACGATCTTCACTCCAAGTCCCAGCAGCTCCTTCGTAAAAAGGGTCAGTGAACCAGATGCATCCATCGGGATCAATAGCAAGATCGTTGGGAATGTTGAATCGTTCACCGTTAAAGTGATCTCGAAGAATTTTTACATCTCCATTTGGTTCATACCGTACAACGCGGCGGGCGTCGCCCTCACAAGCATACAGATCGCCGTTGGCATCGAACATCAGTCCGTTAGCACACTCTGTCCCTCCACGATAGACGGTATTAACTCCAGTATCAGGACTATAGCGATAAATGCGCGAGGCGGGGATATGAGTGTATAGAAGTGTTTTGCCATCCCAGGCTGGTCCCTCTGTAACTCCTCCTAATGGACCATGCAGCAGTTTAAATTTCCAAGCCATCAAACATCTCACTCCCTTTGTTGGACGAAGAAGGTTTCCATTGTAACGCTGCGAAACGGCGTTGAGTGAATGTGTTTCCTAGTGTGTTGAAAGTCAACTGTGTTACAACAACTGCTTGTGGTAGCGGATGGATACCTAAAATCAAGATCACGAAGTTTTTGGGGGGATAACGATGGCAACTAACATCGGCAAAGCTAAACGACGAGCTGCAATTATTGGCCACACAGGCCACGGTGAATATGGTCATGGGCTCGACACGGTTTGGAGCGTGTTTGATTCTGTGGAAGTGGTCGCTGTTGCAGACCCTGATGATCAAGGCCGTGCCGAAGCCCAGCAGCGCTCGGGAGCAAAGCGCGCATATCGAGACTATCGTGAAATGCTGACTCGAGAAAAACCCGACTATGTTAGTGTCGGACCACGTTGGCTAGATCAACGAGTTGAGATGGTGACTGCTGTTGCTGAGGCAGGTGCTCACATCTATCTTGAAAAACCATTTGCACGTAGCCTCAAGGAAGCCGATCGTATGATTGCTGCTATAGAAAAGAGCAATGTAAAGGTCCAAACCGCTCATCAGATGCGAACATCGCCTTACGCCATTCGCGTCAAAGAATTACTCGAAGCCGGCGAGATTGGGACGATTCAAGAAGTTCGTCTGCGTGGCAAGGAAGATCGTCGTGCTGGAGGCGAAGATCTCATCGTTTTAGGAACCCACCTGTTTGATCTGTCGAGGATGTTTTTTGGCGATCCGCACTGGGTTTTTGCACACGTCACGCACGACGGGAGAGAAATTTCTTCAGGTGATATTCGCAACCCAACTGAACCGGTTGGTGCAGTCGCCGGTAATCAAATAGCAGCCATGTTTGCGTTTGACAGAGGTGTGCACGCATATTATGGCTCAAAAGCAAGTGACCAAAAAGGGTCAAGCCGTTGGGGTACTCGTATTTTCGGCAGTCGTGGCATCATTGACTTACCTAATCAAACTTATCCCAAGGGGCAGCCACGTATACTGCGGACTCATCGTTGGATGCCAACTAAAAGACATAAGTGGGAAGCTATCGAAGGCGCACCACATGCAGATCTACCGGCAAAAGATCGCATGCTTTCAAATGCACTAATGGTTCAGGATCTTTTCGAAGCTGTCGACCAAGATCGCAAACCGGTGACAAGCGCTCATGATGCTCGCTGGGCACTCGAGATGATTTTTGCAATTTACGAGTCACAAAAGAGTGGATCGCGCGTGCAGCTCCCCCTTAAGCAGAGAGCACACCCTCTTGAGAGCTTGTGAAAGTAATAGATAAGGAGTGCCCCCATGATTTTTTTAGTAGCTGTTTTTTTTCTAAAATCCTGGGTGGTTGCACCCGCTCTCGCTTCTGAAGTTCCTCCACCATACGGTGATGCAATCGTTGCTGCAAGTGCGAGACTTGAGCTTTTGTTTACCCGGACGGTCGACATAAATGGTGGCCTTACCGAAGGTCCGGCCGTGGCCCCCGATGGCAGCATCTATTTCAGCGATATTCTTCCTGGAGCCAACAAGGGTATGATAATGCGATTTGACCCCAGGACTAGAACAACATCTGTTTTCTCAAACGATAGTGGCAAGGCAAATGGATTAATTTTCGACGCTGCAGGTGATCTCATCGGTGCTCAAGGTGCTGACTACGGGTTAAGGCGCATCACTCGCTGGAACATCAAAACTGGACACCAAACAGTGGTTGCTGATCGTTTTCAAGGGAAGCGTTTCAACGCTCCAAACGACGTTTGTGTTGATCACAAGGGGCGAATTTACTTCAGCGACCCACATTACATTGGCCAAGAGCCGCTGGAGCTAGATCATCGTTCTGTCTACCGTATCGACAGCGACGGAACAGTTATTGAAATAACACGTCAAGTCAGTAAACCTAATGGTCTGGCCTTGAGTCCCGACGGAGGCACTCTTTATGTCGCCGACCACGACAATGATTCTGAGAGAAAAGGCAGAAGGATTATGCGTATCTACGCCTTTGCTCTCGACCCGGAGGGGCTTGTTAGTAAACCTGGACATATTCTAATTGACTTCGGAGAGGATGCTGGCAGTGATGGAATTACGGTTGACCAACACGGCAACATTTATCTGACGATTCGTATGTTGAAACGGCCTGGGGTGATGGTTTTAAACCCTGCGGGACAAGAGATCGCTTTTATCCCCACAGGTTCTCCAGGACAAGCAGAAGGCGAAGCAAGGTCGGGGTTACCTAGCAATGTGGAATTTGGCAAAGGAGTTGAAGAGAATATTCTTTACATCACCGTTGGTACCAGCCTCTATCGAATACCCCTCAAGGTAAAGGGTTACCACCGACAGTACGACTAGCTCACACTGCATTTTGTTTCCAAGATGGTATCAATCGACGATTCGAGACTTCTGGAATTTTGTGGAGTCCATAAATTGGATCCAGATGTTGAGCGATTACTCCATCGTTTTGTTCTGGCTGGTCGACCCTCTTTGCATACATTGACCCCTGAGCAAGCTCGTGCCAACACGCGGGCACTAATGGACTTACGTGGCAACTCAGTTGCGGTTGGAAGCGTTGAAAATACCATGCTCCCCGGACCAGCAGGGAAAATTCCGATTCGTATATACCGTCCAGCCGGGAAAGGGCCATTTCCGCTGCTTATTTACTATCACGGAGGTGGTTGGGTTCTTTGTGATTTAGACACCCATGACAACACATGCCGGATTTTTTGTGCATTGGCACAGTGTGTAACGGTTTCTGTAGATTACCGTCTCGCACCAGAGCATAAATTTCCAGCTGCTGTTGATGATTGTTATGCTGCCTTGGAGTACTTGGCGAAAGATGCCATCCAAATGGGGGCAGACCCATTACGATTGGCAGTTGGTGGAGACAGTGCCGGTGGCAATCTTGCTGCCGTTGTAGCACAACTGGCGCGTGATCGCGGGGGCCCAGTGCTTAGTCACCAGCTTTTGCTTTACCCGATCATGGATACACTTTCGTTCAACACCATGTCCTATAAGAAGTTTGCCAAGGGGTACTTCTTGGAGAAAGCTGGCATGGAATGGTTTTGTGAACATTATCTGAATGATCCTTCCGATGCTGCAGATCCTCGCACCTCTCCTCTGTTGTCTAAGGATCTTACTAGGTTGCCGGCTGCACAAATTGCAACAGCTGGGTTTGATCCCTTGCGTGATGAGGGCGCTGCCTACGCTCGACGTCTAAAGGAAGCTGGAATCCCCGTTGACTATATTTGCTATGGAGAAATCATACATGGGTTTGCTGGAATGGTGGGAGTCATCCCAAGCGCTAAGAAGGCCATGGCTGAAATTGCCGAACGGTTGAGGCAAGCACTTTGCAAATGATTCGATCGAGACGCCAGGCCAAAATCTATATACAGTAGCCTTTGGGTGATTCGATACTGCATGAAGGTGAGGACTATAATAGGTCCTCGGCCGGCAGCAATTTTTTCGAGTAGACTTAGCCAGTAATACAGTTGCGAACGGGAGCTCTTGTGTCTCACCTGCCTGAAACAATTCCAGTTCGACCCGCACACCGCTTTGATGAGATAGCCTTGTTTGCGTATCTTGAGCGCACCCTGGATGGCTTTCGAAGACCAGCGGAAATACGGCAATTTTCCGGAGGACAATCTAACCCCACGTTCGCTATTTCGACCAAAGATGGGAAATATGTGGTGCGTAAAAAACCACCAGGGAAACTTCTCCCTAGTGCACACGCTGTCGATCGTGAATACCGTGTCATGAAAGCACTTGGAGCTATGGGTGTTCCTGTTCCACAACTCTACTTGTTGTGTGAGGATGAGTCCATAATTGGCACGAGTTTTTATGTGATGGATTATTTGGCTGGTCGAGTATTCCGAGATCCTAGACTCCCACAAATGACTTCCAGCGATCGCACTGCTATCTACGACTCGATGAATCTCTGTTTAGCAAAAATACACACTGCAGATTTGGAGGCGCTCGGATTGACGGATTATGGCAAGCCAGGCAATTATTTTGCGCGGCAAATTAGTCGCTGGAGTCGCAATTACTTAGCAGCTGAAACAACAAAAATAGAACCAGTGGATCAGCTAATTAAGTGGCTTCCTGAGAATATTCCTGGCGGTGACCAAACCTCGGTTGTACATGGTGACTTCCGGCTTGACAATATGATCTTCCACTCCAAAGAGCCCAGGGTGCTTGCCATACTTGACTGGGAGCTTTCGACGCTAGGGCATCCGTTAGCAGATCTGGCGTACAATTGCTTACCGTACTACTTGACGTTCGGGGCTTCAGGTGGCTTAGCTTCTGGAAAACAGATCCCCGGAATTCCGTCTGAACAGAAGTATGTAGCGACCTATTGCCATCGAACTGCTAGCAAAATTGACCGATGGAACTTTTATCTCGCATTCTCTTTATTCCGGTCTGCTTCCATCGCACAAGGTGTCTATAAGAGGGCTCTGGATGGAAATGCCTCCTCTGTGACAGGTATTGAACTTGGCGCCCATGTTGCTGAGACTGCTACAAAGGCTTGGGAGCTGGCAATGCAATGCGATTAGATTAGGACAATGACCACGCAAGACCAAGATTTGAGGCTGATTCGTTGACCAAACACATAATTGTTGGCACCGCCGGCCATATCGATCACGGAAAGACCGCACTCGTCCGTGCCTTGACGGGCATCGACACTGACCGTTTAGAGGAAGAAAAACGACGAGGCATCACTATTGATTTGGGATTTGCGCATCTCCCAATTAGCAATGGAATGCAGCTTAGTTTTGTGGACGTTCCTGGACATGAAAAATTTATCAAAAATATGCTAGCTGGTGTTGGTGGCATCGATTTGCTCATGCTTGTTGTGGCAGCAGATGAAGCGATTATGCCGCAGACAAGGGAGCATTTTGATATTTGCCGTTTACTCGAAGTTCGTCAAGGACTTGTTGTCTTGAGTAAAATTGACCTGGTCGATTCTGAATTAGTCGAGTTGGTTCAACTTGAGTTGGAAGAATACCTTGTAGGTTCTTTTCTTGAAGGAGCACCAATTTGTTCTGTAAGTTCGAAGACCGGTCAAGGCATTGATGCTCTGCGTAAAACACTTTGCGAGCTAGCTGGTGAGACGGACCCCAAGAATAGCTTTCACCACTTCCGGCTTCCAATTGACCGAGTTTTTGTGATGAAGGGATTTGGGACTGTTGTAACAGGAACTCTGGTTTCAGGGACACTCTCAGTTGATTCGGAAGTTGAGCTTCTGCCCACAGCAGAGCGCGTGCGTATTCGAGGTCTCGAAGTACACGGACAAGAGGTTTCACAAGCATTCGCAGGACAACGCACGGCAGTCAATCTTTCAAATATTACGGCCGAGCGACTTGCACGAGGAATGGTGTTGACCGCTGCCGAAAAATTTGACTCGACTAGAAGTATCGATTGCTCTCTAGACTTGCTCGAATCTTCTAAACCACTTAAATATGGTGCCCGAATCCATTTTCACAGTGGAACGATGGAACTTGAAGGACGTGTGTATTTTCTAGACCGCCGAAAAGTTCTCGAACCTGGAGAACGTACGTATGTGCAGCTTCGTTTTAAAGATGCCTTGCCGGTATGGCGTGGAGACCGATTTATTATCCGTCAATTCTCACCAGTAATTACGATCGGTGGCGGTGTGGTGCTCGACAATCAAGCACCAAAGCATCGTGTTGGTAAAAACTGGATGAAGCGACTAGAAGCTCTTGATTACGGGAATGCTGATCATGTGTTGGAAGTCCTAACGAAAGGATCTTTTTACGGCATAAGTGCACCAGAAATTATCGCGCGAACAGCATGGTTGGATGAACAACTACACGCATTGGCACTGAAGCTCGAGAAAAGTGGACATATAATCCGAATTCACAACCAGCCGGAACATTTTATTCACAACGATGAGTTTCATACTGCGACCGATAAAATCGTTTCGTTCCTAACCGCTTTTCACGACGACAACCGGTTGCACCCAGGTGTTACTAAAGAGGAGTTGCGAGCGTCCCAATTTGTAGATGCCCCTTCGTTTTTCCTTGATGCACTCTTAGCTCGATTAGTACAGAACAAAAAGATTCTCATCGAAGGCGAGATAGTCCGTCTTACTGACCACAAGGTTGTTTTTAAGGAAGATGAAAAGGCTGCGGAACAGGAGATCATTAGTGTTTTTAAACAAGCAGGGTTGACGGTTCCCGCTTTACCTGAGCTGCTTGAACAGTTAACTCTTGACAGGTCTCGTGCACGACGTGTCGTTGAAAATCTGTTGAGAGAAGGCATTTTGATTAAGGTGACCACAGACCTCATTTTTGACGCCCAAACCCTCGGCGAACTCCGTAAAAAATTGGTTCAACAAAAGTTGCAATCAGATCAACTTACCGTCCCAGAGTTTAAGATACTTGCGGGTGTTAGTCGTAAATATGCAATTCCTTTACTTGAACACTTTGACCGGATAAAAGTGACGCGAAGGGTCGGCAACGATCGAGTGATTTTGTGATCACCATGTGCGATTGACCACTCAAAGACAGAGCTGAACTGATTAGAATTAGGTAGTCACTCACTGATCGGAGACTGAGCTACGCAGGTAAGCTCGAAATTAAGAGGTAAGCAGGGATGAATTTTGAATACGCTGTCGAGATGGCAACATCGAGCATACGGTACGGACCCGGGACGACTCAAGAATTGGGCTCTGAAATGGTTGAACGTGGAATTTCTCACGTCATGTTTCTAACCGATCCTTACCTTGCTAAACTGCCACCGGTCGAAACGGCATTGACCTCTCTCGAAGAACACAAGGTTAGTTACTCTCTGTACGAAGATGTGTCTGTTGAACCAACTGACAAATCCTTTCAGGACGCTATTCTCCTAGCTCAGGACAAGAGAATAGATGCCTTTGTTGCCGTCGGTGGTGGATCCACAATTGACACCGCAAAAGCAGCAAACCTCTATTCAACTTATCCGGCAGATTTTCTTGATTATGTCAATCCTCCAGTTGGCAAAGGCTTGCCTGTGCCTGGGCCACTGAAACCATTGTTTGCTGTTCCAACAACAGCGGGTACTGGGAGTGAGACGACAGGAGTGGCAATCTTTGATTTCGCTGAGTTACACGCCAAGACAGGTATTGCTCACCGCCGTCTCAAGCCGACACTTGGTATCTTGGATCCCGAAAATACTCGTACACTACCTGCCGATGTAGCTGCGGCCACTGGATTGGATGTTTTAAGCCATGCCATTGAATCCTACACAGCCGTTCCTTACACTGCGAGGCCTCGACCAGAACACCCGAGTTTACGTCCAGCCTATCAAGGCTCCAATCCAATTAGCGACGTTTGGTCTCTCGAAGCTCTGCGAATGGTTCGAGAGTTTTTACCCCGCGCAGTTGCAGACTCAGATGATGATGAAGCCCGTGGCATGATGTTGCTAGCAGCATCGTACGCTGGTCTTGGATTTGGTAACGCAGGAGTTCACCTACCCCATGGAATGTCCTACCCAGTTTCAGGTCTCGTGAAGAATTATCGTCCCGAAGGGTATCCAGGAGATCGCCCACTGGTTCCCCATGGGACCTCCGTGATTTTGAATTCTCCAGCAGTATTTCGTTTCACAGGTTCAGCCTGCCCCGAACGGCATTTGCGGGCCGCCGAAGTACTCGGTGCATCTGTTAAGGGCGCTAGTCTAGTCGATGCTGGCAAGATTCTGGCGGATCAAATCACCAAGTTTATGCGAGAGCTAAATGTCCCCAATGGTCTGAGTGGGATAGGGTACGAACTAAGTGACATACCAGCATTAGTTGCAGGCACTCTACCTCAACATCGTGTGACAAAACTCTCACCTCGTCCAGCTGATGAAGATGCTCTCGCTGCTATGTTTGAAGACGCCATGACGGCATGGTGATCAACTCCCAAAATTCAATCACTCAATTTTTGTAGGAATTATCGGTGCATGTAAAGGCCGACTTTTTGACGAACAGCTTGCATAGTTTTTTCTGCAATTGGAGCTGCACGTTCAGTTCCGTGCCGAAGGATTCCTCGAACTACATCGCGGTCGGCAGTTAAGTCCCGAAATTTTTTCTGGAGCGGCTCTAGTTTTTCGACCAACGCTTCTGTGACCGCTTTTTTCAGCACGCCGTACTGGACGCCGCTAAATACCTCTCTTGTTTCTTCGTTGTCCGCTCCGCTACAGGCTTGGTAAATTGTGATCAGATTGGCTACGCCTTCACCCAAATCATTGAAATCGACAGCCGGTTTAGTATCCGTGACAGCTCGTCCAATTAACTTTTTGATGCGTGAAGGAGAGTCTAAGAGGCTGATCGAGTGATTCGATCCAGGTGCTGACTTGCTCATTTTTTGGGTTGGGTCATCGAGACCCATGATTCTTGCGCCTACAGATGGCAACTCAGTTTTGGGAACAACAAATGTCTCGCCATAAAGTGAGTTAAAGCGACCAGCAATGTCACGTGTTAACTCTAGATGCTGTGTTTGGTCATCACCAACCGGAACAACTCCAGCCTGGTACAGCAGGATGTCTGCTGCCATCAAAGCAGGATAGACGAACAACCCAGTTCCAACCGACTCTTGCTGTTCAGTTTTGGTCTTAAATTGTGTCATGCGACTTAACCAACCTACCGGCGTAACACAGGAAAAAACCCAGGCGAGCTCGACGTGTTGCGGAATCGTTGATTGCACGAAAATAGTGGAATGTTCTGGATCGATGCCAGCAGCAATATATAGCGCTGCCATTTCTTCTATCTTTTCCTGTAGTGCCTTAGGTTCTTGATAAACAGTAATCGCGTGGTAATCAACTACGCAGTAGATCGGCCTGTAATCGTATTGAATAGCAGTCCAGGTTTTGAGCGCTCCCAGGTAGTTGCCTATATGCAGGTCGCCTGTGGGCTGCATCCCTGAGAAGAGAACCGGACTGGCTTTATTGGGCATCGCCTTGTCATTCTATCGATAGATGGATAGGCTACGCTCTACCAAAAGGCAAATAACAAGTGAGAGGCTCTAAAAATTCGTTCTTGTTCGTATCGATTGGGAGCACAGATGATACGACAAAGTGTTCAGAGTTAACCTTTTGGGTATTCCATTGTCAGCGGGTCGGGCAGTGGAATGTGCCGAATATCAGTATTTTTGGCAAAGTTCTCAAACTTGTACTGTGGCCTGTCTGGGTTGCCGCGCAGAATCTCGTTTACGTTACCGACTGCTAAGATAACGATCTCGCTGGGGTGGAGATGTTGTTGGGCTGCTTTGAGGAGGTCGTCAGCTGTTAGGGCAGCCACTCGATTTCGATACTGTTTCCAGTAGTCCTTCTCTCGCCGTGTATATTCATCGTCGGCAAAAGTTCCGGCTACGATCGATGCAGTTGCGAAAAACCTGGGGAAAATCTCGACAAGGTAGTTTTTAGCCGTATCCAGTTCTTTCTGGGAAACTTTCTCGTTGCAAATTCGTTCGATCTCTTCCAATACAATCGCAGTCGCTTGAGCACAGCTGCCATTTTTCGATTGAAAAGAAGCCCGAAAGACCCCAGGGTAATAAACCCCAGCCCTAAAACTCGAACGTGCAGAATATGCCAAGCCTTCATCGGAGCGCACACGGCCTGTGATTCGGGATGTGAAACCGCCGCCTCCGAGAATGGAATTCATAACCATAACGGCAATGTGGTCAGGATTGTTACGCTGGATGCCCAGGTGCCCTATTGAAACTCGTGACTGATTGACGCCTGTCTTGTTTACCATTGCCAAACAAGGGGTGGGTTGATGTTTGGGTTTTGGGACAGTGGAAACATCCGGTCTATTCGCAGACCATCCCTCCCTCAGAGAATTTTTGAGCCTGACGAGAATCTCTTTGGTATCAAAGTCTCCAGATACTGCGAATACTAGGGAAGAGGGATGATAATACTGTGCGTGAAACCTACTCATCTTATGTGCGGTTATTGATGTGATGCTTTTCTCAGTGGCGAGCTTTGAGCTGAAGTGAGAATCGCCGCGCAATAGTCTTTGGAACTCGCGGTTCTCGATCACTGAAGTACGGTCATTACGTCGCTGCATATTCTGCAACTGGTGCCTTTGAGCCAATGCAAGTCGTTCCGAATTAAAAGCAGGGTTGCGTAGCATGTCGAAAAACATGACAAGTGAGGGTTCAAGGTTTTGCTTCAAGCAGTCGATCCCAGCATAAGCTGACGTAGCACCGATGTGACTGTGGATTTCAGTAGCAAGAAATGCGGCCTCCTCGTCGAACTTACTTGCGGACATCGATTTCGTACCGCCGGATCTTATTAGTGTTCCCGTCATAGAAGCGAGGCCGAGATCTTCGTCGGAATTTAAGTATCCACCGGTACGAACTGTTACACCCAACCTAACCAGTGGCAGTTGGTGGTCTTCGACAAGGTAGGCCACTGCTCCGTGTGGTAGCTCGTGGCGATACTCAGAGGGTTCTGGTGGGTTGAAGTCAAGTTGGCCAAATTTAAGCTGGTTAGGGTGAACTGGAATGCTCTTGTCTGTTCCACCAGCTGAGCCTAATGCTAAAGCCCCACTGGTGGCCATTTGCAACCATCGGCGTCGATCGATCTGTATTTGCTTCATCGCGCAACTCCTTGCTTTGTGGGTGATGGGTCTATCCTGTCAAGCTGGCTGTGGTAGATGGCGACGGTTCGATTGCTGGGGTGAAAATATTTCTTTGCAATGCGCTGAATATCACTGCGTGTGACAGCTTGTATACGGTCAGAGAATTTGTTGATATTTTGCCAACTACCCATCGCATCATAGACGAGCAATTGCATCATCAGGCTAGACTTCGAGCGTAGACGTCTAAAATCACCGGCAAGTTGCTGGTTTTTTACTTTTTGTAATTCACGTGCGTCAACTAGGGTTTGCTTGATTCCCTCGATTTCTGCATATAGCGCTTCCTCTACTTCCCTCGGTTTGTGTCCTTTGGCTGCGACTCCTATCAAGCTAAAATATCCATCAAACTTCAGACCCGAAACACCTGCACCTGCATTTGTGGCAATTTCCTGGTCTAGCACCAGTGATTTGTACAGTCGTCCTGTGCGACCGTTGAGGATTCCAGCAAGAACTATTAATACTGGTTCGTCCACATGGGCATCAGCAACGGTGTGGTAGCGCACTTTAACGGTAGGCACGGTTTCAGCGTAGCCAGCCAGGCGTCTTTCGGCGAGTTGATTAATCTCGCGGGTGCGAATAGGTTCGGGTCGACGAGGTCCGCGTTTAAGGCGCCCAAAGTACCGCTCAGCAAATATTTTTGCATGTTTTGGGTCAAAATCACCCACCAGCACAGCAGTCAAATTGTTGGGAGCATAGTGCACCGAAAAAAAATCCAGTGCTTCCTTTCGTGTGATGCCCTCCAGATCGCTAGGCCAACCAATAACCGGCCAACTATATGGCGATGATTGCCAGAACATGGCGTTGAATTGCTCGTCCAGCTTACCAGTAGGCGTAGAATCAACGCGCATTCGGCGTTCTTCGTATACCACGTCACGCTCACTGTAGAATTCTCGGAAGACTGGATTCGCGAGCCGATCTGACTCCATCCAAAACCAAAGTTCAATTTTGTTTGCAGGGACATTAACAAAATAAATCGTATAGTCCCAACTCGTACCAGCATTCATGCCCGAACCACCAGCATTGCGATAGAGTCGGCTGAATTCGTCTTTGATAATGAGCTCTCTCTGTTGTTCAAGAAGGGCATTGAACTCAGTGAGCAGTTTTTTGTGTTGTTCACTACGTGACGTAGGGTCTTTGGGATTGTTGATCACTCCGCGGCGGTGTTTCTCAAGCAGACTCTCCTCCTGTTGACGAATCTCACTCCTGAGTACATCCAGGCGTTGAATAATTTTTAAATCTTGTTGAATGTTCGATGTCCCAATTGCATGGGTTCCTTTGAACATCATGTGTTCAAAGAGGTGTGCCACTCCTGTAACGCCAGGGCGTTCGTTTACTGAGCCCACTTTCGCTATCCAGCCACACGAAACATTGGGATCACCTTTGCGTGGCACAAATAGGAACTTCATCCCGTTTTTGAGGGTGTGCACGCTGGGTGTAACACGCTGCCCTAGACCTACGTCGGCCATAAAGGGAACAGAAACGGCCAAAAGAAAGGTGAAACATAGTCGGCGTGTGCGTTCAAACATAGGTTCTTACAGTGTAGAACGAGTCCATGGTTTCACCCAAGGATTTAGTAAACAGTGCACCGATATCGTGTTTATATATCCTCGTTTTAGCCTTGACAGTTATGCTAGATGGTGTTCGTTCTGCAATGGTGCATTGAGGAGATCATGCCAACTGATAGTTTTCAACGTCTGGTTAAAATCATGAGACACCTGCGTAGCACTGAGGGGTGTCCTTGGGATAGAGAGCAAACAATTCAAACTTTGCGGCGCTACCTGCTAGAGGAAACATACGAGGTTCTTGATGCGATGGAACGTGAGGATTGGCCTCACTTGGTGGAAGAACTAGGCGATCTACAGCTTCAGATTGTTTTCCAAGCTCAAATCGCTTCTGAGGATGGGAACTTTGATATCGAAGATGTCCTACGTGCAATTAGCGAGAAATTAGTTCGTAGACATCCCCATGTTTTTTCCAATAAATCAGTTAATTCACCGGAAGATGTTCTTCGACTTTGGGAGCAGATCAAAGTCAAGGAGACGGAAGCCAAACGAAAAGCTACCGAAGCAGCAGAAGATGACATACCAGTCGGATTGCTTGATGGGATACAGAAAGGACAACCAGCACTGCGTGAAGCACTTCAAATTGGCAAGATTGCCGCAAAAAATGGTTTCGATTGGAAAGGTTTCGACGATCTGTCAAGAAAGCTTAAGGAAGAACTTCAGGAACTGGAAGAGGCTAAGAAACTACCTAAGAACAGACGAGACCTTTGTCTCGAAGAAGAACTTGGAGATCTACTGTTCATGGTTGTCAACATTGCTCGCCATGTTAAGGTTGACCCGGAGGTGGCTTTAAGGAGCGCCAATCGAAAATTTCGGGAACGCTTTACTTACATAGAGCACCGCCTGCTTGAACGAGGAAAGCTGTTTGACGAAACAGACATTGAGGAACTTGAGGAACTATGGATAGAAGCAAAAAAAACCCTGAGCAACTAGAAGGACTTAAAGTTCGTCCTTTGGCCGATCACTCCGAATATTACGCGACCCTTGAAGTGCAACAGCGTGTTTGGGGGTTTTCAGATAGTGATTGCGTACCACCACGGCTCATGATTGTTGCCGTGGAAATCGGAGGTTTAGCATTAGGAGCTTTCTCGCACGAAAAAATGGTTGGGTTTAGTGTAGCTTTCCCGGGGTTACCTCAACTAAGCAAAACTGGACAGAGTAAAAAGTATTGGCACAGTCACATGACCGGAGTTCTTCCGGAATGGCAAAATCGAGGTATTGGGCACCGCATCAAGCTTCGCCAGCGTGAGGAAGCACTGCAAGCCAATATTGACCATGTAGAGTGGACTTTTGATCCGCTTGAAATTCGCAACGCCCACTTCAATATCGAACGACTTGGAGTCGTAGTCCAGCATTTTCTACCCAATCAGTACGGCATTACATCGAGTCGATTAAATGGCGGATTGCCAACAGATCGCCTGGTCGCGGAGTGGCACATAGCGAGTGAAAGGGTTCAGTCCATTTTGGAAGGGAAGTCACGTAAGCATATAGAGATTACACGAACAATTGAAATTCCGGAATGCATTACGGATTTACGTATTAACGACACCTTGGAAGCCAAGGAGATTCAAACTCAGGTCAGGCAACAGATTCAGGAAGCTTTTTCACAAGGACTGGCTGTGGTGGGGTACAAGATAGAGAAACAGGGGGGGATTTATGAATTGGGGCGACTTGAGCAATAGCGAGCAGTTGGACACAAGGGCCTGATTAGTAGCGAAACACCGGAAAGCAATTTCGATGACACGTTAGCCCTGAAAACATAGGTTCATTAGTTAGAATTCAGGTGCGAGGCTGTATTTGCAGAGTAGATACCGAGCCCTGCTCTAGGTCAATCACTCGGATTGCGTGGTTATTTGTGTCGGCCACAAAGACTTTTTTGTCGGTTGCACTGAGGCCGCTAGGCTCGTAAAAAAGTGCTTCGTTGAGAGGGCCATCCTTCAAGCCTGCCTCACCAGTTCCTGCCAGGGTTAGACTCTTGCCCGTGGTGGGATTTACGATCTTGATCTTGTGGTTGTACGTATCAGCTACATAAATCGAGCCATCGCTATGCTCTACGTCGAGAGGGTGTTGCAGGCGTACCGTGTCGCCAAGGCCGTCGATGTCACCGTAGTCAAAAAGACCCTTGCCGACTATAGTCCTAACATGACCACCGCGAGGGTCTAAGTCGACCGTACGTATCGAACTAACTTCGCTGTCCGCAATGAAGAGAACATTTCCGTTACTCGTGAGGCCACTTGGTTGTGCCAGAGAGGCTGCGAGTAGTGAGCCATCAATATGATCCTCCAGTCCACTTCCCGCATGTCCAGCAATAATGCCACTTTCAGGGTCAAACCCCCAGATTTGGTGTGATCCGGCCATGGCAATAAACAAAACTCCGTGTGCCCACTCTAGATCCCATGGAGAGTTAAGAGCGCGTCCCAGGGCGTCACCCGGCAGTGCATCAAGTTTTCGACTCTGAGTGCCGTTCCCAGCAACCGTATCCACGGTTTTAGTTGTGAAGTTTATTTTGCGAAGCGCATGGTTTTCAGTGTCTGCAACAAAGAGTCGATTTTCTGTTAAGGCCATTCCTTGTGGGTGATGAAATGTTGCTTTGTCGAAATTGCCATCGTCGAAGCCAGTCGTTCCTGCCCCAACAATCTCTTTCACTTGAAAGTTGTCAAGGGATAGGATCAAGATACGATTGTGATTTGAATCTGAGACAAACAAGCTGTTACTAACGGGGTCAGCGAGAACCTTGCCCGGGAATGACAAGAAGCCATTCTCGGCGCCTTCTATTACTGTGGGAACGAACCGGCGGTCGAGCTCATTGTTCTTATCGAAGTACTCCACCATTTGTGTGATTATCGGGTCGAATACCTCGTATATACCTTCTCCAGAGTGTGCTCCGACCACTTTGCCAAGCGGGTCAACAAGCACCAATGTTGGCCAAGCACGAATAGCATACTCCCTCCACAGCTGCATGGAGTGGTCATTAACGATTGGATGCTCTACCCCGTAACGGATTAAGGCCTGCCTGATGTTATTTGTTTCTCGCTCGGTGGTGAATTTAGGTGTATGAACCCCTATCACGACGAGTTCTTCAGAATATTTTTTTTCCAGACGCTTCAGATCTGGGAGGATATGCATGCAATTGATACAGCAATAAGTCCAAAAATCGAGCAAGCAGATCTTCCCACGCAACTCTGTTAGTGAAATTGGTCGATCGACGTTAAGCCAATCGAGGCCGTCAGGAAAGTCGGGAGCGTTAACAGTTCCTGGCTGAATTGCCATAGGACCCATGATAGCCTAAGACATTCTAATTCCAATGTCAGCCCTCCGGATTTATGTCAAAGTTTGAGCAGGTTCGAAGTCACCGTGTTTCTGTGCAGCCATACGCACGGAAACCAGTTCCGAAACCCCAGGCTGTTGCATAGTGACACCGTAGAGAGTTTGGGATGTTTCCATGGTCGTTCGACTGTGAGTGATTAGGATAAATTGCGTTTGTTCACTCATCTCGCGCACCAACCTAGAAAAGCGCAGGAGGTTAGGTTCGTCCAGTGGAGCATCTACCTCGTCAAGCACACAGAACGGACTTGGCCGATGACGGAATGTTGCCATCAGTAGAGCAACGGCAGTTAGTGATTTCTCGCCACCCGACAAGAGGGCCACATTTTGCAGTCGCTTACCAGGTGGTGAAGCAATGATATCTACGCCAGACTCCCCAGCATTTTCTTCGTCGGTAAGTCGCATCTCTGCTACACCACCACCGAAGAGTGTCTGAAAAACATCACGGAAGTGGCCATTGATTAACTTAAATGTTTCCTGGAATTTTGAACTCGACACAGCATCGATTTCGGTAATCGTCTTTTCTGTGACTGCAATAGAATCGAATAGATCTTTCCGTTGCGTTTCCAGGAACTCCAACCGCTCTTTAGACTCTTTGTACTCTGCAAGAGCCAGAACGTTAACAGCACCCAGGCCGTCCAGTTTCTCCTTTAGCTCCTGGTGCTCTTTTTCAGCTTCAGCTAGCTGTTTGTTCGTCAGCTCGTCACTTCTTTCTGAAAGCACTTCTACTAGCGGCCTGCCTATTTCTTTAAGGCAGTCTTCCGCAATGTGCTTGAGATCTGAACGAATTTCAACTAAACGCATCTCTATTGAAGATCGTTTTTCGCGTGCTTGATCAAGTTCTGTACGAGATACCTGCAGAGCTGGTTCCGCAGTAGCTATTTGGTCCGCAGATTCCACGATACTGTGACGAAGAGCCTCTGTCTCTTCAGAAACCACTTGGGTTTTTTCAGTCAGAAGTTCGACGCGGTTACTGCACTCGCTGGTGTCCTTCCGTAATCTGATTGCTTCGGTAAGTCTATGTTCAGCTTGGGAAGCTGTTTCTTCACGTCGTCCAGTGGTTTCTGTTATTATCAGGCGCAACTTTTTAAGCGTTTCCCTGGCAGAATTTTGGCTCACTTCAAGTCCAGCCAACTTGGTACGCATACTGACCTCTTGCTCGTTAAGGTGCGAGGAGGTGGCACGACCTTTGTCGATCATCTCAAAAAGTTTTATTAATTTGTTTTCTGTCTTCTGACGAGTTGACTCGAGTTCTTCTATTATTTGGTTTTCTTTGCCGCGCTCGTCTGTAGAATTTCTACTATCTGAGCGGAGACGTTCGAGCTCTTCAGCGACAATTACAAGGCGCTTCTGAGCACGCGACTTTTCTTCATTGATACCCCGTATTTCATGGTTTGCGGCAAGAGCTTTCTTTTCAGCAGCTGCAAGAATTTCAGAGACAGATTTAAGCTCTTCAGTTTTTGTCTCAATCTGCTGGTCTAATCGTTCTATGGTTAGGCTTATCTCAGTAAGGCCCTGTTCTACGTGAGCAACTTTGGGGCCCAGTTCTCGTAACTCCCTCTTCAAGGCCAAAGGCCCAGTTGGTCCTTGCTTGCCACCTCTTAGTGTGTAACCTCGGTAGCAACGACCATTGGGCATAAGGAAGTATAAGTCCGGATGTTGGACAGCAAGCTGTTGAGCCAAAGCATCGTCGTCAACTAGGTAACACCCACGTAATCTCGGCAGTAGTGTGGATGCTAAACCGGAAAGGACACCTGTTAGCCGTATAACATCGGCCAGCCGTCCACTGACACCTGTTTCAGGTCCTAAAACTGGGTCATTCGCGACAACTGGGGTTTCTGGATAGACCAAGAATGTGGCATGGCCTTGAACGTCACGACGCAAAATCTCGATACCTTCTCCGGCTTCCTTCCATTTGCGGACAACCACATACTCTAATTCTTCGTGAAGAAATTCTTCGGTAGCTTTTTCGAAAGCAGGCTCAACTTCTATGTAATCTGCAAGGATTCCAACAGGTTCAAACCCTTGGGTCGGCTGTTGATCGATTGCGGCAAACAAATTCTTAACAGTCTCAGTTGTGTAGGCATGATGCGAGAGTATTTCGTCGAGTGACTCCTGTCGAGCACGGAGACGAGAAAACTCTTCTTGAAAGCTATCTGTTTTCCGGCGCGATTCAAGATTTTTCCGCTGAGCTTCACTGAGTGTTTGTTCTATTTCTTCACGTTGGGCGGCAAATTTTTGTATGTCAGCATCAAGAATTTCTACGTGCTTTGCAACTTCTTCATGACGGGCAGTAAACCGCGTGACATCCTCCTGTGCCAGAGATTGTTCTTCTGCTAATCGGGCGATTTGTCTTTCGTTACCGGCAAGGAACTCGTCGATCTGTGCCACGCGGTTGCGCCTCTGAGAGGACTCACCTAGTAATCGCACTATTTCACTGTGGCCTTGTTCACGAGTTCTCTCGTTGTCTTGAATCTCTTTCCGAACGGCTTCTACCTCTGTCTGCTTTTCCTTTAACTGACCACTAACTAATTCCACCTGTCGAGATGCTTCAGCCAGCGTTTCTTCTCCGCTGCTTAGTTCAACTGAAAGATCTTGGATGCGTTCGTCGAGCCCTTTCAATTCTTGTTGAGCTTCTTGACCGTGAAGTTCACTATCGTGTGCACTCTTTGTTTGTTGTTCGATTCGGGACTTCAGTCGTTCCAGCTCAAGTGCAATTTTCGTCAATTCGTCGTGTCGATCATGTAGCAATTGATCCTTTTGTGAGCGCTCACTGCGTAGTTTTTCAATCCCAGACTCAGCGGCTTGAAGCTTTTCGGTGGATTGCTGCCATGTTTTCTCGGCAGTTTCTTTTTGTGAAATTTCATCCAACAAACGCGTATTCATCACTCGGTGGCGTCCAGCAATTAACGTTCCCAGTCGTTCGTTTAATTCGCTACGCAACGCTTCATGACGCCGGGCTTTTGACGCTTGCCTCTTAAGTGAATTGACCTGCCGAGTGACTTCTTGAAAAATGTCATTGACGCGGTTCAAGTTCTGACGCGCCCCCTCCAGTTTGAGTTCGGCAAGTCTTTTACGTGTTTTGAACTTTGTGATGCCGGCAGCTTCTTCAATAAAATTTCGGCGATCAACAGGTCTCGAACTTAGGATCTGTTCAATACGTCCCTGTTCAATAATGGCGTAGTTGTTAGGGCCCAATCCTGTCCCTAAAAAAATATCTTGGATGTCACGCAGACGGCAGGCCTTACCGTTGAGCAAATATTGGCTTTCCCCTGAACGGAAAAGCTTACGAGTGATAACAATCTCATTTGCAGAGGTGTCAGCATTTGAGGTTGTGTTCGATGAACCGTTCATAGACCCGTTTGTGGCCCCGTTGGTTTTCGCCTTCTCTAATTTTTTGGGGGAGAGGGTAGGGAGCGCAAAGCCGTCTGGATCCACCAGTGTCAAACTGACCTGTGCCACCCCAGAAGGCTTCCGATCACGGGAACCGCTGAAGATGAAATCCTGCATGCGTACACCGCGCAACGTTTTTGCTGATTGTTCACCAAGGACCCAGCTGATTGCATCGCTTATATTCGATTTTCCACACCCATTTGGGCCTACTATAGCTGCCACGCCATCTCCAGTGAAATGCAGCTCCTGACGATCTGAAAAGGATTTAAACCCTACAAGCTCTAATTTTTTTAGATGCAGCAAATCAGACAAACCTCTCCCCACAGATGGACGTCCCAAGGACGCCTCCTCGACTGCTTTCCCTACAAAAATTACCCGTGGCCACGCCGATGCTAACCAAAGATGCGCCTAGTCCAATCCAGGGCCAGGTGAATGAGGTCAAATGCCCCGCGCGCCCATCTTACCGCTGTAGGCCTTACTTGTAAAGCGGTTTCTACCATATATTGTGTAAATCCACCCCTAAAACTACGAGATATAGAAGGTCAAGGGAAGTAAGAGCTAATTTTGCCCGGTAGGATATAATCAATTCCATCTATGACCTGTTTTGTTTCAGAATCCGGCTACAAAGATTTTTGCTGCTCCTCTTTTCGAGTCTGTCTTATCGTTTTGACTCTTCTATGTCCTGCTGTTGAAGTGTCTCAAGCACAAACGACAAAGTTTCTTTCAAATATCAAACAGCTCACTTTTGGAGGACAAAATGCCGAGGCTTATTGGTCGCCTGATGGCAAACGGTTGGTGTTTCAGGCAACGCGTGATGGAAACGACTGTGACCAGATCTATGTGATGAACGCCGATGGATCTGATTTACGTATGGTGTCGACCGGAAAAGGCGTTACAACGTGCGGGTATTTCTTGCCGAGCGGCCACGACATTCTTTACTCGTCGACACACGAATCAAGTGAGATGTGTCCAGTGCCGACTGACCGGAGTCAAGGATATGTTTGGCCCATTCACGCAGGCTACGATATCTATAGGGTTAAGCTTGACGGTACTGACCTGCGAAGGTTAACTCACAGAGAAGGCTATGACGCTGAAGGCACCGTAAACTGGACTGACGAGAAGATTGTCTACACATCTACTGCAGCGGGTGATCTCGACTTGTGGTCTATGGATCTCGAAGGGCGTGAAAAAACTAGGTTGACAACCGCACTTGGATACGACGGTGGTGGGTTTTTTTCTCCCGACGGTGAAAAGCTGGTTTGGAGAGCGCATCATCCGAAGGGAGCTGATAGTGTGCGGCGTTATCTCAACCTGTTTGAGCGCGATCTCACTGCACCGATGAAGATGGAGTTGTTCATTGCTGATGCTAATGGCTCAAACAGCAGGAAAATCACAGAGTTTGGGTGTGCCTCTTTTGCACCACAATTTACGCCCAATCAAAAAAACATCATTTTTTCGTCCAATATGGGCAACTGCGACAGTCGTGAGTTCGAGCTATTCATGGTTGATGTTGATGGTGGCAACATGACGCAAATCACTGACTTTGGAGGATTCACTTCGTTTGCTGAATTTTCACCCAACGGACTGAAGATAGTCTTTACCTCAAGTCACAATGCAAGAAGCCCCTATGAGTTCAATATTTTTACGGCTGATTGGCATCCCCCCAAGAGCGAACGCGACCCGCGGCAGTCGGGCCGGTAATGGAGAAGTTTATAGTGGTGGCATTATTGGAGTTGCAAGACACTAGCCGGAGTTGGGTCTTCGCAATCAACTTTCAGTTGTACGAGGTGACTACGTTGTCAGGAGCAAGACATGAATAGTTTTGGCGCTCGTAGTACTCTTTCTGTGTCAGGTTGTGATTATGAGATTTTTAGACTTGATGCAGTTGGTGGGCCAGTCGAGCGGTTGCCGTTTTCCTTAAAAATTTTGCTAGAAAACTTACTGCGTTCAGAAGATGGCAAGACTGTGACCGCAGATGACATAGATGCTTTGTCAAATTGGAATGCGACGACAAAACTCAATCGCGAAATCGCATTCCGCCCGGCGCGTGTCTTAATGCAAGATTTCACAGGTGTACCGGCGATTGTCGACTTGGCAGCTATGCGTGAGGCAATGAGAGAGTTGGGAGGCACTCCGGATCAAATTAACCCACTGCAACCAGCTGAACTGGTCATTGACCACTCGGTTCAGGTAGATCAATTTGGATCGTCACGCGCATTCGCGCTAAATGGTGAACTAGAGTACATGCGCAACCGAGAGCGTTATCAGTTTCTCAAGTGGGGCCAGAAGGCATTTAACAATTTTGGGGTTATTCCGCCCGAGACTGGCATTGTGCATCAGGTCAACTTAGAGCATCTAGCACGTGTCGTCTTTACACAAGAGAGAAACGGTGTAACACAAGCCCTTCCAGACACGTTGGTGGGAACCGATTCTCATACAACCATGATTAATGGTTTGGGAGTGCTTGGCTGGGGTGTGGGTGGCATCGAAGCAGAAGCGGCTATGCTTGGACAACCAATTTCAATGCTGATTCCGCAAGTGGTGGGCTGCAAACTTACCGGACATCTTGCCGAAGGAGCAACCGCGACAGATTTGGTTCTTACCGTAACTCAGCTTTTGAGAGCAAAGGGTGTTGTCGGCAAATTTGTTGAGTATTTTGGGGAGGGCCTTGCTGATTTGTCATTAGCCGATCGTGCCACGTTGGCTAATATGTCACCTGAATACGGTGCAACGTGCGGAATATTTCCCATTGACCAAGAAACATTGACTTACCTACGGCTCACGGGACGCTCAGAGGAGTTGATTGCATTGGTTGAAGCTTACTCGAAGCAGCAAGGCTTGTTTTGTGAGTACGGCTCAGAGGAGGTTGTCTACAGTGATCTACTTGAGGTCGACTTAACTAATGTCGAGCCTAGCTTGGCCGGGCCAAAACGTCCGCAGGATCGAGTACCCCTTAAGGATGCCAAGAAGAATTTTGCATTTTCGCTGGGTCAGATCTTGTCGCAACCTAGAACTGAGGCACCGGATGCGGTTCGTGACGCTGGAGTGAAGCAAAGTGCGGTGAAGATTCAAATTGCTGGGAAAGAGCACCAACTTGATCATGGAGCGATCGTAATCGCGGCTATCACAAGTTGTACAAATACATCAAACCCTGCCGTTATGCTTGCTGCTGGGCTGGTAGCCAAAAAGGCCGTTGAGTATGGACTAGGTGTCAGACCATGGGTCAAGACGAGCCTGGCACCGGGGTCAAAGGTGGTTACAGAATACTTGCAAAAGTCTGGTCTGTCGGAACCACTTGATTCAATTGGATTCAACCTCGTGGGGTACGGTTGCACCACTTGTATTGGAAACTCGGGGCCATTGCTGCCCGAGATCTCCGATGGAATTCGTGAAGGCGACTTGGCTGTGGCTTCTGTACTTTCGGGCAATCGCAACTTTGAGGGTAGGGTTCACCAAGAAGTGCAGATGAACTATCTAGCTTCACCGCCATTGATTGTGGCGTACGCATTGGCAGGGCGGATGGACATTGATCTAATGAGTGAACCGATTGGCAAAAGTTCGAAAGGCACCCCAGTGTTCTTGAGGGATCTATGGCCTTCACAGCGCGAAATCCAAGAAACAATTGAACGTACCGTCGATTCAGAGATGTTTCGTGCTGGGTACAGAGGGGTTCTTGAGAACAATGCGCAGTGGAATGGATTACAGGCTCCCGAAGGGGATCTTTTCGATTGGGATTCTACGTCGACTTATATTCGCCGACCACCTTATTTCGTTGATATGAAACTCGAACCCGAACCTATTGCCGATGTCAAAAATGCGCGCGTGTTGGTGTTACTGGGCGACAGTGTAACCACGGACCACATATCACCAGCTGGAGCTATTAGAGAGGATAGCCCCGCTGGGGAGTATCTGCGTGAAAACGGCGTTGAGTCGCACAATTTCAATTCTTACGGTTCGCGTCGCGGCAATCACGAAGTGATGGTTCGCGGAACATTCGCCAATATTCGATTACGTAACCATCTTGCACCTGAGACCGAGGGTGGTTGGACTCGCTGTCAGCCCGACGATGAGCAAATGACCATTTATGACGCTTCAGTGCGATATCGAGAACAAGGAACCCCTTTGATAGTGCTGGCGGGCAAGGAATATGGTTCGGGGTCATCGCGTGATTGGGCAGCAAAAGGACCCAGGCTACTAGGAGTTCGCGTAGCCATTGCAGAGAGTTACGAACGTATCCACCGTTCAAATCTGATTGGCATGGGCATTTTGCCACTACAATTTCGACACGGCGAAGGGGTAAAAAAGCTTGACCTAACTGGACGGGAAAGCTACGACATTGATGGATTGGGTGATGGGTCGTCCAGTGAAGTCACTGTTACTGCGACGCCCACCGACGGTGAGTCTACGCGCTTTACAGCGGTTGTTCGCATTGATACGCCACAGGAAATTCTCTATTACCAGAATGGCGGTATCTTACAGTATGTACTGCGACAGATGGCGAGACCTGCTTGAGATGGCTGCAGGTCTCTTTGTTTCAGACTAGGCAGCGGTTGTTTTGATGAGTTTGTTTAACCGACGTTGTTTTTCTACACATCTAGCAACCAAAGGAGGGAAGGGTTATGCCTGAACGTCTCGTCTATTGGAATGGCGACTTCATTCCGGAGCGATCAGCGAGAGTCTCGGTCTTTGACTGGGCACTGATGTATGGGGACATGTTGTTTGAAATGACACGGACTTTTAAAAAAAAGCCATTTCATCTACGCAAACACCTTGAAAGACTTTATGACTCGCTTAGATATGCGGAGATTGATTGTGGTCTCAGTATTGATGAAATGGAGGCGGCGACCTTTGAGACCATCAGAAAAAATGAGGACCGCCTAGAGGGTCTTGATTTCCAAATCATGCACGATGTTACGCGTGGCAGCATGCCACACTACGACACGATTGTCACAGAAGGTCAAGCCCCAATTGTATGCATCCACGTCATTCCCTTAGTTCGACATCTTGGATTAATGTGGGAGCGATTTCGCGATGGAGCCCATTTCGTTGTTCCACGACAGCAGTCTGTACCGTCACGATTTTTGGATCCGAAAGCTAAGAATCGTAGCCGACTTTACTATCGTGTTGCTGAACTGCAGGCTGAGCACATGGACTCAGGGGCAATGGCTGTTCTGACTGACGAACAAGGATTTCTCACGGAAGGTACTGGCAATAATTTTTTTATCGCTAAGGACGGTGTTATTTATACCCCAAAACCACATAATATTCTCCGAGGGGTTTCGAGGTACGTTTGCATCGAGATCGCACGTCGATTGAAGGTGGAGGTTCGGGAAGCTGATATTGAGCCATACGACGTTAGGCAAGCAGACGAAGCTTGGTTTACGAGTACACCGTATAGCATGGTTCCAATTACCCGGTTTGATTTTTACCCGGTAGGGGATGGCAAGAGAGGGCCACTGTTTCAAAGGCTGCTAGACGCCTGGTCGGAAGAAGTCGGCATATCGATCGATGCACAGTTTAAGGAGTACTCAGAACTTGCCAAACTGTGGACACCTTAGGCGATCGCGACAAAACGATTAGTTGTGTCTTCACACCTTGAATCCGCAGGTTTTCAAGAGGGTTCTCTGTACAGCCAAGTCGTGCTCAGATGTAAAATGCTCAACTTCGCGGTGTTCTCGGATTGCACCAGCAAGATCGTCGAGATCGGGAATATAGCGAACGGAGGGGCCAACGGGTACCGTTTGAATCCCGGCTTGAAAATCGCCACGAGGCGATGCCATAGAGATTTTCATCTTAGGTCGATCAGGGTCGTTGATGAAAATGGAACCGGTATCACCGAAGATATGAAAAAAGCGCTCTCCATTCCGAGTGTTGCTGCGAATTAGAGCTACTGCTTCATCGAATTCGTAAGTGGCTTGCACGTCATCTTCGAGTGTGTCATCTACTGGGTCACTATGGCGCAGCGTTGGACTGACACGATGGGGCTCGCCCATGAGCCAAATTAGAACATCGAGCATGTGACAGCAGATTTCGTAAAACTGTCCTCCGCGGTAACGATCCAGTCGCTGGCGACCCGCCGGGCTCAACATATCATTCATCTGGCATACAATTGACCTAACCTGCCCCAGCCAACCCTCTTTGATGGCCTTGTAAGCTATTTGGAATGCTGGGTTGTACCGGTAAACATACCCCATTTGGATGAGTAAGTGGCGACGCTCAGCCTCCGCAAAAATTTTGTGAAGTAAGGGGTAGTCGACACCGGGAGGTTTATCAATTTTCACGTGTTTGCCAGCTTCTATCGTCTGCAGAGCATAGGGCAGTGATTTGATAGGATCTGTTTCTATGCAAATCATCTGGACCTGCTCGTCGGACAGGAGTGCTTCCGGCGAGGTCCACGGAGTGCCTTCCCATCGAGAGTCTTCGCGCGCTCCTGCTAAGAGCTCGGTATTTGGCTCAGCCACTCCGATTAGTTTCCAGTTCTTGGAGTTCCGAATGGCCTGCATGTGTCCGAAAGCATGGGAGTGTGCGATCCCTATAATTCCTGCGCCGAAAGGTTGTGTACTCATGCGACCTATTGTAAACACAAGACGAAAGCTACAGGGGTCTTTACTGGCCAAGCTCGTGACAAAGATGACAACTGCGTGAGATGTTCATCTTCTCGTGACACGTCATGCACATCGTCATGGAAGTGGAAACTTCCTTCTGGAGGAGGTCACGTTTTTCGACGTGGCCATGGCAATCGACGCAGTTGATATCAGCTTTGGTGTGACTCTTGTGACTAAAGAAAACAAAATCTGGAACTGTGTAAACACGTACCCACTCAAAGGTTTCACCACTGTTGTGTAACGCTGCAAGCTTCTGGATTGCTGTACTTTCCGTTTTGATCATCTGGTGACACAACATGCATTGTTCGGCGTCGGGCAACCCGGCTCTTTCACTTTTGTTTGCATGTTTATGGCAATCGCTACACGAAAGACCGGTTGATGCGTGTTGTTTGTGACTAAAGGGAATAGGTTGAGGGTCTACTGTACGAGGCAATTTCTCTTCGATACCTTGGTAGCCTTGTCCTAGTGCAGTCCCTGTGAAAAGAAGCATCCATGCTGTGAGCAGCGTAAAAACCCATAGGCTGTGACTGTAAGCACTGGCGGCATACGACATTTCTAGACCTTAACCTTATCGTGGTTCATTCCAAGAGTTTAGAGCTAGACACTTTCTTCACAAATGTCTCCCTGGTCACATTGCTAACCAAGACAGACTGTGCGTGCTTCCTTCTCACTTCAAAGTTACAACCATAAAAGCATAACGGTTGACAGTGCGTACTGTTGTACAATTTCTGCCGTATGGAGAGTTATGCAATAGGACCTGTCGCACCTCTGATAGATAAAACGATTCCCGATGTCTTTGAGGAAACGGCTGCAAGGTTTCCCGAACGTGAAGCCCTAGTTTCATGTCATCAAGGTATCCGACACAACTATTCCACACTTCGGCGAGAAGTTGCTGCAACATTGGCAGCGCTTTGGGGCTTGGGGCTACGTCCAGGAGACAGAATTGGGGTGTGGGCTTCAAATTGTGCAGAGTGGCTTTACCTGCAGATTGCATCGGCACAGGGTGGTTTGGTGCTGGTGAACTTTAACCCTGCTTACCGGTCTCACGACTTGGCCTACATTCTGGAGCACTCAGGAGTGAAAGCTATATTTCTCTACGAGCAAGATGCCCACGCCAACTACGTCAACATTTTAAAGGAGGCTCGTACACAAAGTCACAGCGCTCTGCGTCACGCGATCGTGCTGGCACGAGACAGTAATGATTGCATAAATCCAATCGATGGAGTGATGTCCTGGGCGGCGATGCTCGCTGGGAGTGAAGAGCCCCAACTTCACAAGGGCGACCCCAGTGAGATCATCAACATACAGTACACTTCTGGCACTACCGGTAAACCCAAGGGTGTGCTGCTCTCTCATCGTAACCTAGTCAACAACGCTTATCTGGTAGGTTCTGGCTTGCGCTGGAATGAGCAAGATCGCCTCTGTCTTGCAGTTCCCTTGTACCACTGCTTCGGCTGTGTGATGGGGTCTCTGCAGTCAATGGTTTACGGAGCAACACTGGTGCTACCTTCAGCCCAGTTCGATCCCGGTGCAGTCCTCCAGGCAATTGATGAAGAAAACTGTACCACCATCTACGGCGTACCAACGATGTTCGTGGCGGAGTTGGCACATCCAGAGTTTCCCGAAAGAGACATGAGTTCTCTAAGAACGGGCATTATGGCAGGTGCTCCGTGTCCAGTGGAATTAATGAAGCGCGTGGTTGATGAGATGCATTGCTCCGAAATGACAATCGCTTACGGGCAGACAGAGTCATCGCCTGTGATCACGCAATCCTCCACAAGTGATTCCTTGGAGGTTCGCGTGGCAACGGTTGGGCGTGTGATGCCCAACACAGAGGCCAAAATTGTTGATCCCGAGACCGGAAAGACTCTACCAATTGACCACCAAGGGGAACTGTGCACGCGCGGGTACTTGGTGATGAAAGGCTACGACAAAGATCCTGAAGCCACCGCTAGAGTTATCGATTCAGACGGATGGTTACACACTGGTGACCTGGCAACGATGAGGGAGGATGGCAATTTTCGCATCACGGGCCGCGCTAAGGAGATGATTATTCGTGGAGGAGAGAATATCTATCCACGAGAAATCGAGGAATTTCTTCACACGCATCCGAAGGTTAAGGATGTTTATGTTGTGGGAGTGCCTGATGATCGACTGGGGGAACGTGTATTAGCGTGGATTCAACTAGAAGCTGACAAAGAGGCTAACGAAAAGGAGATCCGGGAATACTGCAAAGGTAAAATAGCCCATTTTAAGGTTCCCGAATATATTCGTTTTGTGGAAGAGTTTCCTATGACGATTACTGGTAAGGTCCAGAAATTCCGCATTCGAGAACACGAAGTCAAAATGCGTCGCCTGGATAAAGCTGCCGAAACGGGAAAACCTTAACCAACGTGGCACACGCAAGTTTTACCCGCGCTCCTTGCTCCATTGAGAGAAAGTTTTTCCTTGAGTAGCCAGTTGTGAAAGTAGCGCCGAGGGTTTCCACCAGATTGGATCTCGCTTCTCAAATTCCAAAATGCGCTCGTACACCTTGTCCAGTCCGATGCTGTCGGCATACCACATGGGGCCACCCCGAAACGCGGGAAACCCGTAACCGTTTAGGTAGATCATGTCAATGTCAACAGGACGCAAAGCTACATTTTCTTCGAGTATTTGAGAACCGCTATTAGCGAGAGTTAAAAGCGTCCGGTCGATGATTTCCTCTTGAGTTGCCGTGTGTTGCTCGATGCCATACTCAGCAGCAATTGCGGCCGCCAGGTTGACAACCTCAGTGTCTTCAAGTTGCTTGAGATTCTCGTCGTACTTGTAATAGCCCGATCCAGTTTTTTGACCGTATCGACCCAAACCATAAAGCCGATCGGAAAGGTACGCCTGTCGCCCCTCTTTAGGCAGTAGGCCAGGTGGTAGTTCTTTGCGAATACGATAACCGACGTCTAGACCAGCAAGATCAAGAACTGCGAAAGGGCCCATAGCCCAACCGAAATCGTAGAGAGTTTTATCAATCAGTGATACTGGGGTTCCCTCCTCTGCAAGAAACTGTGCTTCTCGGGTGTAGGAGTGAAACATTCGATTACCAACGAAACCAAAGCAGTTACCGACCAGCACGCCGACTTTGCGAAGCCGTCGCGCCAAGGCCATGCACGATGCAATTGTTTCCTTGCTCGTTTGTTCACCACGTACGATTTCCAGCAGCCGCATCACATTAGCAGGACTGAAAAAGTGATTACCAATCACACTTGCCGGCCTGGAAGTTACCGAGGCAATTTCATCGATACTGAGTGTTGAAGTATTTGAAGCCAGTATTGCATGAGGTTTGGCTACTCTATCGATTTCTCCAAAGATCTCCTTTTTCAGAGCCATTGATTCAAAAACTGCCTCGACAATAATGTCGACTTCCTCAAACCCGGCGTAGCTAAGTTGGGGTTTTATCAATCTCAAGCGGCTTTCGACGTACTCTTGAGTAAAACGACCACGATTGATTGAACGCTGGTAGTTTTTCCGAATTGCGGCCATTCCCTGGTCGAGCCTTTCTTGGTTCACTTCGCAGAGACGAACGGGAATCCCAGCATTGACGTACGTCATGGCAATACCACTGCCCATAGTGCCAGCACCGATGACGCCCGCGTTTTGAATTTCAATGGTGGGAGTATCTCGGGGAACATCGGGGATCTTGCGGACCTCTCGCTCACCAAAAAAAGCATGAATTAAGGCTTTGGATTGATCCGAAAACAAGCACTCTTCAAAAATTTCAGCTTCCCGCACGAGCCCTTCCTTGAAGGGCAACTTTGTGGCCGCCTCGACTGCGTCGATGTTTTTGAGAGGTGCCATGTAACCGTGACATTTCTTCCGGACCTGCATACGCAGAGCAGAAAAAATTTTCGAGTTGGCCGCCTCGTCACCTAGCTTGTCTATCTTCTCGCTTGCTCTGGGGTGTGGTCCACCACTTGCTGCTACCTGGTGGGCAAAGGCAACTGCATTCACTTGCAGTTCTTCTTGCGTCACGCCGTCGACAATTTTATCAACGATGTCACACTCCAGAGCTTCTGTCGCACCAACAGGGTTACCGAAGGCACACATCTCGGCAGCTTTTTCAACACCAGCGAGACGGGGTAGTCTCTGTGTGCCAGCAGCTCCGGGGATGATACCGAGTTTGACTTCAGGCTGGCCAACCTGGCTTGACCTGAGAGCAACCCTGTAGTGGCATGCTTGCGCAACCTCGAGTCCACCACCGAAAGCTGTGCCATGGATTGCAGCGACTATAGGCTTCGATGAACTTTCGAGAATATTGAGAACCGGGTGGAGTCCCTTATCTTCACGACTTTTTCCTGAGGTAATCTTGTCAAACTCACGAATATCAGCACCAGCGATAAATGTTCGTCCTTCACCGATGAGAACGAACGCTTCGATCTCTTCGTTGTCTTGATTGTCAAGAACCGCCGCTGCAATTCCTTCCGGAACCCCGGGACTCAAGGCATTCACCGGAGGGTTGTGAATGGTAATTACGCCGATTGATCCATTGCGAGTAAAGCCAACAAGGTTGCTCATTAAAAACGACGACTCCGAAGTAGGTGCAGTGGCCAAGAAACAGAGATAGCTTAACGCAAGGAGGGATGGTATGTCTGTCGTGAAGAGTTTGGTTAAATCTGGTGGTAACCGGAGCATAGAGTCAGACGGATTAAACACCCATCCAGAAAAATCACCTTTGGTTGTAAATGTTTGGACTGGCGGTGTTGAAATTGCACCGGCACCCCCGGAAACTGTATTCGCTCTTTGTTCTCCATGGAGAAAAATAGAAGAAAAACTCTTGACACGAGTCGTTTTCTAGGAGTAATCTTGGTTACGTAATTGGTTGGGCGGTTTCCTCGCCGGTTTTTTGGTGGGGTTGCCGGTCTCGATTAGTTTTTGAGTTTCAAGCGGGGTTCCTGTTTTGCCCCGCTCGGGTTGCCCCAGTTTTGGGGGACCCGGCTTTTTGCTGGCCCGGTTTTCCGGGTCCGTTGGGTCGCCTGCAAAGCAGGACTTGGTGGCCTGTGTTAGGGGAGGAAATATATGACTCACAGATATAGAAGTTTGGTATGTCTGTTAGCGATGGCGGTTCTTTTTACCGCTGGCTTACAGGCACAAGTTACGACCGCGACGGTCCAAGGACGTGTCCTTGACCCGACCGGCGCTGTAGTACCTGGTGCGTCCGTTACGGCATCGAACCAGGCGAACGGCGCGGAATTTGCGACTACAGCTAGCAGCTCGGGTGAGTTCACACTCACTTATCTGCCAGCTGGCGTCTATAGCATGATCGTCGAGGCTGATGGTTTCAAGGTCCTTTTGGAGACCGACCTTCAGCTGGGTTCAGGACAGCGAGCCAGTATTGACTACAGTCTGGAACTCGGTGTTGCAACTGAGACGGTCACGATTACGTCGGAAGCGCCATTGCTGAATGCGGTTAACGCTGAGCAGGACATTGCGTTGGATACACGAGTAGTCCACGAACTGCCAATGATCAACCGTGACATCACGGGCATTTTGACGCTTGGCACGGGAGCATCTCTAACCGATGGTGGTTGGACCCTGTCGATTAACGGTCTCGCCCCCCGCGGATTCACCATGACGGTGGATGCGGTGGATGCGGTTCCAGATGCTGAGTTCGCAGGGCTTTCGCTCTATCAGAACTTCAACTTCATCAAGGGTATTAGTGTGGAAGCGGTGCAAGAAGTGGAAACTTCGAAAAACATCTTCTCTGCCGAGATTAGCCACACCTTTGCTGGTAACGTCAACCTGATTTCGAAAAGTGGTGGAAATGACTTCCATGGAAGCCTCTTTGAGATGTATCAGTCAGGTGGTCTCCACGCGAACAACTTCCTTGTAGGAAACAAAGCTCCACTGGTATATCACCAGTTTGGCGGTTCGATTGGTGGACCAATCATAAAGGACAAGCTGTTCTTCTTCTTCGTATATGAAGGCTATCGTTTTGGTGGTCAGACCCCGGTTCCGGGTGACACCTGGTCGAACGGTATGCGGCAACGCATCATCGACTCGATCCCTGGGTCCTCTGCTTATATGGCCCTCTGGCCGACACCGACTGAGGCGGACGGTCCAGACCTGGATCCCAGCAACCCATCTTGTGGTGCTCTAGCTGCAGGAACGCGTTGCCTAGCCCCGACCGCTTTCTATGGCGGACAGGGTCCGGAGAACAGATTTGATAATCACTATGTCACTAAGATGGACTGGAATCCTAGCCAGAACGACTTCATGACCTTCCGTTGGATCGGTGGAGAGCCACTGCGACGGATCCCCCGTACCATGCAGGGCAATGGCCGTCAGTGGGATGGTGGTAACCAGAATGGTTCATGGTCGTGGACAAGGATCATTAACCCCACGCTGACATCAGAGACACGCTGGGGCACCAACGTCAACGCCATTAACCGCTTAGACGTTGCCTTTGCAGCCAATAAGATTCCGTTTATCCGTGGCATGGGTCATCCCAGCGATCCCGGTGCGGAAGTCTTTGCCAAAGATGGTCACACCTCAACGTTGACACAGAACTTTTCAAAAACAGCCGGCAAGCACTCGATCAAGGTCGGTGGCATGTGGCGCTATATGACTGGAACGCGTGTTAACGAAGAGAGCCCGGTATATACGTATGAGTCTCAGCACGATTTGATGACTCAGAACATTACCATGGCACGTTACATCTTTCCTCTTCAGAAGTTCCTCTGGAAACGTAATTTCTGGGGTGCATTCTTCCAGGATGATATTCGTATATCAAACAAGTTGATGCTCAACATCGGTATCCGTTATGACTACGCCTCGATTGTGCAGTCAGATCAGGTAGACGGTATTAGCAACAATGTTTACAACCGTGACGGTCCTTTCGGTCAGCCAGGAGCTTCGCTCACCAATCTGGGTGCCCTGTATCGGGATCCGACGCAAATGTATGACCCCTGGAACAAGATGTTTTCGCCACGCGCTAGCTTCGCTTACACGATAGACGACAAGACTGTCCTTCGTGGCGGTGCAGGCGTCTTCTTCATGCCCAACAACATGTTCTCAGCAGGTATCGAGGTTCTATCCAACGGTCCTGACGCTCCGGTCGAATTGTCGGCCAGTGAGGAGATGGTTAAGAACATGGGATTGGTATTTGGAGATGGTAATGACAAAGCGATCAGCGCTGCTCAGGGTAGCGGTACTATCGGTGGTAGCGTGTATCAGACGGACCGGAGACCTCCTTACAGCTTGCAGTATTCGTTGGGTATCCAACGCGAGCTGTCGAGTTCGACCGTGTTTGAAGTCGGCTACGTCGGTAACCACGGAGTACGCTTAGTCTACAGTCCTGATTGGAACCGTGTAATTGCCAACACTGGAGGAATGACTCTCTCCGAAACACTCGGATTGGCCGCTCCCTTCAGTCAAGGCTTCCGCTATTACCAAAATGCGGATTCTACCGGGTACCACAGCGTACAGACTTCGTTGAAGCGTCGCTTCTCCGACAGTATCCAGTTCAACTTGAACTACACCTATGCGTGGAACTTCGCGCACTTCCGCGGCGATATGACTTGCTGTGGTCGTAGCGAGAACCCGCAGAGCCTGTGGAGAATGGACGCCAATCGCGGCCCGACATCCTATCACTTACGTCACCGTGCCACTGCAGATTTCTTCTGGGAACTTCCCGGACAGGATCTGGAAGGCGCAGCGAAATTTATCGCAGGTGGTTGGACACTCGGTGGAATCATAGAAGCTCGTTCGGGCTTTACGGTTCCAGTTAGCAGCAGCACAGGTACCAACCCTGGTGCACGTCCAGACATACTTGGCTCTCACGAGTCGGGAATGAATAGTAACTGGGGAACAGGCCAGCTTCAGTATCTGAACAAGGGACAATTTGCTCTACCACCGACGGATGCCTATGGCGTAAATATTCGCCCCGGAAATCTGTCCAGGAGAGCTCTTTATGGTCCTGGATTCGGTAACATTGATCTGGTTCTTCAGAAAAACTTCTATGTTGCGGAAACTCAAAGATTGCAGTTACGAATTGACTTCTACAATCTGACCAACGCAGTGAACTTCACTCGCGTCAATCAGAATGCGAGGTCTGGAACGTTCGGACTGCTCAACCGCGTAGCGCCTCCGCGCCGCGTGCAGTTGATGATACGGTACTCGTTCTAACCAACGATAATTGCCAATCGGGCGGCCTTTGTGTCGCCCGATTGAGCGATTAATACTAGTATTTTTAAGGGCCGGCCCAGTGGGCCGGCCCTTTCTTTTGGTGGGCAAACCCGTGTTATCCTGGGTGTAGTTGCGTTTTAAGGGCCTGTGGCGCAGTTGGGAGCGCGCTTCCATGGCATGGAAGAGGTCGAGGGTTCGATTCCCTCCAGGTCCACCAATGCACAGCCCATCAGGATCTTGATCGGTGCCCTCCCGGTGGCGCTCATTCAGTCAAGAGGCGTAGGAACATCGAAGATCTTGCGCAACTGATTCGCACGGAACTCAAAGATTTTCTCAATGTCACGTTTCACGAAAAGTTGATTAATTAAACTGCCTCCCAGAACTGCATAGCGAACGTGATCACCAACAACGGTCACTCCGTCTGCCTCTTCAAAGGTATGTTTGTGAATCCATTGACGATAAGGGCCTTTTCGCTGTTCATCCGTGAATCCAAATGGTGGTACCCATGACGTGATTTCACTTTGCCATCTCAGTGCTATGCCACGAATCCGTAACTTGTAGTCGATCGTAGTCCCCTCCTCTATTTGGATCGGTTTAGGGGTGAGCACGTGGAAGTGCAACCATCTGGGTGTTATTATTTCCAGGTTATGAGGATTTGCAAAGAACTGGAAGACTTCTTCAAGCGGGCTCGATAGCCGGATTTGTGTATGCAGATCGTATACTCTCATCACTACCCATCTTACAACCACAATAAGCGGGAGGAAACTAGAGGTATTGACGTAGCAACTCTGACAGAAAGCCCTATGGCACTGCAGTAGATTTTTCAGATCTACTCTTGATTGGCATGGGAGATTGTATTCATAAATGAACTATAGATGTAATAAATTTGTCATATCAAAAGGCAAACTGTATTCATTCTGCTCACATAATTCGAACAACTCACAGAAATCATGAACGATGAATAAGCGCGACACCAGTCACCAAAAACACCAGCCCCGCAATTCTTTGGACACTAATTGGGCTCTGAGAAAATCCTACCCATCCGAAGTGATCAATAACAACCGAAGCTGTTAGTTGACCCAGAATGATACAGGCCACGAACGTTGTTGCTCCCAGACGATGAGACAAAACAACGCCAGATAGAACGAGTAGTGCTCCCATCGATCCGCCAAGCCAATACCACCATGGTGCTGTTGCTAGGTGTGACAGCGTTGGCATCCTCACCTGACTAGCTACAGCGTACCCAGTGAGAAGACTGAGCCCGACAACAAAATTACTAATAGTGGCGAGCACTGGGCTGCCAAGAACCGATCGCAGCGATGCATTGACCCCAGCTTGAACGGGTATCAAACTTCCTGCTCCGACCGCTAATACCACAAAAAATAAAGCCATAGAATCATCTTAAAGGTTTTGGCATGGAGGTGCGGAATGCGTAGTTACGGTATTTATATTGTTGAATTTCTCCTGTGGAGCTAGTGTTGGTTTAGGGTAAAAAGGGTTCAATAGGGACTAGTGGAGGCACATCAGGAAGAATGTTAAAAGAGGTTTCGGCGTAAAAGAGAGTGCCTCCGTTTGGAGCCATAGCACGAGCTTCATCGTCCATTCCCTCAACGGCGGTTGTGAAGAACAGACACACTTTTCCGTCCAATTCTACGAACTCGGGACATGTTACACGTGGGGAACCAGGAACAATCCATTCAGACAACACCTTGCCGTCTGAAAGGCGAATTTCTTGAGCAAGCCCCATTTCGACGGCTCGCTCGTCGTAAAATGCGACGACAATGCTCAAGCCATCCGCGCTTTGACGTAGGCCGTCTGGGAATGCCTGCAACGATTCGGGAGCGACAATCAATGAACTTGCAACAGGCTCTGTGAAGGTTGGGTTGAAACGGTAATTTGTGATTGTTTTAGGGTCGGAGTCGATATCGATGATAGTCGGCCCATTGTCATCAGCTTGGAAGAATTTTCCGTTTGAGCAGGTTTGTTTATCGACAAGTTCTATAACTTGTCTCGTCTCGCAATCGAAACGGTAGAGTGACGCGATATTGTCGCTGTGTTTGGTGCCAAACAAGAGCCCGCCCGGGATTGGAATTCCATCATTAATGAGAAGACGCGTATCTTCGGTGACCGTGATACCGGTTTCTGAAACCTCTCCATTGGTTAAGTCGAGTAGCACAAAACGGCGATCAAGTCCCACAATAACTACTCCTTCTCGTGTAGATTCCGCAAAAAACCCTGGACTGCCGGGAAGGTTGAAAGTTTGGTTTGTTCGTGTTGCCAGGTTAAGAACGTTGAGACTTCCTCGAAGCACATCTGCAGTGTGTTGAATCGCAACCCAGCCTAGCAATGGATCCCCCCCTTGACTAAAATTTTGAAGGACGCGCGGCCCTTCGGGAAGAAAACGTAGTGCTTCGGTATTAGGTTCGAAGAAAGGTTTACAGATGAAAGTGTTCATAGTAGATATTATTTTACGTGCTGGAAAACAAGACTGTTACAGAAACAGGTAGCAGATAAAGCCTCGTTGATAGTTCAGTAAGATCAGTGCAGAACAAGGATTGGTAAATTTTTCTACAAGAAAACTCATAGAAAAATGTTCATCGCAAGTTCTAATTACGAGTAATTCGACCGTGTTTCTTTATGTCGCAGCTAGGTTTTCTCGTATTCGTTGGGCTATTTTTCGACTCCGACGAATGCAATCAGGGATGCCAATTCCTTCGTACGCATTACCCGTTAAATGAAGCCCCTCCAAGCGGTTTAAGCGTGTTTCTATTTTGTCAACACACCTACGATGTCCAATTTCGTATTGCGCCATTGCGCGGCTCCAACGGGCTATCCGCCACGTAGTAGGCTTGGTTGTGAAGCCCATAATTTGACTGAGTTCATTGTGTACCTGGTTAGCAATATCTTCGTCTGACATGCTAGAGACGTATGTAGTTTGCCGGTGTGATATAAAGGCACGCAAAATGATATAGTCATCTGCGGCGCGGTGCTGAAATTTTGTATTTACCCATGTGCAAGCGGCAATCAGAGTCTGTTCAACTTCAGGAGCTAAGAATCCAAACCCTTCCAATGCGTGCCCAAAATTTGGACGTCGGTAAAGCAAGTTGACTGTCATCGATGAAGAATAAGGAATTGTTTTCAGATGATTTGATGTTTCTGGGTCAAGATTTTGTAATAGATTGCTGGCAGCATAAGCCGGTGTTGCAATTATTACTTGATCGGAAGATATCTTTTGCCCTTCTACCACAGTATGAAACCCGTCTCTGTCTTTTTTCAAAGTTTTTGCGGAACCGGTAATTCGGCGGATACGTCCGGATAATCTTCTGGACATATGATCCGTCAACTGTTGCATGCCATTTTTGAGACTCAAAAAAAGAGGTTCCGAGTTTTTGCGATGGATGGATTCTTTTTTCGATGAAGCATCGGTTTGCAAAATGCCACGACTTACACTTCCGTACTGTTTTTCAAGTTCGACCAAGCGTGGGAGAACAGCGTCGGCACTCAGCCTCTCTGGAGATCCTCCGTAGACTCCTGCCAACATCGGTTGAGCCAGGTAGCGGGTGACTTCTTTGCCGAAATGGTCTTGCATGAAGGTAGCTACGGAGCGCTCCTCGTTTGCCCTTGCTGCGGTGGGCCGTCGAAACCACTCTTGCATCATCTTTGCTTTTGTCTTCCAGCCAAGTAGGCGCGTCGTCAACACAGGCCAGATTTTTGTCGGAATCATAAAATACATTCCGTCGGGAAGAGGAATCATCCTTCCTGCGCGTAGTATGAAAGTCCTGCGGAGGTGGTCGTTAGAACCGATTACCTGGTCTTCCATTCCCAGCTCGCGAATTAGGTCCAGCGCCCACGGTTTTTGTGCTAGAAAGCTGTCTGGACCATCTTCGAGAATGCAATCTTCCACTTGTACGGTTTTGATCACTCCACCAAGGTGTGTTCTTTGCTCAATTAAGCTACAGTCAAAACCAAACTGCACTAAGTCATAGGCCACAGTTAGACCAGAAATTCCTCCACCGATGATGGTAATGTGCTGCATGGGTTTGTGTTGCTATTTAGATTGAGTGGTGCGGATCTTTCTCAAATTGTAAACTCACGAACCATTTCGACAACTGCCTTTACATTGTCAACTGGTGTCCCGGGAAGAATGCCGTGACCTAAATTAAAAATATGACCTGGACGTCCAGCGGCGCGTCGTAAGACATCTTTGACATGGTGTCGTATCTCCTCAAGTGGAGCAAACAGGACAAGAGGGTCCAAGTTGCCCTGTACAGCGGCGTCGTGGTTAATAGAAGCCCAAGCCTCATCGAGATGTACTCGCCAATCCAGACCCAACACCTCGCCTCCTGCCTTGTGAAAGAGGTTGAGATAAGACCCTGCTCCAGTCCCAAAATGGATCACTGGAGCCTTTGCATCTTGAATTTTTTCTATTAAGCGCTTTGAATGAGGCAGTACATATCTTTCATAGTCACTGGGAGATAGTGCTCCTACCCAACTGTCAAAGACTTGGATGGCATCGGCACCACTTTCGATTTGTGCAATCGCGTATGGCACAAGAGCGTCAACTATTTTTGACAACAATTGATTCCATACCACAGGTGCTTCGTACATCAGCTTCTTGGTGTGGATATAGTGGCGTGAACTACCACCTTCAATCATGTAGCTAGCCAACGTGAATGGTGCACCAACGAATCCAATCACAGGGATTTTGTTAGCGAGTTCTTGCTTGACGAGTGTGATTGCTTCAAGAACGTAGCCTAAGTCGGCTCCATTTTTTGTGTTCAATTTTTCGATTTGGGCAAGACTACGTATTGTAGGTGTCAACGCAGGGCCTTCACCAGCGAGAAACTCCAGTTTTATTCCCATTGGTTCGACTGGTAGCAGTAGGTCGGCAAAGATAATTGCAGCGTCAACGCCAAGCATTTCAATCGGCTGTAGCGTAACTTGAGTTGCAAGTTCGGGGTCCTTACAGATTTCAAGAATAGAATGAGATTTTCGAAGATTTCTGTATTCGGGCATGTAACGTCCCGCCTGGCGCATAAACCAGACCGGGGTGTGTGACACGGGACGGCGCCAACAAGCCTCAATGAGCGTTGTAGACATCTCTTGAATGATATCAAGCCATTCCAAGTAAGTTGTAAATCGATAAAATTGGACACGGGAGAATTTTTCCTGTGATCTTAGGATTAACGATGGTTCAACTAGGTTCAGAAGAGAGGTTTAATTAACATGGTCGTGGCTGAGGCTATTCGTTGGGTAGGCACACAACTTACCACAGAGGGTATTAGTTCAGCGCGTCTAACAGCTGAGGTTTTGATTGCCCATGTTATGGGAATGGATAGATCTTCACTGTATTGTCATTTTGATGAAGACCTTAGTAAAGAACAACAGTATGCTTTGGGACAATTGGTTAAACGACGCTGTAATGGAACTCCGACACAATATCTGACAAGTTCACAAGAGTTTTTTGGACTCGAATTTGAAGTCACCCCCGACGTTTTGATTCCAAGACCTGAGACGGAGCATTTAGTTGAACATGCTCTAGAAATTGCCGATCAAGGAAACCGTATTGTAGACGTGGGAACAGGCTCAGGGTGTATTGCTATTGCGCTCAAAAAAAATCTACCCACGGCTGTTGTTGGGGCTTGTGATATATCTCAGGCAGCTTTACGAGTGGCCGCCCGAAACGCAAGAAGACTTGGGGTTAGTATCGACTTTTTTGTTGGCAATCTCGCTGGAACGGTACGGAGGGAGAGTCTAGATTTGTTGATCTCGAACCCACCTTACGTTCCGTTGGCCAATTTGGCGGGACTGCAGCGCGAATTATACGCTGAACCAGCGACAGCTCTTTTCGGTGGTGAAGATGGGTTACAAAATTACCAGATTTTAATACCTCAAGCGGCGACTGCATTGCGGTCTGGTGGACTGCTGCTACTGGAACTCGACTATCAAGTTAGATCTGCGATTGAAGCAATGCTGCACCCTGGAGAATGGGAACAATCTGAAGTCAAACAAGATTTAGCCCACCTTGACAGAGTTCTGATCGTGAGAAAGAAATAATGAGGATTTTAACGCTCAATTTTCTAGTATGTGAAGCATATAATCAGTAGTTGACGAAGCTGTCCATTAATGGACGATCCAGCCGTCCCCAAGGTACAATCGATTTCATGTTCGCAGGGATTGCAGCTCGAATAGGGATGGCAGTATGGTTGGTGGGTTTGACCACTGCGTTTGGGTC
>CEUS01269208.1_pt1 | contig 100221 bp, 80 predicted proteins | sample 427031 | NCBI WGS metagenome assembly CEUS01 (sample SAMEA2622837, study PRJEB7988) | marine metagenome | biome: marine biome (ENVO:00000447); feature: marine epipelagic mixed layer (ENVO:xxxxxxxxx); material: "saline water (ENVO:00002010), including plankton (ENVO:xxxxxxxx)" | depth 140 m
TAGGCCCGGCCTGTTTTACAGATTGGCCGGCGCCTTTAGTGTTGCAGGAGTAAATATACTCAGCAGCAGGGCAATATCACGAATGGATTCGATTACCATTGATTCTTTCTACATTTGTGACCCCGGTGGAGGTTGTGTCCAGGACCAGCAAGCAAAAGATAAATTTCAGACCAACCTCATCAGCGCGCTCAAATACGATAAAGATCTATTACCTGTTATTTTAGAACAGGCCAGGAAAGCTGAAAACCCACCTTTTCTGAAATTTGACGAACGTCTCAACGCGCCCATTCCCCACAGAGTCGATAGCCACAAGGATAAACGTTTAAACCGGATCATTGTCGAAATCCAAGCTACCGACCAAATTGGTCTGCTCTATCGCGTAGCCAAAGCCATCTACGACCACGGATTTAATATCGAGTTCGCCCGAATTTCTACTGAACTCGATGTCGCTGTCGATACTTTCCACATTACCAATATCAATACCCTAAAAAAAGACAATTCCGGAGATTTAAGGAACCTTGAAGCAAACCTTAACAACCTCGTTTCCTAAAAGCGGTACGCAATTGCGTACCGCTTTTAGGAAACGAGGTTGTCTCAACTGTAGGTTCGCGATCCGCTCGCAAAATGGGCCCAAGATTCGTCAATATCGGCGGCACCCAAAACAAAATTGATGAAGGGACGGAATCGGGGACGAAAGGGTTTTCTGTGAAGTCGCATATCGGCTTCATCCGGCAACCGATTGCCCTTCTTCGAATTGCAGCCAATGCAAGAGGCTACCACGTTCTCCCAGGTTGTCTTTCCACCCCGGTCTCGAGGAATGACATGGTCCAAATTACGCCTTCTATTAGTGAATACCTGACCACAATATTGACATGTATGGCGATCCCTTTCGAAGAGGTTATGACGAGTGAATTTTACCTCTTTCATAGGCAACCGAAAGTCCCCGTCTTCGGAATAAATTACCTTGCCGTGATTCTGAAAAAGAATGGATCTCGAAAAGGGACAGTCAAGTTCGCTTCAAAAACCCTACGGGGCTGAATTCCCAGCCAGCACCTGAAGACGGAGAGATGAGAAAGCAAGAAACGAAATAGATCGTACCAACCTCTTGGACAAACTGAGGGGATCGGTTCAGAACAAGAAATCCAGAGCATTAGCAAATGGAAAATCCGAACCCAAAAAACTACTTTATCTGTTCATAATGTGGAGGACGAACACAGGTTCGGGTTGCATCCTGTCACGAAAAATGATTCGAGGAAAACTAATGGATTAGTATAATCAAACCGAATTGAAACAAAATTGGGGTATCAGCAAATATTTTGCACGATCCTTCTCGATATCCCACAGTTTCATCCTTTCATACTAAAACGAGACATTTCCCAGCGAAACTCCATGAATTAGCGCATCATGCTCACTACTCTTTTGATCATAAGCTGCATTCTCTTTTACCTCGCATACAAATTCTACGGTAACTTCTTGGACAAGCGTTGTGGGTTAGACGACCGTATTGAAACTCCGGCTTGCCGTTTGCAAGATGGTGTAGATTATGTTCCCACTCGGACCTCAGTTCTTTTCGGACACCACTTCTCTTCCATAGCCGGCGCCGGACCTATCGTGGGTCCGATCTTGGCAGGCATCTATTTCGGCTGGGGGCCAACTTGGCTGTGGATTATTCTTGGAGCTATTTTTGTCGGGGGCGTCCATGACTTTGGGAGCTCCTTCATGTCTGTGAGAAGCCGCGGCAAGTCGATCGCGGAGACAATGCGCAAAAACATTGGGGAGGGAACCGGTCGGCTCTTCATGATGTTTGTTATTCTAGCCCTTATTTACGTCATCGTTGTTTTCCTCGACCTCACTGCTGTAACATTTTCGAGCAAATCGGAAGTAGCAACCGCATCTGGCTGGTTTATCATCACAGCTCTCGCCTTCGGCATCGTACTCAACCACACTCGTCTTTCCCTAAGGTCTTCGGTCATAATCTTCGTACCGATTACCTTTTTGGGCCTTTTGATAGGCCATATCTTTCCCGCTCCCAGCATCGCAAAAGAAAGTTGGATCTGGCTTATTCTCATCTACTGCTACATCGCCGCCGTTCTACCGGTTCAGATCCTCCTCCAGCCAAGAGACTTCCTCAGCTCCTCCTTTCTCTATGCTATGCTCGGTCTCGGCATTATTGGGTTAATAGTAGCCAACGCACCGATCAACTTAGTATTCTATAAGCAATGGGATAGTGCCAAAGCGGGGATGTTGGTTCCCTTCCTTTTCATCACCGTAGCTTGCGGCGCTTGTAGCGGCTTCCACAGTATCGTGGCTAGCGGAACCACCTCAAAACAAATTCGAGTTGAGACTGATATCCGACGAGTTAGTTTCGGTGCAATGCTGGTAGAAGGAGTACTCGCGACATTTGCTCTTGGATGTGTCGCTGTTCTCTCCGCAACCCAGATTAACGATGCCAATACCCCTACCGCCCTCTTCGCCAAAGGAGCCGGGTTCCTCATCGGATCGTTGGGTATTCCAGCTAAGTTAGGTGAGGAATTCAGTCTCCTCGCTGTCAGCACCTTTCTTCTGACAACTCTTGATACCTGCACTCGGCTAACACGATTCCTCATTGAAGAACTCCTGAGCTGGCGAAATGTCGCTAGCCGTTATCTTGGAACGCTCATCGTTCTCCTTTTTCCCGGCATTCTCGTCTTCAAGTCATTTGACGGCGTACCGGCATGGAAGGCAATCTGGCCCCTGTTTGGATCCACCAATCAACTTTTGGCCGCTCTAGCCCTTGTCTCCTTTATCGTTTTCCTTAAGGCACGAGGTGCAAGATTTGGCTTCGTCCTAATTCCTGCCGTCTTTATGGTATGCATGCCTCTAGTGGCTCTCTTCCTAATGTTAATCAATAATGAACTCGTTACCTTTCTCCGAGTAATCGCTCTGTTAATGCTCATCCTTGGTCTTTTTGTCGTAGCTATGTCAGCTAAGTTTGTAGTCAAACCCCTGGAAAAAGACATGACAGAAGCCACACGTTCCTAGGGTATATGGCAAACCCTGTAACCAGACCAGAGACCCAGTGATATGATATAATCCCCTGAAAACAGAATTTACGGCAAGCGCGTATACTTGTCTGGCACTCGCTAACCCTAAACCACTCGATCTTTAAATCCAATTATTCACTGTACGGCATTTACTTTCCTTAAGGCGAAACTCTAAGTTCTGAAAACTCAAAACCCAGCTATGACCACCAAAGTGAACACAATTGTGGTCGGGCAGGGGCTGGCTGGCTCACTGCTTGCCTGGAACTTGATTCAGCGGGGAGAAAAAGTTCTAGTAGTTGATAATCGACATAGTGATTCCGCTTCGATTGTTGCCGCGGGGATCATTAATCCGGTTACAGGTCCCCGTCTCGTGCCGTCCTGGAGGCTGGAACAATTGATCAACGCGGCGCGATTTACTTATCAGAAACTGGGAAACGAGTTGGGAAGACAATTCTACTCTGAGATTGAGCTGGTTCGCCTCTTTAAGGATGAAGAAGAACGACGTCTTTGGATCTCAAAAAAAAGTCACCCCAGCACCAATCGGTACTTGGGAACATTGCGTCTGCCCGGATGGAAACCAGAGCTTGTTTCCGATCCTTTTGGAAGTTTCTCTCCCTCAGGAAGTAGTCACTTGGCAGTGGCAAAACTTCTAACTAGCATGCAAAGATTCTTTCTCAAGCAGGGTAGTCTCTTGCATTCGCACCTCGACTATAATACTCTACAACTGAATGCGGATAGTATTAAATGGTCCGAATGGGAAACAGAAAAAGTGATTTTTTGCGAAGGGCATAACTCGATCCAAAACCCCTTTTTTCAAAATCTACCCTTTAAGTCATCTAAAGGGGAAATACTGGAGGTTGAAACGGAAAAAGTAAACCTTCCTCAGTCAATTATTAACCGAGGACAATGGATCCTTCCAATAGGAGAAAACCGCTACCATGCCGGATCAACTTTTTCCTGGAATCCTCTGAACTCCAATCCAACCGAGAAAGGCAAAGCCCATATTCTGAACAATTTGGGGGATTTCATCCAAGCCAAGTTACATCTACGTGAACACAGAGCTGGCATCCGTCCTGCCATGAAGGACTTCCGTCCTGTTATCGGCTTCCATCCACAGTGTTCTCGTATAGGAATTTTTAACGGTCTCGGCTCGAAAGGTGTGCTCAACGCTCCTTTTTTCGCGGATCATTTCGCCTCTCACCTTTTGGAAAAAACTAAACTCGATCCCGAAGTAGCTTTGGATCGCTTCCTTTAGGAATCGGTTGGCGGTCTGAGCTTTTTCAAAATCCTTCCTATGAAGGTTGAGTCTGAGCCATAATGCTGGTGAGCCTCAAAATCTGGCGGACTTCCCTGAGCGTATAGCCACAAATCAAAACCTAAAATCTTTACAAGCAGCAGGCCAACTGACAATTTCCGAAATCAGGTTTGGATAGGACCCGAATTCAAAGTCTAATCAAGAAGAAATCTATCGCTACCATTCTCAGCTCGTAATTCCAATAATCCCTCTAAGCTGATGAATATCAAAGCTGCTATAGCCGAACTTGCCGGTGCCTTCACCCTGAGTTTCGTTGGGGCAGGTTCGATCATCGTTGACAGCTACACTGGCGGTGAAATTGGATTAATTGGCATTGCGCTGGCACACGGTCTCGCCGTCGCTGTCGCGGTTAGTTCCACAATAAATATTTCTGGCGGACAGATTAACCCGGCCATCACCATTGGTCTTGTAATTATCGGGAAGGAAAAAGTCCCTCAGGCGCTAGCTAATATTTTCTCTCAACTCTTGGGAGCGCTCATTGCTGGCATACTTCTTAAAGGCCTTTTCCCGGCTGAGGCTGCCGCAGCCGTGAAGCTAGGGACTCCCGTCCTTGGTGAAGGGGTTACTCAGGGGAAGGGAATTCTCCTCGAAGTGATTGCCACTCTTCTCCTGGCCATGGCCGCCTACGGTACCATAGTGGGCAAACAAGCTCCAAAGAGAATAGCAGGACTCGGCGTCGGGATGACTGTCACTTTTCTTATTCTTGCAATCGGTCCACTAACTGGGGCGTGCATGAATCCCTGCCGCCATTTTGGAACTGCAATTATGTCGGGATATCTGGATAACATCTGGGTTTTTTGGGCGGGCCCTATTATCGGATCGGTGCTCGGCTTCCTCATCTTTGTCCGAGTCCTGGAGAAAAATCAGACGTAGGCGGGTTCTAGACCAACTCAACCGGATCAACATCGATCACATCGATCACATCTTTATCCATTGCAAACTGTTCCCTTAGTTCAATGAGTGCCGGGACAAAATTCGAAGCACTCTTTGCAAAATACCAAATCTGATACCTATAAAAATCCTTCACTTTTAACCTGGAACAGGGTGCGGGTCCCCGCACTTCGATTCCTTTCCCAAAGCTGGAACGGGCATGGCGGGCCCACTGCTCTGCATAGAAAGCGATCTTATCCTCATTTCTACCTCGAAACTGGTGTTGGATAAGGTGGCGGAAGGGAGGATACCGGTATTCCTCTCTATGAAATAATTCCTCCTTTGCGAACTCGTCGGTTTCTCCTCGACGCGCATATTGAATCGGTTCGCTATGAGGAAGGAATGTCTGCACTACTACCTCACCGGATCGATCTCCCCGACCCGCTCGACCCGCTACCTGAACTATGAGTTGGTGGCACCTTTCAGCTGATCGGAAATCAGGTACCTGAAGTGAAATATCTGCATCCACTAGACCAACCAATGTCACGTTAGGGAAATCTAAGCCCTTTGCGATCATTTGGGTACCCACAAGAACATCGATCTTTCCAATCCTGAAATCGGCGAGAATACGGCGAAAATTGTTTTTCTTCTTCATGGTGTCGGCATCGATCCTGACAATTCTAGCTCCTGGAATAACCTTACTTGCTAGTTCTTCTACCCGCTGCGTTCCATGGCCCTGCACTCGAATAGAGTCTGATCCACATGCGGAGCAGGTCTTGGGTGCACTTTTGAATAACCCGCAAACATGACACCGAAGGGTCTCATCTACTCGATGGTAGGTCAGGGTCACACTGCAATGATCACATTCACCGACATAGCCGCACGCAGGACAAAGCAACGAGCGCGAATACCCCCGACGGTTGAGAAAGAGGATAGTCTGTTCCTTTTTCTCATACCGCTCCTGCATTTTTTCGACTAGGAGACGCGAGAAAAGGATATTTCTTTTTTTATTTATGACCTCTCTTTTCATATCCACCACGTGAACGAGAGGAAGTTTCTGATCGTCTACTCGATGCCGGAGCCTATTCAAACGATATTTTCCAATCTGAGTATTGTAGATAGATTCTAACGCCGGGGTTGCTGAGCCAAGTACACAAAGAGCGTTGCATATTTTCGCTCGATAAACCGCCACATCACGACCGTGATACCGGGAACTGTCTGCCTGCTTATAGGCCGGTTCGTGTTCTTCATCCACGATAATCAACCGCAAGGAAGAAAGTGGTGCGAATACTGCCGATCGCGCCCCAACCACTACTCGCGCTTCCCCGCTAACGAGTGAATCCCAGGCATCTCGCCTCTCGCCCTCCGACAAGTGGCTATGCCAAACGGCAGTTCTATAACCACTTAATTCCTCCAACCTGCCTCTAAGCCGGGCCAAGGTCTGAGGGGTTAGCGCAACCTCAGGAACTAAATAGACAACCCCTCCTCCATATTTTAGGGCTTCTTGCAATACCCGAATATAAACCTCGGTTTTACCCGATCCAGTCACACCATGGAGGAGATGGACCCGGAATTCATCTGTTTTTAAACTCTTAATGAGATCCTCGCTGGCCGCCCTCTGTTCATCGTTTAGTTCAACGGCCCCCACATGAGCTTCTTCGGTCAGCCCAAGATCATCATCATAAGCAACCCGTTTTATATCCTCCTTGGACTCTATCAAAAATCCCTTATCCAAAAGAGCTCGGCAACTCGACCCTGGCACTTTAAGGAGCCTTAGAACCTCCCCACGGGGATATTCACGGTCCTGCTCCTTGAGGAACTCATAGAGTGCTGCCTGCCTAGAAGCCTTGTGTCTAAGATTCTCTAACTCATTGTTTCCCAGATTCTTACCTACTCTCAAATAGCTTTGGAGCTTGGGTCTCATTCCTCGCCGTACTGCAACCGGTATCATTGCCTCCAAAATAGCTTCCACCGAGCTGCCATAGTATCTCTCCATCCACTTCGCTAGTTCCAATAAGTCAGGTGTTAGCACAGGACATTCGTAAATGACTTCCAATAGGTTTCTTAGCCGATCCTCACTCACATCCTCCGTCTTCGCCAGCTCCTCTACCACTCCTAGTTCACTCTTCTTTCGTATTGGTATCCGAACCAACGACCCCACTTGTACTTGGCTTCCCATCCACTCGGGAACCCGATAGCTTAAGCGCCGATTTATCCCAGATATCGGTACCACCGTTACTAATTTCGGTTTGCCCCCGCACATTGATCTTGCTTTCCCTCTTCCCCTTGTCCTTATTGGTTATCTAGTCTCATTCTAAATAAAACGTGCCTATCCAACCCAGTAAACTCGAGCAACGAGAAAAGTCGAGCGATACGTTTCGCAAGTACCTCTCTCGGAAGGGTCTGCGTCTAACTAACCAGCGAAAAGCAATATTCGAGGCGGTATTTAACAATTTAGAACACTTCACGGCGGAAGAGCTACTTGACTACTCACGCAAAATTGACGTCTCGGTATCTCGCGCCACAGTCTACCGTACTCTACCGCTCCTTATCGAGGGCGGGTTAGTAAGGGAGGTGGATATTGGCAGCGACTATAAGTTCTACCAGACCAGTCCAGGCGAAAAGAGACAACAGGCTCAGGTCATTTGTCTAGACTGTGAAAAAATCTCTGAAATCGAAGCTCCTTTCATGGAGTGGTATTCTAGATCCGTCGCTCAAAAAGTGGGCTTGGAACCTGTTCATCAACGACTTCAGGTCCATGCCCAATGCATGATCTTTAAAGAGGAAGGTCTTTGCGATAACCACCGATAACCTGGAAATCTTTCAGATTTTTGGGATGCCTGTGGGGAGTTGTCGGATAAGTATAGGCTCGCTTCGGATGTTTTATGAATCAAGTCCGTCAAAGTCCGGAGAATTATCAGTTCGAAATTCAGTTTTTCGAAAGTATCTACCAAAAGAATCCTGCGGATTCATCGGTGGTGGAATTACTCGCTCATCTATACACTAAAATGGGCCGCATCAGCGATGGATTGAGGATGGACCGAAAGATGATACGACTCCGGCCTGAAAATCCGGTAGCACACTATAATCTCGCATGCAGTCTGGCTCTCAAGAACCGAAAATCCGAGGCTGTTAAGGCACTGAGAAACGCCATCGCGCGCGAATACAGTGATTGGGACTGGCTTTTGCAGGATCCCGACCTGGAAAGTCTACACGATTATTCCCTATTTCAGAATTTACTTGAAGAGTATAAGGTTGAGCGCTCGTCTAAACCCCCATTGTAAGTGATGCTCTTCCCATGGTAAAGCTAGTCTTTTTCGACGCATAAAATTTCCTTGGATGGCAGCATCCTAACCGAAAGTAATTGATGAAGGAACTTGAAAAGGGATCCCTGTCCGGGGAAAGTTCATTCCAAAAGTTGGCTGGCGAACAAGATTTCAATTAGCCTGATTGCGCCGTTCCCCAACATGTACCCATCCTTACATTGAAGGATAACCTCGCGACATAAGCTGCCCTTTAAAAATTCCTTTTTTACACTCACCAATTTAAAGCTTCCTTCCTTTTCCCCAATTGGTGACGCTCCATCCAGAATTGGCCTCCAAAGTTTGGGAATACCAAAGCCTGAAAATTCGATTTCCCATGCTGTCAAAGTCCTATCCTGAAATGGCAACGTCGCCAAAGCGGGATAACGCTGAATGAAATCCGGGACCTCCGAGGTGTTTATTTTAACCGTGAATGCCGTCGGCAATCGAACGATGTGATCGAATGGTTGACGAACAACCCCATTTTTAAAGTTTCCGAAAAACTCTAAGGGATCGAAACCAACCAGGTTGAGTCCATTCCAGGGACCGTGGTAATTCTGTTCTTTGAAGTTTTGCAAATCATACCATTTTTGAAAATTGCCTGAAAGCATCAACCCCATCTCGAAATGCAGATGGGCTCTTTGGCTCGGAATCGTGTAGCCTCCAGATGAATGACCCATTCTTCCTATCACGGCCCCTGCTTCCAGAGTCATTCCTATCTCGACAACCGGACTCACTTCGCTGAGGTGTGCGTAAAGAGTATAAACAGCAGGATTCAAATTAGTATGTTCAACAACGATGTACCTCCCATATCGGCTGTTGCCCGGTATGTCGTTAACATGTACCACCTCCCCGTCCATGACCGCAAAAATGGGATCCAATGCTTGACCTCTACCGTCTTTCAGAACCGGCTTGAGATCAATACCTTCATGGAACCGTAATCCGGAATTGCGGAAGCATCCGTAAAGTCCTGATTCAAAGGTTCCCGACTCGGATGGCTGAACATAACTCGCCGCTGGGTTTGATTCCAAAAAAGCTCGGTTCGGAGTCGGCCACTTCAAGCGGACCCGTTCCCCAACACTGATTTGCGCGGACAAGATCAGAAGATACGTTACTATGAAAATAAGACCCCAGTGGCGGAAAAGATTGTCCACCGCAGTATGTTTTGCCCAAATTTGAAACATAAGGGATAGAAAGTATCCAAATTCAAAGACTCATTTCCAACTTTCTAGTTGACGATCAATAGAGAAGGAGCCCCGACGCATTCCCATCCGAAGAATGAGGCTAGGGGGACCAACCCTAATTCTCTAACCGCTCCAAACAGAGAACATTGAATTAGGTTTATCATTCCAAAAAGGTTCACTCGTTGCAATGGTATGTCGAGCTAGTTCCCATAAAATTCGCAATTGCTTCATCAAAAAAATTGTCGACCAGCTCATGTAAAAAAAGGAAATAAATTATTCCTGCCCCCGCCAGCATTGGACCGAAAGGAACCTGGCAACTAATCGATCGGATAGACTTTTCTTCCTTCCCCTCCCCCTTTACACCGGCAAATTGACCTCTGAAAGAACCTGTCGATTCCCCCTCGGATTTACTGAATAAATCCCTTTTCTGGAAAAGATGAAATAAGGAAGAGATTAGAATGCCGGCGCTACCGATCACAGCTCCGCCAAAAAGGGAGAAAACCGCTCCCTGCCACCCGCAAAAGGCGCCGATTGCTCCCATCAGCTTAACATCCCCGAATCCCATTGCTTCCTTCTTCATAAGCAGTTTTGCCAGAATCGCAATCCATAGGACCAAAGCTGAACCGATAAAGGATCCCTCAATAGAAGCGATGAACGATCGAAAACTATCCGTCAGAAAGAGGTCTCCGGTGAACCCATGCAAAGAAGAAAAAATTATGGAAAACACCGTCCCTGCAATGAACCCACCAATAGAAAATCGATCCGGGATGATCATATGGTCGAAATCAATGAAACCGGCTGCGATCATTATGGATCCGAAAATCATTCCACCAAGAGCAGTGATGGGTTCCAATAAGTACCAACAGAAGACAAAAAGGGTTGCTGTCAGAACTTCAACCCCGGGATAGCGGAAACTCAATCGGCTCCCACAGCACCGAGCCCGCCCACAAAGAATGAACCAACTGAGTATCGGTATATTGTCGCTCCACCTAATAGGTTTGCCACAAGAACACTGGGAACATGGCGATAAGACCGACTCTCCTGTAGGGATGCGATAGATACAAACGTTAAGGAAACTCCCAACAAACGCACCCACCAAAAAAATGAGACTAGGAAATCCCCAAGGAACACCTTGTTGGAACAACACAAGATGCTGGTAAAAGCTAAGTAAGGAAAACTCTTCAATCATTAGGTTTTAAATTCCCTTTAGCGGCATTGATACAGGTTCCTAGACTTAGGAATTCCCCACTTCGAAAATATCTTGCCCGTTATTTTGATGTTTCGGCACACTCAGAAACTTTTCGGGGTTAAACGGAAATCAGCCTCTGCTAAAATCTTTCTCTTCTTCTCACTCCTACAGTCCAAAAATCTAGGGATTTGTTGTACGCCCTCAAGCATACCTACAAAAGCCGAGGATGAAGAAAATATTAATTGGATCTGATGGAGCGCCCCTTTTTATACTGCCCAATACAATGAAGTATCATCTCCGCCAAATCTCCGTTCCTCTCTGCTTCTGCTAGTTTTAATCCTTTTCGGGCGGTCTCCACCGCCTTCGCGAATTCACCATTTTCTGCCTGAGCCGCAGCTAGGACGTGAAGAAAATCAGCATTTTCTGGGAAGCGCTTGACCATCATTTGAGCGAAGCGAACCGCTTCTGCTCCATTACGAGTTTGGGCGTCCCGTGTCGTCGCTAAATTCCATGCTAATTCGCGAAGCATTTTGACGTTGCCCGAGTCAAGCTCTAGCCCTTCCCTCAGAGTCTCCGCCGCCTCATTTCTTCTCCCAGCAATATCTAGGGCAAGACCAAGGATAGAGTACCCCTCGAGAATGTGGGGATCCACGCGGACCTGCTGTCTAAGCAGTCTAATAGCCGTGTTGATCCGTTTCTGCCTAGCCATTAGTTGAACATACTTCGATCGCGCCACCACAAAATCAGGATCCAGTTTAATCGCACACTCATAATGTACTGCTGCATCTCTAAATTGTTTTCTTTCCCGAAACAAATCAGCCAACAAATCATGCCCTATGGCGCTAATCGCTTTAACTTTTATCCACTTTTGAGCCTCACCAATCGCAGCATCCAAATTCTCCGCATCTCTGAAGATCAAAATGATTTGTCTCCTCGCTTCAACATGCCCAGAATCGATTTGAACAGTTTTGCGAAACTGTTCAATAGCACGATCAATTTTACCAACCTTTTTGAGAACAAGACCATAGCCAAACCGGGCGTCTGGATCCTCTGGATGATCAGAAATAAGCTCTGCGGCATACCTTTCCGCTTCGCTTAATTTCATCTGTTTGTAAAGGAAATGCACGAACTCGGTTCGTAACTCTATTGCATATGGATTAGATTCCAGGGCCGCTTGCAAATGCCTTCTCGCTTCCGTAAATTCCCCTTTTTCTGAAGCGATCGAACTCAATGCCATACGGGCTTCTCGATCATGCGGATATTCTGCTATCAAGGACCGTAATACATCTGAAGCTCCCGTCCTATCGCCGATTCGATTCAGCAAAAGACCAAATCGGAACTTCAAGTGCCGATCCTCCGGCCTACGTAACAATGCTTCCTTGTAGGTTTCGGTAATATCATTCATTGCCCCTGAATCTATTACTCGACCCAACTGCACGATCTTACGCTTCCGAAGGCCATGTTGCTTGGCGTAACCAAGCTGATTGGTGAACGGAGGCTTGTTGAGCAAGCTATTGGCGAGAAGTTCGAGCAACCCCAACTGATCCCACTGAGTAAAGGCTAACTGCCTCGCGGTTTCCTCTACATCGGGAAGGTTGATTAGCACATCTCCTATTCGATCGATTATCTCTTTAGTCAATGCTCTGGCTACGACATTATTCCCAAGAAAGGAAAGATGTACATGGTCGTAGAAAAAGGCATCTCCAGGAATTCCCTGCACCGACTTCGGATGATTCGCCAGCACCCGGGCACTGTCCACCAATCCGGCATATTCACCCGATCCATCTATTGCAATTTTGCGAATAATCGCATTGATGTTCGAGTCAGATCGAAACCGTAATGCATCGAGGTCTCTCGATCTATCAACTGCCTCCCGAGCGAGTTCTTCTTCGCCTTGTTCCAGATAAGACCTCCCCAGCATATAGTAACTTTCAGCGTAACCATCATCAATTTGATTGGCTGCAACAAGTGAAGAAACCGCTTCGCGGAACTCACCAGCAGCATAGTGATCAGATCCTTCGCGAAAATATTTTCGCCAACTCTCTCTTTGCTTCCCAGCCAAAATCGTATCATTAACCGATGCGAATGGCGGTTGATCGAACAGATTGACTCCAATAGTGGAAAAGATAGCAGTGCAACCATTCGACTTAGACAACTTGAGAATATCCCGCAAATTCGCTTCCAAATGTCTGTAGGAAAGCTGTAACCGTGGATCGTTTAGCGGAACCGTGTTCTGCAGAAACATTTGCATGCCCCGCCACCCTCCTGAAGGAGGCTTATGCGCTCTCATAGCTAACGACAAAAGCTGGAAAATTCGGGTTGATTTCAGAAGTGAGTTTATCCGGATAAAGGTCAGATTGCGGCTGAATTCCGCAAGGACGGTCCCGGGTCCATATGGCCCCACCACTTCGTTGTTTCCAAGATAAAGGACAAGGAAATCTGGTTTGTATTGCAAACAGGAACGTGCGATTTCTAGAACTACGTGAGAATTAATCGCTGTAATGGCCGCGTTAATCACCTCGATCTTCCGATTCGGATAAGCCTTTTCAAGCATCAGTTCAAGCTGACGCCCAATCCCGAATTCGGATCCCGGGAATCCCTGAGCCGCAGAACCACCCAAGACAAAAATTCGTATGGTTCCGTCTGGCTTTTCTGCAGAAAATTTTACCGGCAACATCGGTCTCGCCATGGACCATGGAAAATGCCTGAAAGTAAATGCGGGATTATTTCGGATTGTACCCTCATTCTTGAGAAAGACCTGAGAAGGATAACCAAACCCAAAAATACGCAGGCATCCTTCTATCACCACAAGAAATACAACCGGCACCAAAACTGCTAACACGACCTTGGGAAAGGTTGATCTCAATTGCTTCATATGCTGGGGAGGGGGGCCTTTCAGCCCTGCTTATTCAAACCTCCTAGAGGATCGCTGTAAAATCGTCTGTTATTCTTCCGGACTTCCTCGAGAAGTGTATCCACGTAGTCCTGAATCTCAAAAAATCGGCAGTCAGCATTCCCCAATTTACCTCGATTTATTTGCCCAAAATTATCCCACAAATCACCCATCTGTTCGCGGTTTAACGAAACATAAGGCGCATCAGGATCACTCTTTAGCCACTCGTTCCAAATTATAACTTCCACAAGGTGCACATAAGTCGACGACCCGTAATCCACCCCTAACATAAGCAGCTTCCCAGACCTTCTATAAGCACGCACCATGGGCGAATGAGTACCGTACGTCTTTCCCCACGGCGGTTCGTCCCATGGAGATTTCCAGCCTTCGTTACTCGTGTGGTCCGCAACAATCTTTGAGGCCCCAAGTCCCCGTGCCGCTACAGAGTGGGAATAGTGGTCCGATCGATATGTTCCAGGCATCAGCCGGAAATACTCAGTAAGCCAACCGACGGTGGAAGGTGTCCTCTCAAGATTCCAGGTCATAGCCCGTCGTTCTCGATCTATCAGGTTGAAAGAGGGCATCAGAATGAGTCCTGATCGTCCTACTGCTCTTTCCAATGCCTCAATCACCGTGCCGGCTCCTCCTGCCACTAACCCCAAACTTTTGAATGAAGAATGAATAAAGAGTGTGTCGCCCTTTACGATTCCTAACTCAACTAGATCTCGCATCAGAGAATCGGAGCTATGAAGATGGCTATTTGGCATTATGCTATTGCCACGCGGGGCATGACAACATTGACTCACCAGCCTTTCTTATGGGCAGTCGAGCTAATTCGATCCAGTGGCTCGTTATAGATTAAAAAATTATGAAAAAGAGATTCCGAGCAGGTGTAATTGGACGAACCGGTCGCGGAAATTACGGGCATGGCCTCGACAGCGTTTATCTTCAGACAGATGACATTGAGATTGTTGCAGTAGCGGATGAAGATGCACAAGGGCTAGAAGCAGCAGGAAAACGATTAGGCGTCTCCAATCTTTACCCAGACTTCCATGAGATGCTGGAGAAAGAAAGATTCGACATTGTTAGCATCTGTCCTCGCTGGGTCGAACCCCACCTAGAGATGGTACAAGCGGTAGCTGCAGCAGGGGCTTGTGTCTTTCTGGAAAAGCCAATGTCGCAAACTTTGGCCCAAGCAGACGCAATGATTGAGGCTTGCGAACAAGCACGGGTTACAATCGGAATAGCACATCAGGGTCGTATGCACGCTGCAGTACATCACGCAAAAAGGCTCCTCCGGGAAGGGGCTATCGGTGAAGTCCTCAGTGTGCGAATGCGTAGCAAGGAAGATACCCGAGGCGGAGGAGAAGATATGATGGTACTAGGAACCCATCTATTTGACACCCTCAGGTTCTTACTCGATGTGAATCCAACCTGGGTCCAGTCTCATGTTGCCACAGAGAAAGGCCATCCTGTAACCAAGGCTAATGCCACAGATGGCCCCGAAGAATTGGGCCTAATTGCAGGGGACCGCATCCACGCAATCTTTGGTCTTGGGAATGGAGTAACAGCTACCTTTGAGTCGCGGCGGAACCAAAACGATGCCTCTGGCCGCATGGGGCTACATATATTCGGTAGCGAAGGTATCATGTTGGTTCACGACGGCTCCCAACAGATACGCATTTATGAAGCTCCTTTCTGGCGACCTGATCAGACTGCGCCAATTCGTAATGTAAGCGAGGAAGCCTTGGCCGCTCTACCTGCCGAAAAGAACCTAAGTTCGAAGGATCGCCAGATGGCTGCCAATGTAGCTATTGTCCGAGAGATCCTCACGGCTAAAGAGGAAGGACGTCGCCCTTACAACAGCGGCCATGACGGGCGATGGTCTATGGAGATGATACATGGAGTTTATGCTTCACACCTACAGGGACGAAAAGTTGAGTTACCGTTGGCAAGTCGATGTCACCCGTTAGCATAGTCCAATCCCAACGGCTAACATCGAAATCGTTGTTCGAAATACTGTCCATAACTACAAGACCAGAACCAGGCCAAAAAAGATCAGTAAGGTACCCCCCATGCCCATAATTCAAGCTTCCAGTCTTTTCCCATTCGCACAGGCGATCTTTGAAGCAACCGGTCTTCCCCCAGAACAGGCCACTGCCGTCGCTGATCATCTTGTCGATGCGAACCTCGTTGGGCACGACTCGCACGGGGTAATGCGGATTCCAGCCTACGTCGAAGAGCTGATTAAGGGTAGGGTCAAAGCATTTGGGAATCATGAGGTCGTTCGGGAAACAACAGCCTCTCAGGTAGTCAATGCGAGGCAAGCTTTGGGTGTTCCCATGGCAAATTATGCCATGGAATGGTCTGTAGCTCGGGCCCGAGAGAAGACGTTTGGAGCAGTAGCGGTCCACCATGCAGGACATATCGGCCGGCTCGGAGCCTATCCTCCCATAGCCGCAAAGAAGGACTGCATAGGGGTGGTGATGCTAAATGGTGGAGCGCCCTTCGCCGCGCCCTTTGGAGGAACAGCGCAACGGTTGCCTCCCAACCCAATTTCTATTAGCGTACCCAGTGCAGAAGGTGCACCCCTGATGCTAGACATGACTACCAGCATGGTAGCAGGAGGCAAGGTCCGACTTTACCACGCAGTGCAAAAACCTGTCCCAGCTGACTGGCTTATCGGGGAAGACGGTGAACCCGTAACCGATACCAATCTTTTCTATGAGGAAAAAGCGGCAATGCTTCCTTTAGGAGGATCTGTGGGACACAAGGGATATGGCCTTGCCATAATGATCGACGCGATTGCAGGTGGCCTCTCATGGGCCGGTTGCTCCGCCGACCCACCAACTCGGGGTGCTAGTGGGTTTTTCACTTTGGCAATCGACATCGCAAGCTTCATCGATGTAGCCGAATTCAAAAAGGAAATCTCGCGCCTCTCTGAATGGATCAAGTCTTCCCCAAAAGTTCCAAAAGTGGACCAGATCTATCTTCCGGGGGAGATTGAGGAAGCCAAGCGGAAAGAAAGGGAAGTCAATGGTATCGAAATCGACGAAGTCACTTGGGGGGAAATTCTAGCTACCGCGGAACAACTCAATGTGCCGGCAACAGAGTTACCATAATGAGATTTTCTTTTTCGATCGCCTGAAATCCAACCATTTGCTTACATTCTCGTTCTTTTGCTTCTGGCATGCAAAAGGAAATGACGAAGAAGAAAACTGGGAAGGGTCAATCCTTGATGTCTAAAAAACCCAACATCCTTATTCTTATGGCCGACCAAATGCAGGCGCGTGTCTTGGACCACGATCACGTCTGCCAAACACCCTATCTGGACCGTCTGGGTACCGAGGGAATTCGTTTCACACGTGCCTATACTCCCAATAATATCTGTTCACCGACCCGCGCCAGTATTATGACGGGACTAATGCCGCATAATCATGGTGTCCTTGAAGTCCTCTACCCAACCCCAGATCTACACGTCTTAAGAAACGACAAACCGCACTTCGCTCAACGCCTGGCAGAAACAGGATACCGTACAGGATATTTCGGGAAGTGGCACGTGGAACGAACCAATGAATTGAATCAATTCGGCTGGCAGGTGGATGGGGGTGAGAAAAACCAATTTTATAGAAATCTTGCAAAAGAATTCAATGCATCGAAAACCGAATTTGACCCGGCCGTATATGTCGAAGAACCCTACGGTTACGGACCTCATCTATTTTGCGGAGTCACCGATCGTCCTGCTAATGAGAGGGCTATGGGGCTAACAACCAATCTCGCCCTGAATTACCTTCAAGACGCAGTGAATCAGGCTGATCCTTGGTGTTGCTTTGTCAGTTTTCAAGAGCCACATGATCCCTACGTCACTGACCATCGGCACTACGATTATTACGCAAAGAAAACAGTCCAACCACCGCCCAATGCTAACGACGATTTAGAGGACCGGCCCGCACTCTACCGGCGAGCCCAGGGAATCTGGCGTCAGTTGAGCCAGGAGCAAAAAAACGAAGCACGTGTCTGCTACTTTTCCTCTATAACCGAACTCGATGCTCAGTTCGGAAGGCTACTTGATTTTTTAGAGGAAAAGGAAAAACTTAGTGAGACTATCGTGATCATGTGCGCCGATCACGGCGATTTACTTGGAGCACACGGCCTGTTTTTTAAAGATATCTCCGCTTTCGAGGAGATATTTCAAGTTCCCCTGATCATCAAAGGGCCAGGGATCGCTCAAAACTCAATCTGCGAAGGACGAGTGGGTCTGCATGACCTATGTCCAACAATACTCGAACTTGCCGGTTGCGAAACCATCGGCACACCCGATTCTCGGTCCTTCATTGAGCTTCTACGCAATCCAAACTCCATTGATGTGGAATGGACCCGCGGTTATGCGGAATACTACGGCAACCGGCACCGCCTAACCCAACGAGTGGTCTGGGAAGGGGATTGGAAGTTTGTTTTCAACGGTTTCGATTTCGATGAGCTTTACAACCTGGCAGAGGACCCTTTCGAAATGAAAAACCTTGCTCCCGATCCCGCCTACCGGGAGCAGCACATAAAAATGATGCAACTTTACTGGCGCTACGCCAAGGAGACTGAGGACGAGCCACTTGTCCGGACTCTTTACCCCGCTTTGAGATTGGGTATCGTCGGTCCTCTTTCGGAAGATTAAATTGATAACCTGTAAAACAGAAGCCTCCACTTCATCTTAATGCTCCGCTCTTCCAGCTCCGAAGTCGAGGATGAGGAAGCTGTAATGCAAGTCGCAAATCGGGGAACTATAAGTAGATTCTGTGACCAAAATGCGACACCCAGACACTATCAAACTCTTCAATTAACATTTGCTTGTTAATACAATTCCAAAAGCCAAAATAAAAGTTGCTTAAATCCGAATTCTCCAAACCTTAGACTCAGCAGCGAGATGGCCTCCGCCGGATCATCTAAAATAAATTTTACTTCATGAAAATCACTGCAATCAAACTTTCCATCCTAGAGAGTCCTTCCGAGGACAGAATTTTTGGACTGCAAAATGTGCCGGGGATGGCACGTATCCGCTGGACCCACAGTGTTGAGAAGACCCAACCGGGATTCGTGCAAGTCTTACACGTCGAAACAGATGAAGGAATTGAGGGAGTTGTCACGGCAAGCAACCAAGATCTTCGGGCAAACCTTGAACAGTTGAGAATCCTGGTCGTCGGCGAAAATCCGCTGGATCGTGAACGGATCTGGCAGAAATTGCACCAAGGCACTCGTTGGGTCTATAGGCATCCAGGCTGGTTTGCTACCCTGGACAACTGTTTGTGGGACATTGCAGGGAAAGCAGCAGGCCTTCCGGTCTACCATCTGATTGGTCGTGTTCGCGAGTCGATGCCATGTTACCTTAACATAGGTGGGGCAACTATCGAGGACGCGGTAGAAGATGCAGAGAAGGCGGTAGAGGAAGGATTCCCCGCAACCAAGGACCATTTTTACCACGACGTGGCTGAGAATATCCGCTGGCTTACCGCTATCCGTAAGGCCGTCGGTGAAAAGATCGATTGTATGCACGATCCGGTCGCCATTTACACCTACGAAGAAGCAGTCCGAATCGGACGCGCTCTCGAAGAACTAAACTATAGATGGCTTGAAGAACCCCTGCCCGAAAGACTGCTTAACCGGATGCAACAACTTTGTAGTACTCTCGATATCCCAATTTTAGCACCTGAAACGATGATGAATGACGTGGACCTCTCAGCACAGTGGCTAATTTCTGGTGCCACCGATCTGATTAGGGTAACTGCAGTACATGGAACGACATCCGCACTGAAACTCGCCCATCTCGCTGAAATGCACGGGACAACAGTGGAAATTAATGGAGACGGTGGCCTTTATGGCCTCGTCCATGCTCACGTCCTGTCGGCGATCTCGAATACTAGTTACTACGAATACTTTAGGGGTGGGGACGAATATGGGAAAGAGATTGGCCTAGAGAATCCGGTAGTTCCCATTAACGGTCATATTAAAGCTCCTGACGGTCCCGGCTGGGGGGCAGTATGGGATTTTGATCGATTTAAAAAGAAGCTCGTGGCTACCTATTGATTGCAGTCAAGTTGTAATTCTTAGAACTTTATAGCGATTCTTGTTTTCGACGTCCGGCAGATAGCAGCTTGGGATTTCGACGGGGCCTTAACCAGTTTCTTCGTTTCGAAATATCTAGCAACAATACCATTGTGAAAGATCTACCTAACATCTTGGTAATCATGACGGATCAGCAACGGGCTACCGCCAGCCATCTTTATGGAAACTCGTTCTGCCAAACACCTGAGATGGCCCGACTCGCTAACAATGGTGTGCTTTTTGAGAACGCGATTACTCCTCATCCCCTATGTGTTCCAGCCCGTGTTTCTTTTTGGACTTCTCAGTTTCCCCAATCCCACGGAGTAAGAGGAAACGAGGCCCTGATGCCAGAAGGCGCTGTCCACGCATTTCGGATCTGGAAGGAAGCAGGTTATAAAACTGGACTAATTGGGAAGAACCATTGCTTCGAAACTGAAGAAGATCTCCGTCTTTTTGATGTTTGGAACAGTATCGGACACGGAAACCGTGAGACCGAATTAACGCGCGGCATGCCATGGTACCGGCCCCTTGATGGGCGAATACGCGTACGGGACCGGATTACTCAAATGAAGCCGCAAAACTCCCGTGCCTCCTACGCCGTTTCCGATCTCCCACTAGAGGACCACTCATCTGGATTAATCGCTGGCCAGACCGTGCGCTACCTTGAAAATCATCGCAGCGAACCATTCGCTCTCTGGGTTTCATTCCCAGATCCACATGAGCCTTGGATGGTCCCAGAAAAGTACGCTTCGCTGTTCCCACCTGAAAAAATTGACTTACCGCCGTGGCGCGAGGGAGAATTCGCCGACGAATGCTCTCCGGAACGCAACCGTGTCCTCTATCAAATGCTCGGACTGGACGGAGTTCCCATCGAAGACATCTATGGAATGTCATCTGTGTATTTTGGCATGGTGCGTTTCATAGATGACAGTTTGGGAAAGATTCTCGATGCACTTGAAGCACTCGGATTGGAGGAGAGGACAATCGTAGTTTTCTGCTCTGATCACGGCGATTTCATGGGCGAGCATTGCATGCAATGTAAAGGCGGCGTGTTTTATGACAGTCTTACAAGAGTGCCTCTGATCGTTTCCTGGCCCGGTAATGTGAAGACCGGTGTAGTCGAAAGCAGCATGGCAAACCTCACCGACGTGGTGCCGACCCTTCTCAGGCTTCAAGGCATCGAAATTCCGTCCTCCATGCATGGCATGCCTCTTCCGGTCGTAACCGATACAAGCCCTAGAGAAGCGACTTTTTCTGAATACGGAGCCGGTGGTCCTCCTTTCACCATGGCTGATCTTGACCGTTTCCCCAAACCTTGGGGGAGAAATACCCTGATAGATTCGCTGCGATGGCGCGAAGCCGAAGGAAGGAGAAAAATGGTGCGTACGAGGGAGTGGAAATACGTGCACGATCCTATGGGAGATCAAGACGAGCTCTACAATCTGAACAAAGACCCATGGGAGTTGGAGAACGTCGCGAGAGAAGAAACTAATATGGATATACTTACAGAGTTGAAACTGCGTTTGGCCGACTGGAGCATCGGAACCGAAGATTAGACACCTGTTCCGCTGCCAGGTATGGAGTACTATAGACCCACCCAAACCGGCATTCCTGAACTTTGTTCTGTTTTGTGATACCTTTGTCTTATACGTGGCCTAAGCTTTCCTCCTTCGCAAAAAAATCCGCTACATATCACTCGTTAGCGAAACAACCTCTCCACTTTGAACTGGAAGCATAGGAGTGCCGTTTTTCACAACACTATGCTTCAATAATTTGCATGCACGCAGAGGAACCTATTGCTTCCAAACGTCTCCCTCCCCTTGTGCAAACCAACGGGAAGTAATTACTTTCTGCTGAGTATAGAAAGCTACTCCTTCTTTTCCTTGAACATGTAGGTCGCCGAAAAAGGAGGCATTCCAACCTGCAAATGGGAACATCGCCATCGAAGCAGGAACTGCTACGTTTATGCCAACCATTCCAGTTTTAACTCTGTGCTTAAACTCCCTGGCTAATTTCCCAGATTCTGTGTAAATCGCAGTCCCGTTACCAAAGGAAGATCCGTTGGCTATTTCCAATGCCGCTTCAAGGTTATCCGCTCGCATCACATTCAGGACTGGGCCGAACACCTCTTCGCGATTCAGCGTCATTTCCTGTTCAACGCCATCCACTAAGGTAGCTCCGACATAGTAACCATTGGGCGCTTCTGGAACCTTAACGGAGCGTCCGTCACTCAAGATTTTTGCTCCTTCCACCTCACCGCTGGCAATGAGACTGTTTACTCGGTCCCGGTGTTTACTTGAAATGACTGGGCCCAGATCCGGCTGAGGCATCCGGTCAGTCGGACCGATTTTTACGCTCTTCGTTGCCACCTTCAAAGTCGGAATTAGCTCTTTTGCTGCCTCGCCTACAGGGATAGTAGTGGAGCTGGCCATGCAACGCTCCCCCGCACACCCAAAGGCACCGCCAGTAATTCCCTCCACCGATTTGTTAATATCAGCGTCAGGCATGACGATGGTGTAATTTTTAGCACTTCCATTTGCTTGCACACGTTTCCCGTGTCGGGTTCCGGTTTCATAGATATACTTGGCCACGGGAGTCGAACCAACGAATGAAACGGCCTTGATATCCGGATGTTCAAGAATGGCGTCAACGGTTTCGACAGCGCCATGGACAAGATTGAGAACGCCCTTAGGAAGTCCTGCCTCAACGAGTAATTCAATAATCCTAATCGATGAAAGAGGCACCATTTCACTCGGTTTAAAGACGAAGGTATTCCCGCAAGCAAGGGCTAGAGGAAACATCCACATTGGAACCATAGCAGGAAAGTTAAAAGGTGTGATGCCCGCACAGACTCCCAAGGGTTCAAAAAAAGTCTCACAGTCGATTCCAGCGGCAAGATTTTCAATCGTATCCCCAAATAGCAAAGTGGGAATCCCGCAAGCATACTCGACATTTTCCAAGCCCCTGTAGAGGCCACCTCTCGACTCTCCTAGAGTCTTTCCATGTTCCCGAGTAATGAGCTCGGCAATTGAGTCAAAGTTTTCCTCCAACAGACTCCGGTATCGATAGAAAAGCCGTGCCCTTTCAACCGGAGGAGTCTGACTCCAACCAGGAAAAGCTTCCTTTGCTGCCGCCACCGCAGCCTCAATCTCAGCTTTCCCACCCATGGGCATCTCGGAGAGAACTTCCCCTGTTGAAGGATTTTGAACTGGAACCCTGTCAATCTCCTTCGAATCAATCCAATCCCCATCGATCAACATAGGGCAGGGTGAAAGCTCTGTGGCTACAGCACACATTGTCCTGATTCCTTTAATTTTATTACGATCACAAACCCTGCTGGGTTAACCATGCATCTCCATCCGACGCTAGGCGTGAAGATCTAAATATGCGAGAAGAAATCCCATACCGGGGATCACAAAAAGGTTCGATCCGAAAATTATCTTCCCTTGATTTGTCAATTCCGATCTCAACGATTAAAGAGGCGATTTATCTTAAAATCGCCTGCAATACCATAATTCGTGTTAACGTTCTTAAATCAATCCGATAAAGAATCAGGCATCCCTATGTCGATTAGAACAATACTGCAAGAGACGGTTGACGTAAGGATGGAGATAGTTTGAATGGGTCTATATGTCTGAATTTGAAAAGAAAACTGTAATTGTTACTGGTGGGGCTCAGGGGATTGGTCGTGGGATCTGCGAAGCCTTTGCTAAGGAAGGCGCTCGAGTCCTTTGCGTTGACGTGAACGAAGAAACAGGAACGGACTTGGCGCAGGATCAAGAAGCCGCAGGGGAAGGAGAAATCGTTTTTCAAGAAGCGGACGTTTCAAGCAACAATAGTTGCAGAACCGTAGTTGAAGGGGTGGTATCAAATTGGGGCGGAGTAGACATCCTCTGCAATAATGTTGGGATCCAGCCTCACGACTCTTATCTTCCGGCTCATGAGTTGCCGATTGAGGCTTGGGATCGTATTCTTGCCGTGAATCTGAAGAGTTTCTTCCTAATGACAAGATTGTGTATTCCTGAAATGAAGAAACGTGGCGGTGGTGTTATAGTTAATACCGCAAGCGTTCAAGGACTTCAGTCGATGAAGGGGGTCTCTGCCTATGCTGCCAGCAAAGGGGGCATCCTTTCGCTAACAAGACAGCTCGCGCTGGAGTACGCCCAGGATAATATTCGTGTTTTGGCTATCAACCCCGGAACAATCGAAACGCCTCTGGTTCAAGAAGCTGCCGAAGGTACAGGAAAGAGCCTTGATGAAATGAAGCAGATTTGGGGCGCAGCTCATCCTCTGAAACGAATTGGCCAACCCATCGAAATCGGTAATGTTGCTGTATTTCTTGCGAGTGAAAGAGCCTCATTTATGACAGGAGAAAATGTCTGTGTAGATGGTGGAATGATGGCATTGGGAGCATGGGCATAGCGATAATCAGATGGGTCGTGCATTTGTTACCTTCTGAAAATTCTCGATACTCCTAATATTTCTGCGGGCCGGCGAATATCACAGCACCGAAATCATCTTAAACCCTGGAAATCTATGCACCCAATTTTGGAGGATCAAAGAACAAACGAATTTGCATTATATTCCTATGACCTCGGAGGGAGCGGAAATCCTTGAAATCTGCGAGGTTGTAATGTAGAGGCTTACGGAGGTAGGCAAGGCCGATTTGGATCGGCGGTGTACTCTAAGAAAAGATGAATCATCCACAGTCCGCCGGCGCTCGTTTTTGGGATGCTCTGGAAGAGGAAACTCCTCTCCAGGTAGCAGGTACCGTAAATGCTTATTGCGCTCTACTAGCAGAACAGGCTGGATTTCGGGCTCTTTATCTTTCGGGCGCTGGGGTAGCTAATGCTTCGCACGGGATTGCGGATCTTGGCGTAACTTCGCTAAACGATGTATTAGAGGAGGTCAGGCGCATCACTTCAGTGACTAAATTACCCCTTCTGGTTGACGTGGACACGGGATGGGGGAGCGCCCTAACGATCGATCGGACGGTAAGAGAAATGATTCGAGCAGGAGCTGCCGGTGTACATCTTGAGGATCAAATTCAAGAGAAAAGATGTGGCCACCGTCCTGGTAAACAACTTGTGGAAGAGTTGGAAATGGTTGACCGATTGAAAGCAGCTGTTAATGCCCGTTCTGATCCTCGATTTATCATCATGGCGCGAACCGACTCTTACGCTATTGAAGGACTCGGCTCGGCTATAGAGCGAGCAACAAAGTACTCGGATGCAGGCGCCGACATGATATTTGCCGAAGCCCTGGAAAGTCTCGATCAATTCCATAGGTTCACATCAGCTGTCTCCGTGCCAGTTTTATCAAATCTGACAGAGTTTGGAAAGACACCTATCTGTACACTCGATGAATTGAAGGATGCCGGTGTGAAAATAGCGCTCTACCCTCTTTCCGCTTTTCGGGCGATGAGTGCGGCAGCAAAAACAGTCTATGAGAGTATCCGAAAAGAAGGAGATCAGAGTGCTGTCCTAGACATGATGCAGACCCGGGATGAACTTTACAAAGTGTTGAACTATCAAACAGAAGAAAGAAAACTGGACATGGCAGTGGCAGAGGCAAGGATACAGAAATGAGTGCAAAAAAGATGGTACAACTTTCCGGGATTAATGCTGGAACAACGACAATTGCTACGGTGGGTAGCGAAGGCAAAGGTCTGACCTACCGGGGTTACAATATCGAAGATCTTGCGGAACAATCAACCTTCGAGGAAGTTGCCTATCTGCTCCTAAAAGGGAGCCTCCCAACAAAAGACAACCTCGAGGATTTCAGAAAAGATTTAAAGCAGAAAAGGGTTCTTCCGGATGGTCTGAAAGCGATTCTCGAGCAGCTTCCAGAACAGACACATCCCATGGACGTCCTCAGAACCGGATGTTCCGCACTCGGTTGTTTCGAGCCCGAAACAACTAAAAACACAGCTTTCAAAATTGCAACCCGCCTTCTAGCCTCGTTCCCTTCCATGCTCCTTTATTGGCATCATTATAGTTCGCGCAGGAAAAGGATCGAAGTCGCAAGCGATGATGAATTGCTAAGCGCACACTTTTTGAGGTTGCTTCACGGAAAAGAACCGTCCGATTCGGCCGTCAACGCAATGAATGTTTCCCTGATTCTCTATGCCGAGCATGAGTTCAATGCCTCTACCTTCGCTTCGAGAATTACAGCAGCAACACAGTCGGACCTTTACTCAGCTATTACCAGTGGGATCGGAACGCTCCGAGGTCCTCTGCATGGAGGAGCAAACGAAGCAGCTATGGAAATGATTGAGCGATTCTCAGACCCCGAAGAAGCGGAAAAAGGAATCGTCGAGGGACTAGCACGGAAAGAAAAATTTATGGGATTTGGGCACCCTGTATATACGGAACGAGATCCCAGATCAGATATAATCAAATCTTGGGCAGAAAAATTGGGGAAGGAAACTGGGGATCCCGGACTTTTCGCTATTGCAATACGTATTGATGAAGTAATGAAACGGGAGAAATCGATGTTCCCAAACGTCGATTTCTTTAGTGCTCCTGCCTACCATTTTCTCGGAATACCGACTCCCATGTTTACTCCTATTTTTGTCATGTCCCGTACCGCAGGATGGGCAGCACACATTATCGAGCAAAGGACTGCAGGCAGGATTATTCGGCCGGCGGCGGAATACCTCGGACCGAAGCCAAAACCGTACGTGAAAATCGAGGAAAGGTAGGAGAGTTCTTCTCATAGGCCTTATTCTGAACGAAAGATGATTCCGAAACCGAAATCTTCCTTAGCCTTGCAATCCAGAATCGGCGGTTGGGAACCCAGGCTATAATACCAGGCAGGATGAGTCCGGAGAATTACGAAAGAAAACCTCCAGTTGATCCACTTTTATTAGATATCGCCGAATATGTCGTAAAAGGACAGATTGAGAATAGTCTGGCTTACGAAACAGCTCATCTCTGTTTGATGGATACCCTCGGATGTGCTTTCCTAGCACTGAAATATCCTGCGTGTGTCCGTTTGTTGGGGCCGGTGGTAAAAGGAGCTCATATGGAAACCGGCACCCCGATTCCTGGAATGTCGTACCGGTTGGATCCTGTGCAAGCTGCCTTCAATATCGGAAGTATGATTCGGTGGCTAGACTTCAATGACACATGGTTGGCCGCAGAGTGGGGTCATCCATCGGACAACTTCGGAGGTATCCTAGCCTCAGCTGATTATGAGAGTCGTCGCCGATCCGGAAATAGCCAGCATCACCGAGTAATCGACATTCTGACAGCGGCGATCAAGGCCTACGAGATCCAAGGGATTCTCGCCTTGGATAATTCTTTCAATCGTATTGGATTGGACCACGTTCTGCTGGTACGCGTTGCAACCGCTGCTGTTGCAACGCGCCTTCTAGGGGGAGGAATGAGTGAAGTCGTCAGTACGCTCTCTCAGGCATGGATCGACGGGGCCGCTCTACGTACTTACCGCCAAGCTCCAAATGCCGGATCAAGGAAGTCCTGGGCTGCGGGCGATGCCACAAGCCGAGGAGTTTGGCTCGCGCTTCTCACACTCCGAGAAGAAATGGGTTATCCCACTGCGATTAGCACACCGAGATGGGGATTTCAAGACGTCTTGTTTTCGAGCGAGCCACTCAAACAATCGAGGCCGTTAGCAAGCTATGTCATGGAGAATATCCTTTTTAAGGTCTCGCACCCAGCTGAGTTTCATGCTCAAACTGCCGTGGAAGCAGCGGTGATCCTGAATCCCAAGGTCGCTTCGCGCTTAGGAGAGATCAAGCGGATCACGATTGAAACCCAAGAAGCAGCGGTTCGCATTATCGACAAGACCGGGCCCCTCAATAATCCCGCCGACCGCGATCACTGCCTCCAGTTTATGACAGCCGTCGGTCTGATCTATGGGGAATTAACAGCTGAAGATTACGAAGAAAAAAGAGCAGCAGATCCGCGAATAGACTCGATCAGAGACAAGATGGATGTCATCGAAAACGAAAGATACAGCACCGATTACTTGGATCCGGGGAAGCGGTCGATCGCTAATGCAGTCCAAGTATTCTTCCATGACGGAAGCAGCACTGAAAAAGTCGAAGTCCAGTACCCTATCGGCCACCCGCGTCGACGAGATGAAGCTCTGCCCCTTATCAAGAGAAAATTTGAGAGCAATCTTGCGAACTCTTTCTCGAATGATCGTACGGATGAAATTCTTGAGGTATTTTCAAATAAATCCCAGCTTGAGGAGATGAGGGTAGATGAATTTATGGACCTATTTGCGCTTTGAGATCTAAATCGACAATCCGCCTGAATCAGTCGATTCGTATGGGTTTCGTATAGGACCTTTGAAGCCCTTAGTCGCAAGCTTAGATGCGATCTGTCGGGAATCCAATTCCGCAAAGTGTGAGTCACGATAACTTAAAATATTTTCCAAGACACATTCTCCTAGGTTGAGAGTGCCACGAAATCAGAGTTCGACAGAAAGACTGAATTCTGAACAAATTTGCCGGAACTCGATATTCCCGCTCATAGTTGAAACCTTTAACAAGTTCGGGGAACCTAATTTGGGATCCGCTGAGAATTATTGGGCTATGCCGAGAAAAGATATCACCGGAGTTTTCGCTGAAATTCTTATCAAGCTGCAACCTGGAACGTTTTAAACCACCCCTTTTTTCTTGAAGGAGTCTGCGCAATCCGAATTCTGTTAGAGAGTTAATCCGAGAGCGAAGGCTGAAACAAGTCGAACCTCAAGAAAATAAGTCATAATCAAATCTCTATTAAATTCAGTTTATTGCTCGAGCAATTAGCGGCATCTCGCAAATTCCCATTACAGAAAGTGATAGCGCAATGAGTACACATAGCCCTTTGAAAGTAACCCAAGCTTCGGACGATCAATTCGACCAGGAGAGGCTAGAGGATGTCGGTTTCATGACCTGTATGACACTCGTCCTCCTTGGTAACTACGCACAGACGGGCCATTTTGGAGGTCCGCTTGCCTATACACCTTACAATGTAGCCCTACATCTGGTAGGCCCGAAACTCGGAGGTCTGCGTTACGACTACCGACGCCCCAAGCATCCTTACGGTGACAAGTTCATGCTAGCTGGAGGTCACAACATTCCGACTGCCTACGCCCTTTGGATGATCATGGGCGAAGCAATGGCTCGGCGTCATGCTGCCACAGGAGACGCACGTTATTACGTTTCTCCAGAAATAGCCATGCTTCCAATCGATGCCCTAGGTTTCCGAAGAGGTGCCGGAGCGCTAAAGTCACTTCTTAGGGATCACAATCTAGAGGACCATCCTTTATTTGCTCAGGCGAAACTGCGGGGAATCCGATCTCTTGCCGGTCACGCTGAAACAACCGATCTGACCAATGACGTCAATGGAGGACCTTCCGGCGTTGGAGTTGCTACAGCGGCAGGGAAAGCCGCATTTTGGGATATCCTTGGTGCTGATCCGTCTCTAAAGATCCTGGCTTTGGAAGGCGAGTTTGCCATGACCGAAGGCCATGCTCAGGAGTTAAAGACTCAGGGACTCGCCCTTCAGGTCGGAAAGAGACTTCGAATCCTTCTCTCTTACAATAATGCCGGGATCGATGATGAACTCATGGGAGGAGTAATTAAAAGCGAATACTCTAGTTACAACATAGCCGATCAATGGAGCTCCTACGGTTGGAACGTAATTCCCTTAGAGGATGGCAACGACTACAACCAAATCGTCTCAGTTCTTCGAAAGATGGAGGATTGGGACCCTGCTGATCGACGGCCAATGATTGTCATCGGGAACACTACAAAAGGATATTGGCCTGCAGCTAAGGATGAAAAGATTCCTGGTTACGGCGATCAACTCGTAAGTTTCCCTAGTCACCCTTACGGCTTTAAAATGAATTCTGAGTATTTCGTAGCGCTGGCAGAGACATTTGAGAAGCGATTCGGAGTTGCATTCGACGGTATTCATCAAGGCCCTGTTACGGATTCTAGAGATCGCCTGATTCAGTTCAAAAGCAACATCGATGTGGTGATGTCATTGCTCGACCAAAACGGCATCGGAGATTGGCTGGCAGATCATCTCGTTGAGATAGGAGAGAAGGTCTCTGATTCCTATCAATTGCGAGTCGACGTCACCAATGACCCGTTTTTGGACGAGCGTCTCCGAGTAAAAAATCTGCCTCTCGAAGAGCAGTCCGTATCAGTTAAAAACCCCGTGTCAGATGAGATAAAGAAGGTCGATATTGCGCTTTTCCAGAAAACAGGGGAAAATGCGGGTACACGCCGTGCCATATCGGAAATTATCAAGTGGATGAATTATATTACGGAAAATCGGTTCATCACTATCGCGGCCGACCTCTCTGATTCCATCAATGTCGAGAATGGTGCACTTTGGGGTCACTATTCTCCAACCGAAAACCCAGCAGGCACCCGTTTGAAGGCCCCGATTGAGGAAGCCGGCAACGCTTCCACTGCAATTGGATTGGTCGGGCAGAGCGCTTCTCTTGATCCCCATGCATTCGCAGGAGTATGGGCTCTCAGTGGAACCTATGGAGCTTTCACCCCTCTGATGTATCTTCCCGCAAGAGTCTGGAGTCAGCAGAACCAAGATAGTCCATTTCGAATGGGCGTACTCCACATTTTGGCGGGCCACTCTGGTCCGGAAACAGCTGCGGATGCACGTACCCATTTCGGAATCTTTGCACCCCAGGTATGGAAGCTCTTTCCCCGAGGCCAGGCCATCCATCTGAGTTTTTGGGACTACAATGACGTAGCTCCAGGATATTTTGCCGCAGCTGAAGTTGCAGCGCGAAATCCAAAAGTGGGAATTATTACAATTGAGGTGGCACGACCGGATTTCCCTGTTGCCGATCGATCCAAATTTGCCGATTCGGATATAAAGGCAGCAGCGAAGGGTTTCTACCTTATCCGCGATTTCGAAGAGGGTAAACCGCGACATGGCAACGTTATCGTCCAGGGATCAAATTCAACATTCAACCTAGTGAGCATTCTACCAAAGTTGGAAGAAGCAGAAATCAACGTTCGGGTCATTGCAGCAGTCAGTGAAGAACTTTTTAGCCTACAACCATCCGAATACCGGGAAGCGATCCTTCCAACTGAAGCAGTTTACGATCTTATGATTGTTTCAACCGGCACTCGTCGGGTATGGCCAACAGCAGACCCGGGACCCCTTACGGACGAGTATTCCCTTACCTCAGACTGGGACAATCAATGGCTTACTGGCGGCACCGAGCCAGATGTCATAGCGGAAGCACATCTCGATGCCAAATCGATCTTTCAGGGGATAAAAAGATTTGCCGAAGAACGAGAGGATCGCTTGAAGCGACAACGAGAGATAATGGATAAGCTGTCAGTCTAGCATTCAACGCGGAACGTTAAACGCCGTTATCAGATCCTCGATTTCGATCACTTGATTCTGGATTTCAGGCCAATATGCTCCCCTTTGGGAATAGACTCATTCTTCCATGAAGCCCGATACAAATTGAGAAGATCCATCTTCATATTCCAAGAAGTCTGCTACTATAATCCTTATTCGGAATTATACTCTTTGTTTAGAAATCTAGACTTCGGTGAGCTTGTGAAACAAAAAGTCTGACAAATTCCTAGGAACAAGAGAACATGACAAGGGAATTTTCAAAACGCTTAGCCAACCTTGGGACCGAAACAGCATTTTCCGTTTCGCTCGATGCCTCAAACCAGTTGGAGAAGGGCAAGAAGGTTTATCCGTTCCATCTCGGCGACCTGGACATGAGGACACCAGATAATATAATTGAAGCGGGCCATCGTGCTATGCTGGAGGGAAAGACTGGATATGATCCATCTGCCGGGATTCAACCTCTGCGTGAGGTCCTAGCAAGCAATATCGGTAACGATCGCTGTCTTAACTATGAACCAAACAACGTAGCCATACAACCTGGCGGGAAACCAGTTATCTCAAAGTTCCTCGAAGTCCTAATGAATCCTGGGGAAGCAGTTCTCTACCCTAATCCCGGCTTTCCAATCTATGAGTCTCAGATCGACTACCTTGGGGGGAGGTCGATTCCCTATGGATACACCTATACGGGAACAGGATTTGAAATTAACCGCGATCAAATCGAGTCCCAGATCGATAACAACACTTGTGCCATCATCTACAACAACTATCAAAATCCGATCGCGGCAGAATCGAGTGATGAGGAGATGGAGTGGTTGGCGGAGACAGCCAATAAGCACGACCTCTGGGTTCTATCTGATGAGGCCTACTTCAAGATTCTCTACACCGGAAAAGGGAAAAGCATTGTTTCGCTGCCTGAAATGCAGAAGCGTACGGTCATTCTCTATACCTTTTCGAAAACTTACGCGATGACGGGTTGGCGTCTGGGGGCAGCGATCGGTCCAGAGGCCATAATCTCCGTTATCGCGAAGATCAACGTCAATGTTGAGTCTTGCACTAATCACTTCATTCAATACGCCGGAATCGAAGCACTCACAGGCGACCAGAGTGGAGCAATGAACATTTTGGAAACGCTCCGACAGCGCCGAGACACTCTACTCATGGAACTGAAGAAGATCAATGGCGTGAACGTGTTTAAACCCAACTCATCTTTTTATCTTTTCCCTGATATCACTCAGGTATACAATAGACTCGGGTCGCAGTCGATGGAGGACTTTCGAATTCGGACCCTCGAGGCGACAGGTGTATCTTTCTGTACACGTGAGCATTTCGGCACCCCTCTGCCATCCGAATCTCGAAAGTTCGTTCGATTCGCATTCTCTGGTATAGATTGCGAATCCATCCGGGAAGGACTGGCTACGCTACAGGAGTACTGGAATAAAGGGTGTTAAATCAACGGCCCATTCACCCGAGAGCAGCACAAGAAAGAGCAGACGAGAGAGAATCCATATAGTGTCTGTGTCAGGCCAATCCATCGAACCGGCAATTTTTAAATTGACTGATTGAAGTTCAAACTGCGAATTCGGATGGTTGATTTTTACAATGAAGGTAACCATCAAAGAATGCATCTCTAAGCTTTGTTTTCCCCGACTTCTCGCGGCCTTATTCCTTGCTCTATTTATTTACTCTGATCTATCGGCAGAGAGTATCACGCTAAAACTCTGGCAAGAGAACGAAGATATCTATGAAGCCATTCTTGAACATCCCTTTCTTCGCCAAATGCAAGACGGGACTCTCGAAAATGATATATTCGCCTTCTACGTCGTCCAAGATCTGTTCTATCTACGCGAGTTCGCTAAAGCCCTTAGGATTATCGCAGCCAAAGCTCCATCCGAGGAATGGGCAGAACTTTTGAATAACCAAGCGGAGGGAACTTTGAAGGAAGAGAGGAAACTCCACGACAGTATATATGAGGAATACGGAATCACCTCTGAGGCGGAAAGAGAGATGATACCCGCACCCGAAGCATTTGCTTATACCACATATCTCCTTGCCACTGCACACGAAGGCTCGTTCTCTGAAGGTATTTCCCTTCTGCTTCCCTGCTATTGGATATACTGGGAAGTAGGAAAGAACCTAAGTAAGAACGGGTCCAAAGACCCGATCTACCAGAAATGGATCGATACCTACGCCTCTGAAGAATACGGAGCGGCCGTAGTGGAGATGATCGGAATTGTAGAAACAGTGGCAAAGTCTGCGAGCAGAGAAGAATTTCAAAAAATGAAAGACCACTTCCGTCGCGGTTGTCGCTACGAATGGATGTTTTGGGATTCGGCATTTCACATGAGCCAGTGGAGGCCCGTCGAGTGAAAGCGGACTACTCCTGTTATTCCGTTACAATCGGGAAGTGCTATAATGCAGGAGAAATTGCATACCTAGATAGCAGTCCGCTGCGCGGGATCCGCCGGTATTTTCCGCTCCTTCCACTCGGCCGTTTTAATATTCTCCAACAAATGCAAAATCCCCTTTCGTCAAAACAGTTCTTTCATTGAGCCATGAGACACCTTCACTGATTCCGTAGCTAACTTGTCCCTAATTTCTGTTTCAATAACTTTAAAATTCTGGTGAAGGCACTACTCGAAACAGACCCCTCCGGACTCTTTGGGTCAAAGGTGGTCGAATTGCGCTCGGAACATGTTACGAAACATCTCCGGGCAACAATTTGTACAGTTGAACATTGATAAGAATCCTGTTATCGACAGAATGATTCAGGCTGAAACCGCCGATTTCTTCAATCCTTCGTATCTATTGATAAAACAAGGCCCAACTTGCTCGTGAATCACTATCTCGTCACAGGTACTGCCGGATTCATCGGAGCTGCCACGGCTAAAAGGCTACTTGAACTAGGGCACCGGGTTACTGGGATCGATAACCTCAACGATTTCTACGATGTCTCTCTTAAGGAACACCGACTCCAAGCTCTGCGTGAGCATCAAGAATTCAGTTATCAAACAATGGACATCGAGGATTTTAAGGGGCTGCAAAGGTTATTCGAGAACCAATCATTCGATGCCGTCCTTAATCTAGCAGCACGAGCTAATCCCGTAAAAAGTATTAATGATCCTAACGTCTATTTCTCCACCAATGTTCAAGGAACCATCAATCTTCTAAGATTGATGGGCCGATTCGATGTCCGGCGATTTATCCTAGCTTCCTCTTCCTCAGTTTATGCCGGACACGACCCCCCATTCGACGAGGATATGCGAGTCGATCACCCTATATCTCCTTACGCTGCTTCTAAGAGGGGTGCCGAACTGATCGCCTACACTTACCACTATCTGCATCAAATTAACGTGGCCGTGCTCCGCTACTTTACAGTCTTCGGCCCCGCAGGCCGTCCTGATATGGCACCATTTCGTTTTGTGAGATGGATCGCAGAAGGAGATGCGATCGAAGTCTTTGGGGACGGCAGCCAAAGCCGTGACTTCACCTATATAGAAGATATCGTCGAAGGTACCATTCGCTCCTTGGAAATAAGCGGCTATGAAGTCCTAAATCTCGGTGGAGGAAGGAACCCAATCACGATTAACCAGCTTATCTCCATCATTGAAAAACAACTCGCAAAATGTGCCATTATTCACAGAACCAGACGCGCCGAAGGTGATATGAACGTCACCAGGGCGGACATAACGAAATCGAAAAAACTCTTGGATTGGGAGCCGACGATCTCGGTCCAAGAAGGAATTGGGAAAACCATCAAATGGTACAAGGAAAATCGGCTTCTTGCCAGAAGAATAAGACTCTAAGATGACAAACAACAACCCCTTTCCTGCAAGCGCCCAATGCTCACACTGGCAGCAATCGTCCCTTGTTAAGAAATTGACATTATTCACTCGGAATTTTTCTGCATTCCACAGACCAATTAATTCTAATCTCAGAAGCCACGGGAGACAATGATTCGGCGCTGTGGAAAAGATGCCCCCCAAGAAGTCCAGAGAGACATTCTTAGCTATATTGTCTAAGATCAATCCATGACAGCGATTCTCGGAATATCCGCTTTTTATCATGATTCCGCAGCCGCGATAGTTGTGGACGGCAAAATCATCGCAGCTGCCCAAGAGGAGCGATTCACGCGCAGGAAACATGATCCCAAGTTTCCACTCAATGCTATTGAATACTGCCTCGAAGAGGCCAAGCTGAATCCCAATGAACTCGATTACGTCGCCTTTTACGACAAACCGTTTCTGAAATTCGAACGCCTTCTCGAAACCTATCTTTCCTATGCACCTGCTGGTTTTCGATCGTTCCTTATGGCAATGCCGCTCTGGCTGCACCATAAGCTGCACCTGCCCCGTGAAATGAGTCATGGACTTAACAACCTATATATAAAAAAATATATATTTACAGAACATCATGAATCTCACGCAGCCAGTGCATTCTTTCCCTCTCCTTTTACAGAAGCAGCTATTCTGACTCTTGATGGTGTCGGAGAATGGGCCACTGTTAGTTTCGGCACCGGAAGTAACAATCAGATCAATCTTACGCATGAATTGCATTTCCCGCACTCTCTTGGTCTCCTATACTCCGCTTTCACTTATTTCTGCGGATTCAGGGTCAATAGCGGCGAGTACAAACTGATGGGGCTCGCCCCCTATGGCGAACCGATTTTCGCCAATGCGATTGAGGAAAAGCTTTTAGACATTAAGGAAGACGGCTCATTTCGCATGGACATGTCTTACTTCAATTACTGCCAGGGGTTAACCATGACTGGGCCCAAGTTTGACGCTCTATTTGGAGGGCCTCCTCGCAAATACGAATCACCCCTAACCCAAAGAGAAATGGATCTGGCAGCTTCCATTCAGGCTGTGACTGAAAATATTATGCTTCGAATCTGCAACCATGTCCAAAACAATACAGGATTGAAGAATTTATGTCTGGCAGGGGGAGTCGCTCTCAATTGTGTCGGCAATGGAAGAATATTGAGGGAATCTTCCTTCGAGAATGTTTGGATCCAGCCTGCCTCAGGTGACGCTGGAGGAGCCTTGGGAGCAGCTCTGTTTACTTGGTATCAACTCCTTGGGAACAAGCGCTCAAGGTGCCTGCCCGACAGCCAGAGGGCCTCACTTCTTGGCCCTCAGTTCTCAGCCGAAGAAATCCTTAGTTTGCTCGAAGCAGAAGGATCCAAATTCCACCACATCCGGGATGAGGACAAGTTGTGCGACACTATAGCGGATTTAATTGCGAGCGAAAAAGTAATTGGGCTTTTTCAGGGTCGTATGGAGTTTGGGCCAAGGGCTCTAGGTTGTAGAAGCATCATCGGTGACCCGCGTAGCCAAAAGATGCAATCAACTATGAACCTGAAAATAAAATTCCGTGAGTCATTCCGCCCGTTTGCACCTATTATATTGCGAGAACGAGTAAGCGAATACTTCAACATGCGGCCTAACGAGGACAGCCCTTACATGCTATTGGTGGCACCTGTCGCCGCGCAAAAACGTTTAGCGGCAAAAAATATTAGACGTAAAGGCCTGATGAAATTGAAAGATATTCGGTCCGAAGTTCCTGCCATCACTCATGTCGACTACTCTGCACGTATTCAGACCGTAGACGAAGAACGGCATGGACGTCTCTACAAGCTGATGAAGTCCTTTGAAGCCAAGACCGGCTGCCCGGTGCTAATCAACACTAGCTTCAATGTCCGAGGAGAACCCATCGTCTGTTCACCCGAGCACGCCTTCCGTTGCTTTATGGCCACAAATATGGATGTGCTGGTTTTAGAAAACTTCGTTCTTCTAAAAGAGGAGCAATCAAATGCGACTGAACACGAGATCGGCGAATACCTGGCTCAGTTCCCCTCGGATTAATCCCTCCTATTCGAGTCTATACTCAGTCCTGGGTAATTGAACAATGTCATTAATCAGAATAAATAGGAATCCTTCTCGTAAAGACCTTATCCTCTTTGGATTCCTCTGGATCATTTTTTTTGGTGCATTTGGAACCCTATTTTTCTACAAGTGGCATTCCATTTATTTGGGTCTGACGCTTTGGTTCCTCGCAATCATAACTCCGATCACAGGTCTACTGCTGCCGTCATTCATGCGACTTGTCTATATTGGAATGGCCTACGCCACTTCTCCGATCGGATTTATTCTTTCTTATGTCATTCTGGCACTTGTGTACTACCTAGTCGTAACTCCAATCGGACTCGCAATGCGGATTGCCAGATACGATCCGATGAAAAAAAGATTCGCGTCAGAAGCTGAGAGTTACTGGATCAAACGCGAGCCTCGCACCTCAATTAAACGCTACTTCCGACAGTTCTAGAGACCACCCCAAAGCTGGCATCGCTATTCCTTATTAATCACCGCTATCGAGAGCCAAACAATAAACTCCAATTTAACCCTTGTGATTGTATCAGTTAGAAAGCTGATTTATTCAGCGCCACGCCCATTCAAACATTCCATCACCACCCAGTTCGAGATAACTGGGCAACCCCTAAACAATTTATCGACGCCTACAGCGAGAACACTTTCCTCTAACACGCGAGGAAGAAGAAGGTCACGCAAACTCCAACTATTCTAATTTATACAACTCGGTTGTTAGTCTTCACTGGCACGATTGCCTCGACAGGAAGGTACACTCTTTGCCAACCTGGCATTCTAATTAGGAAGAGCTAGCCAAAATCAGTGGTTCAATCTATTCCCCTCAATGAAAGAAACTATGAACAAAAACCTAAAAGACGAAAAATCTTTCGAAGAGCAGGCATCAGAAGAACAGGCTGGAATCATAGCCGAATTCATTGATTTTCTCCTCCACAATAAAAAATGGTGGCTCACTCCAATTGTTGTCATTCTTCTCCTCGTCAGCCTCCTGGTCTTCCTTGGCGGCTCCGCAGCAGCACCATTTATCTATACGCTTTTCTAACAGCAACCGCTACATGCGTTTGGAGCCAAAGGTTCAATTCCCGAGTTTCCCGTTTGCGAAACCGCAATGTATCCTATGTAGAGACCCCCGATTAATATAGATCCTCGGCAGTCCCTTGGGCTCAAAAGACATATACCTTAGCGATTCCATTCACATATTTTGAATTACGACTGAGGCGAAACGGTATGCCATTCGCTACCTGGACAGCATCCTCTTCATCATCAATCCCATATTTGAGCTCAATAACTAATGATTCTCGATCTTGCTCGATGCCGAGAAAGCTATTGGTTAACTGATTGACACCCACATATAGCATTTGCGAGTCGATGGTGATTCGAAAACGACCACAGCTTGAGAGATAGTATTTTCTTCTGTATTGAAGCGCCAGGGTTGGACCTAAGCGCTTGAGGTCGAACATCGTTTTATCAGGCAACTGCGCCAACTGAAGAGCCGAATCTATAGATGTCTTACTAAACCCCTGTTCAAATCGAAAGGGTGCGAGTCTATATCGTTCTTTCCACATCGCCCCACCGTTCTTGCCTTTAAGTTCCATAGCAGGCTTTTCGATCGCCCCAAACATAGATCCATACCACCGAATTCGTGCTTTGATCCGGAGAGATTCTCCATCCCGATTCTCCATGAAGTGATGGAAGTTAGGACTGTCGAAATACAGACTGTTGATAACCCGAGGGGGATAATGCTCCCTGAATATACCAGGATGCAGAGCCAAAATACCTTCCACATGTCGCTCTTGGTCAAGCGAAGTTACATACTTGCGCTCCATGCGATGCTCAATTTCCGGTTCGGACAGATAATTCATCTATATATTGCCTCAGGCAAAAGAACAGGGAGATGGGGGCAGCTATAAATTGTGGGAAGCTGGAGAGCCAGGGGCCCAAAGTATTTAACCATATTTATTCGTCTCTCCTCCTATCTTTTGCATCTTTATATCATGCTTTTCCTGAATCTAGCGGGTTCCTTTCGTCTCTACTTCACTTGCTCGCTCTACCATAAACCTGCCCATAAACCATATCCCCTACTTTTCGTTCGGTTCCGGGCACTGTTCTTCCGTCAATTGAAAGAAAAGAATTCTCTTCGACCAAATAAGGGCGGTATATATTCCCCATATTGAGATCCTTAATCTCCGCTCGGCCAGGGCCAAACTCAGATTTTTTCTGAAAGATAGCAAACCCAACCCGACTGTTCTCAATCGTAACCATCTCTCCCCGGATGGTAGAACTATCCTTACTTGAGACCGCAACCTCCGCTTCTTTAATTAAAATCCGCCGTCCATCAAGACGACTTCCTTCCCCAACGCTGATTCCCTTATCCCCGGCTCTTTCAATGACAATATCCTCCACTGTGACCGTGCTTCCCGATGTGTCGATGGCATCGTTTTCAGCCCCTCTAAAATGCGAATTGAGGATACGGCCCGTACAAAAATCTAAATCAAGCGCATCGGCGTAAGTATCCGAGAAGGTTGAATCGATAATTTCAAAATCAGATCGTATTATATTTAGAATGTCATCCCCATCTCGGTTGCGACGGAACAGACACTTCTCGATAGTAACGTCAGACTCGTAAAACGTCACCACCCCAGTAAGCCCGCCATCCTCTGGTATCGGAAGTGACAATCCCTCAAATATCACGTTTTTCAGTTGAGATCGGCTTTGTGCCCCCAGTACTATTATTCCCATTCCCACCCCATCTGCAGCCTCAATACGAACTGGATGGCTTTCCTGTCCGATCAAATTAAGTGGCGAATAACTAAGGATTAAAGCTGATTCGGTCAGCCGGAGAGAGACTCCCCCTCCTGCAAAAACAGAGTAACCTGGCGGAATAATAAGGCTCTTCGAGATTGTCCAATCGCCCGGCGTGATGAAAATTTCCATTTTCTCTTGGTCCACCGTCAGGAAGTCGAATTCCCTAAAATTAGGCTGCCCAAAACGCGGATCCTGACGCACTGTTTTGTCTTGGAAAAACCCCCAAGGGAAAACTTTCAGTTCTCTGATTTCAGGTAAACCCCAAATACGGTACTGTAAAATCAGGCTAGTCACGAATTCATCAGAGAAATCTAAGTCATCGGGGATTTCGAATTCGATTGGTTCGTAACGCAGCATTTCGCCCTCACGCCCGGCAATAAGCGTTTCCTTGTTGGGGAAAGCTTCCAGAAGGGAGTGACTCGATATTCCGACAATCTTCACAGGCAACGGCTGAAGGTTCCCAAAAACTAGCCGAACCTTTCCTTTTTCAAGGAACTCAAGATAAGCATGCCCTCCCTTAATTGGATTGAGCACTGATCGAATTCTCTTTTGGTTTTGTGTAAATATCTCTCTGGAGAACCGAAAGTCGTGATTTTCCCAATGCCCAAAATAGAGGATCCTCAGATTTCTCTCAAATTCGGTTTTTCGGGTTTCCAGCAAATTCTCCAGAAAAAGTGGGTCCGAAACTTTTTTCAGTTCAGAAATATATCTTAGATAGAAATTTGGGTCTCGGAAAAGAAAGCGTATCAGATCATTATGCCGCTCCGCGTTTGCATCATTCAACCACCAGTTATCCTCAAGTTGACCTGGACGCACTTCCTGATCCACGGGCTGGAGACGCGCCGTTACTGGGTTGAAGTAGAATTTCATGTTTCTCCAATCAAAAGTTAACGACCCAAAAAGGGCCCTGATCGCCATGAGCTTTGCCATTTGATCAATATCGAAAACCTCAGAAGCTGACTTTTCACTCCTTCGAAATGACTCAAGTAGTGTTACCGCCTTTTGAAACTGTGCGAATTCCGCACTTCCCCGGACGTGGGAGTCAATCTGAGAGCCCTCGACCGAACTGGCCCAGAAGTCGTCTCCTTCCATAAATGTGCTCGGTGAAAAATCGGAGGTTTGAAGAGCTCGCATCCACGATAGCACTGCAAGATCCTTGTTGAATCCAACAATTGCACCTTCCCTCAAAGCGTTGTTTTCGATTAATCGCCGATCATAATGCTCCTCCAGAGCGTAAACACCATGATCATCCCCGTTAACCGTAAGATTTAAAAATTCAAAACGCGAAACAAGCAGACCCTCTCTTTTCAGCGCCTCCATGAAAAGCCATTCGTAGATAAAGTGACGAGTGCTAGGATCCTGTAACGTGAATCGTTTCATTCCCCTAAATGTGTTTTCTCCTCTGACTCGAATGGAGTAGGACCACTTCCTCTTGTACTTCCAATGGGCACTGTTAGTTCCTTTCAGACGAATCTTGATCGGCATTGAATCTTGCTCATTCCTAATACTCGCTTGAACCCAATCTCCCGGCTGGGGAAAGTGCAGGCCATTAACCAGAGCTCTTTCTCTCTGATACGCGATTCTTTGAAAGTCCTCCTGCTTGATATCCAACACAATTTTTTCCTTTTCCGTCCCAAAATGAAACCGGAACCAATCGAAAGGATGGAATGCTTGAATGAGTCGGCTGCGCAGGTGACGCACCTCGCCACTTTGATGCATTTTGATGCCAGCATAGAATGAAAGGATGGAGAGCATAATCATGCCTCCCGTTAGCCCCATGATAACTAAACCGCGTCGCCGAGGAGCACGAATCCAGAAAAATCTCTTACGTTTGATTTTCATCCTTAGAAATGAAAACTAGGTTACGGCACTTAACGAACCGCTTGGGAGAGCGGGCTTTAACTCTTGAAAACTACAATCTCCGAAACACTTAATACCTCATCATACGGGCCTAGACCAATCCTCTGTTATCAAGAAACGCGATACGGATGGAATCGTCTAATTCGAAGAGGGCCTTACGGCTAGACTCCAACTGTTCGTAATCTTCAAACTCAATTTGGAAGGTTGCCTCGATCGCATCCTCGCTTTCATCTAACCTTTTAAGGTCCACTGCCGAACAGTGGGATCTAAGCAAATCCACTACCTTTTCTACTGCAACTTTGCTTTCACCTTTACTTGTTATCGTCAGAAGCAAATTTTTGTCATCTAAGCTACCGCTGTACCTGCTTCGCACTACAACGATGGCAATCACAACTATAAAGCCAACTATTGTTGCCTGCCATTGACCCGCTCCCATCCCCAAGCCAATGGCGATGTTTAAAAAGAGGAATGTCAGTTCTTCCGGTTCCTTAATGGCTGCCCTAAACCGCACAATAGAGAGTGCCCCAACCAAGCCAAGTGAAAGCGCAAGAGACGATTTCACTACGCTAATGACAATCATAACGGTCGTAGCAAGGAGAATGAAATTCCCAGAAAATCGCCGCCGATTTGTGACTGATTGGCCATAGGTAATATAGATCCGCTCTAGGAGAAAAGACAGAACGGCCGTTAAAAGAAGCAACACGAAGTACTCCAACAGAGATATATTAGCCGAAAGAGTCGTTAGATACTCTTCGAATGACTTAGGGAAATTTCTCATTTCAGTTTTTGGTTGCTATTATTTAAAGGTCCCAACTCTTCAGAAGACGGCACCCTTAGAATAATATTAAATATCGTCAAGCGCAACCCTCTCTAAGTTATCTCAAAATTCCTCATCAATTGTTTCCAATGTCGTCCAAAAATCTTCGCATTGCACTCCTTTTAATCAGACAGCAACCAGATCTCCCTTTTATCTGGAGTACTATACCCGAGGTCCACTCACAATCTTTGGACCTGGAGACTCTAAAGTTCCTGGCCAAAGTCTAGGAACTCAATTCGAGAGCTGCTAAAAGGCTGGATGTGATTTCTCCCTAGGAAAAAAGTCTGAGAATATTTTCGGGCGGCCGACCAATCACAGCCTTGCCATGCCTCGTCACAATCGGGCGCTCAATTAGAATCGGATTCTCACAAAGGATTTCAATCCATTCTTCACGCTTTCTATCGTCCCTTTCTGATATTCCCAATTCTGCACATCTAGACTCTTTGAATCGCACAATTGCGGTTGGTTCCATATCCAATTCTCGACAGATTCTATCGAGTTGCTCCGGGGATGGAGGATTCTTGAGGTATTCAACAACCTCATATCCTTCGTGCCTCTCTTGCAGTAGTGCAATAGTCGTCCGGCTTTTACTACAAGTCGGATTATGGTATATTATACAGTCTTCCACCAATGGCTGCTCTATAAGTAGGTTAAGTTTCTACTCTGGTCAAGTCTTGCACGATAGTCTCTTGTCATTAGATTAAGCCCCCAGATTCCTAAAATGGAGGATAGTCACCAGGGGATTTCCTCGAAATATTGGGTTGTCATTCCCTATATTTTTGTCCCCTTTGGGGGCGATAACCGACAAAATGACAACAATTGTAGGCGTCAGAGCAAGAGAGATACTCGACTCACGTGGTCACCCCACCGTCGAGGTCGATGTTGAATTAGAATGTGGGACTGTGGGACGTGCAGCAGTTCCCTCCGGGGCAAGCACCGGGATAAACGAAGCCTTGGAATTGCGTGACGGAGAACTGAGTCCCACAGAAGTGCCCAAGGGTATCGATGCGAAGACTCGCTATCTTGGTAAAGGAGTACTGAAAGCAGTGGAAAACGTAGACCGCGTCATTGCCCCTTCTCTTATTGGCCTCGATGCAGTCGATCAAATCGAAATTGATCGCACAATGCTCCGAAAGGACGGAACCTCAAACAAGAAAAAACTCGGCGCGAATGCTATACTTGGAGTGTCCCTTGCCACTGCCAAAGCTGCTTCCAAAGCTCTAAATCTCCCTCTTTACCGCTATCTTGGGGGACCGAATGCAAAGGTGTTGCCGGTCCCTATGATGAACATCCTTAACGGTGGCTCCCATTCTGATGCACCCATTGATATTCAGGAATTTATGATCATGCCTATTGGGGCCAAAAGCTTTCGTGAGGCCTTGAGAATGGGGGCAGAGGTATTCCACTCTCTTAAATCGGTTCTTAAAAGAATGGGCCTCTCCACCGCACTTGGCGACGAAGGTGGGTTTGCTCCCAATCTGGAAAGCAACGAAGCTGCACTCAAAGTTATAGCTACTGCCGTCATGAAAGCTGGATTCGATCTCGGCAACGATATCCAAATCGCACTAGACGTTGCTGCTTCCGAATTCTTTGATAATGAGACTGGAAAGTACATTTTCAAAAAATCGGACAACTCGAAACACTCCATCGATGAGATGATCGGGTTCTACAAGGAATTAAAGAAGCGTTATTCTATTTTTTCAATTGAAGACGGCTGCGATGAAAGCGACTGGGAGGGATGGAAAACTCTAACCTGCGAAATGGGGCACAACACACAACTAGTGGGAGACGACCTTTTCGTTACAAATGAAAAATTCCTGAAAAAGGGGATCAGCCTGGGGGTTGCCAATTCGATTCTGATCAAGTTCAATCAAATCGGTACGCTCTCCGAGACACTCGACACTATCAAGCTTGCCAATAGAGCAGGATATGCTTCCGTGATTTCGCACCGCAGTGGAGAAACAGAAGATACAACTATCGCCGACATCGCTGTCGCCACCAATGCCGGACAGATCAAGACAGGCTCCATCAACCGGACTGACCGTGTAGCAAAGTACAATCAGCTCTTACGAATCGAAGAGGAATTGGGAGATCAGGCAGTCTACGGCGGTAAATTGTAAAGGCCCAGACTGAAAGAAACGCATGAGGATCAGCAATATTATCCCCATGCATAGACACAGATGTGTATTTTCCTAATGTATGGCTCTCAAAGCTCGTGTTTTTTTAATCCGGAAGGTTTCAATGGTGATTAATGCCCTTAGCCTGTAAGAAGATTCACCGGTCTTGTGGTAAGTGGAATAATTGATATCAGGCTCTGTCATCGCTTTCCATATTTGTGGATTCTATTTTTCTCAACCTGTTAGATTCCACCTTCCCTTATAGGTCTACCGAGGGCCCTTGCGCTCTAGAACAGAACAACATTAGGCAGGGAGTGAGTTCCCGATCAACATACGGGCCCGGATACTTCAAAAATACTGGACAAGCAGTTATTATACTACTTCACTCACCCTGAACCATGCGCGATCTCACAAAAGAATTATTCTCCAAAAAAGGCCTTGCCGTTGATTTTATCCTATCCGTCCTATGGTTTGCCTTTTTCGCTGTTACACTGAGAGAGAACGTCCCCTCGTATAAGGAGCCATACGTCACTTTTTTCGCGGTATCAACAGCCGGCTGTCTTACTGGCATCTTCTGGCTTTCTATCTCCATGTTCCGTGTAGTTCGGATCGACCAGAGACTTAGAGAAAAAGAATAGCCCTGTAGCCAGTCTTGTTACAATACTCGCGCCTCAGCCTTTCTCTTATTTCAAGGCCCGGGGTCTAGTAATTTGGAGCTGATTAAAACTGGAGCGCCGCTATCACGGTTAAGGGGAGCGTCTACGTCCGTCGTAACTGAAACTTGCTTATACACCATTCTCCGTCTTGATTTCAGTGACTTCTCTGGGTGCCTCCACCTGACCGACCTGCTGCTCCTAAAAGCGTACCAGCCACCATCTTCAATCATTTAAGCGAAGCTGAGGAAAAGTCCACGCTACTAAGCCATACTTTTTACCTAATAAAATCAACTATTCTACTACCTGATGTTGACTCGCCTCACCCAGATACATGAACCGTACTAGCCTTCGCCAGAAGACCTCGCCCGCTCTACTCGCTTGGAAATCAAAATAGATACCTCGTAGAGCAAACTCATTGGAACTGCCAGTAACATAAAGGTGAGTGGGTCTGTTGTTGGCGTAATGATCGCGGCAATCCCCAAAAAAGCTACTACACTGTAAGGACGAAATCGTTTCAATCGTTCAACGTCTAAGATACCTAGGTAGACCAGGAAAACCAAGATGAGGGGAAACTCGAAGCTAAAACCTATTCCAACCGTCATCCATACCAGCAACCCATAGTAGCGATCCGCCGACCAAAGCACTTGGAACCCAAAGATCTCATTAAAGAAAATCGATGCCCTGAGAGATGCTGGGATTAGGATAGCAAAACTAAACACTGAACCGATCAGAAAAAGAAAAAAAGCAATAGCGCATCCCGGTTTGAGAACAACGAGTTCTCGTTCTGTCAATCCAGGGGCGACGAACTGGGCAACAAAATACAGAATGAAAGGCAATGCGAGCGCTAACCCTCCAAGGAAGCATACCTGCAAAATCACGGAAAAAACTCCCATAGGAGTGGTCGTAATAAGGCCGAATCGACGACGGTTCTCCCCGGAACTATTTTCTAAATCTGGATTTTTTTCGGGAACTGTCCCAAGCTCAAATCCACTTCCATCAACCCTGACCACCTCGACACCTTCACCCAATGCGATCTCCAGAGGCCAATTAAGAAAGCCCGCGAATAATTTCATCGAAAGCATTACCAGCCCACACCCTACTACTAAAGCAATGAAACACTTTACTAAAGTCCAGCGCAGCTCCTCGAGATGTTCGAAAAAATTCATCTCTTTATTGTCAACCTGATTATCCGATGCTTTGTCTCCAGGCATTAAATTTCTTTCGTCCTCTACCATCATTTTCAATTCGAAGCCCGATGTTGGATGTTCCATCCTCGATATTCAACTGAGGATTTCGACCCATACCACCACCCGGACTCACGTAAGGAGATTTTCCTTGCCCCAACCGAGAATAGCGGCACAACCAACTTCCTTGCTAAAGAATCCGATCTAACTTTCCATTTCGATTACCGTAAGGTTACTATAGAAAAGTCTAAGGTTCTCCCCCTAACCCAAAAAAAATTCCTATATGTCGAAAAAAAAAGTTTCTCTCCCCCCTGTCAAAAGAAGTCGCATCAAACGAGCTTCCGCCGCTCCAAGGTATATCTATGCCTTCGGTGCTAAATGTGATGGCGACGCTTCAATGCGTTCCCTTTTGGGAGGCAAAGGTGCCAACCTCGCGGAGATGGCACGTATCGATCTACCCGTCCCCCCAGGTTTTACAATCACGACTGAGGTTTGCACCTTTTACTACCAAAACAACCGACAATATCCTGAAAAAATTGACGCAGATGTTCGAAACCAAGTCGCTTCGGTAGAAAAACAAATGGGTCGCAAGTTTGGTGACCCCAACGACCCTCTTCTCTTTTCCGTCCGTTCTGGAGCCCGTGACTCGATGCCGGGAATGATGGACACGATTCTAAATCTGGGGCTCAATGACAAGACTGTTGAAGGCCTCGCCAAGAAGACCGGGAACCGACGTTTTGCCTTCGACTGCTACAGGCGCTTCATCCAAATGTACGGTGACGTCGTGATGGGAATTCAACCTCGTGACGAAAATGAGCCCGAGCCCTTCGACACCATTATGGAGCGACTAAAAAAGGAACGGGAGGCCAAAACGGATACGGATCTTTCGGCCGATGATCTTGAGGAACTGGTAAAACGTTACCAGAAACTCATTTGGCACAGAACTAGAAATCGCTTTCCCCAAGACGTCTACGCACAACTGTGGGGTTCCATCGGAGCTGTCTTTGGTTCCTGGCAAAATGAACGTGCAATTGTCTATCGTCAAAAATACAAAATCCCCTCTGAATGGGGAACAGCCGTAAACGTACAGACCATGGTTTATGGCAATATGGGTGACAACTGTGCCACCGGAGTCGCCTTTACGAGGGATCCCGCTAACGGAAAGAAAGTTCTATACGGCGAATATCTGATCAACGCTCAAGGTGAAGATGTCGTTGCCGGGGTCAGGACACCCGAGCCAATTGCCACCCTGGCCATCAAGATGCCAAAGGCCTTTGCTGAACTAGAGAGAGTCCGTCGCACTCTGGAACGGCATTTCAAGGATATGCAGGACTTTGAGTTCACGGTTCAGGAAAGGAAGCTCTATATGCTTCAGACTCGAAATGGGAAACGGACCGGGCTAGCTGCAGTCAGAATCGCTGTTGAAATGGTTAGAGAACGAGTGATGAATGTGAAAACTGCTCTGAACAAAATTCCGGCTGACTCGATCTCGAGCCTCCTTGTCCCTATTTTTGATGAAGGCAATCGTAAAAAAGCTAAGTCAATTGGCTCAGGGTTGCCTGCAGGCCCAGGCGCAGCCTCGGGAAAGATTGTTTTTTCAGCAAGTGAGGCCGAAAGTCTCGCCCTTAAAGGAGACCATGTTATACTCTGCCGCACAGAAACTTCCCCAGAGGATCTACGTGGTATGATAGCTTCACAGGGAATTCTCACCTCTCGCGGGGGCGTCAGCTCCCATGCCGCTCTAGTAGCTAGGCAAATGGGCAAAGTCTGTGTGTGCGGGGCTCAGGGCATTGAAATGGATTATTCCAAACGTGAACTTCGGGCAGGTCGATTCACTTTTCGCGAAGGAGACAATATTTCTATCGATGGGACCACCGGGGAGGTCTTTGCCGGATTTGTCGAAACTACCCCTTCAGAGGTGAATCAGGTCCTGGACAGGAAACTAAAACCAGAAAGGAGCTATACCTTCCAGTTATTTGAACAGGTGATGAAGTGGTCCGATCGTCATCGTAAGCTCAAAATTCGTACGAATGCTGATACTCCGAGCCAATCCAGACAAGCAGTTGCTCTCGGAGCAGAAGGGATTGGACTCTGTCGCACCGAGCACATGTTTTTTGAGGAGGATCGTATCATCTACATGCGACAAATGATCCTGGCAAAAGATGAGATCGAACGACGTAATGCCCTGAAAAAACTACTTCCATTCCAACGAAAGGACTTCGTTGGAATTTTCCGAGCTATGGGCGAACGTCCTGTTACCATCCGCCTGCTGGACCCCCCCCTACACGAGTTTCTCCCCCAAAATCAATCGGCCCGGAGCACACTTTCTAAACTTCTCAATGTTTCACCTGAAATCATCTCCGAGCGGATTAATACACTCCATGAACAAAATCCGATGTTGGGCCATAGAGGATGCCGTCTGGGTATCACCTATCCGGAGATTACCGAAATGCAAGCCCGCGCGATTTTTGAGGCGGCGGCTCAAGTTATTAAAGGACGCAAACCAATTCACGTTCGACCTGAAATCATGGTTCCCTTGGTCGGTTTCTCCGGTGAGCTAACCCATCAGGTTGAGATTATTCATACGGTCGCGGAAGAAGTGATGTCCCGGAGAGATGTTCGGATCAGGTACCTCGTCGGAACCATGATTGAAGTTCCGAGAGCAGCTCTGTGTGCCAAGGAGATTGCTAGTGTCGCCAATTTCTTCAGCTTTGGCACGAACGATTTGACTCAAACCACTCTGGGAATGAGTCGTGATGACTCTGGGAGTTTCCTCGGTAAGTACCAAGATCTAGAAATCTTTAGTCAGAATCCTTTCGCTTCTATCGATCAGATGGGCGTCGGATTTTTAGTCGACTATGCCGTGAAACAAGGACGTTCCGTACGCTCGAATCTCAAACTGGGCATTTGCGGAGAGCACGGTGGAGATCCTGACTCGATTGAGTTTTTTCATCAAGCTGGGCTCGATTACGTAAGCTGCTCACCACCACGGGTTCCTGTTGCCAAACTCGCGGCTGCCCAGGCCACATTGAAAAATTGAATCCCGTCCTCCCGCAATTGACTGATGATCGGAGATTGGACTGATAAGCGAAATCCCTCTAGTGCCTTTGTCCTTGGAATCAATTACCTCGGAGACGCTGAGGATCAGTCATCGAGTCTTCTCGACGAGCTCTGCGACCTAGTCGAGGCCCTTGGCATTTCTGTCCGCCTTCGTGAGATGATTCCATTGAAAAGACCTTCCCCAAGGTACCTCCTTGGAATTGGGAAATTCCAGAATATTGTAGAAGAGGCAAAAGCAAATGATTGCGGTTGTATCGTTTTCGATGCGGCTCTCAGTCCCGGCCAACAACGGAATTGGGAGGCCCAGAGCGGTATCTGTGTTATTGATCGCCAGGAGGTAATTCTCGAAATCTTTGCTCAGCGGGCAAAAACCAAAGAAGCAGTTCTTCAAGTCGAACTTGCCCGCATGGAATATTCCCTTCCACGCTTGCGAAGGGCATGGACGCATCTTAATCGTCAACGAGGCGGCGGCGTCACCCAGCGGGGCGAAGGCGAAGCGCAGATTGAAATCGATCAGCGGCTTGTCCGCAATCGGATTTCTCATTTGAGAAAAGATCTCGAACGCGTGGTAAAACAAAGGTCAACTCAGCGAAAGCGCCGTCTAAGGGTGCCGGTCCCAACCGCGGCTTTGGTCGGATACACGAATGCAGGAAAGACCTCTCTACTGAACCGATTGGCCCGATCTCAACTCTACGTGAAAAACAAACTCTTTGCTACGCTTGATCCCACAATCAGAAGAATAACACTTCCCTCCGGACGAGATCTCCTTCTCACCGATACGGTAGGATTCATTCGGAATCTTCCTCACCAAATAGTTGAAGCCTTTAAGGCAACCCTTGAAGAGGCGGTCGTTTCCGATATTCTCATTCATGTTCTAGATGTAAACAACCCTGACCTGGAATCACATCGCGAAACTACCCTCAAAATCCTCAAGGACTTGGGCGCAGAAGACAAACCGATGCTTACTGTTTACAACAAAATAGACCTGTTTGACGAAGACCAAATCCAGGACCAGGGAAATTTGGACATTCGTGGAGGAGTGAATTTTAGTGCGCAAACGGGAGAAGGAGAAAACGAGCTTCTCCTGAAACTTGACCACACACTGGAAGATGAAGCTCAATTCTTTGAACTCCTCTTGCCCCATAGCCGGTATGACCTAGTCAATCGCCTATATAAGATGGGAACGATCAAAAATTCCAATGTGATAGATGCCGGCGTCCACATCAAGGGAACCATCTCCTACCGACTCTATCCCCAGTTTGCCAAATATGCTGCCCGGCAAGGGCTCGAACCTTGACTGGCTGGACCAAAACCAGCTGTGCTACCATTACACCACCGGGCAACCAGAATAAGTTTTATTGGATCATTTTGCTCTTCCGTCAAGTTCGGTCTGCATCCCGCCTGTGCAGTCCAAAGGCAGGGAAGCTCCTCATTTCGGGGCCCATGTTATTGACCCGTCGTTGTATATGGCGCTAGAAGTTCGAACCATGGAAAAAATTCGGAGTGCAGGCGGAAATCCAAACTACAAACGCATCCTTCTCAAATTGAGCGGGGAAGCTCTTAAAAACAGTAAACTCGGAACGCCCATCAGTGACCATCGCCTGCGTAAAATATGCTACGAAATCAAAGAAGTTCACGCCCTTGGCATCGAGATTGGTGTGGTCATAGGCGGCGGCAATATTTTCCGCGGGCTAGCCGGACAAGACAAAGGCGTAAATCGCAACACGGGCGACTACATGGGCATGCTTTCCACTATGATCAACGGCCTCGCCATAATGGACTTCCTCGAAAAGATCGATGTCGAAGCGCGAATCCAAACTGCTATTCCCATGGAAAAAATAGGCGAGCCCTTTATCCTCCGCCGGACAATTCAGCATCTGGAAAAGGGTCGAATTGTCATTTTCGTAGCGGGGACCGGCAACCCCTATTTCTCAACGGATACAGCTGCCGCACTCCGGGCAAGCGAAATTAGCGCTGATCTATTACTTAAGGCGACTGACGTGGACGGAATTTACGATAAAGATCCCAAAAAAGATTCTAAAGCTAAAAAATTTGATGAGATCTCTTATATTGACGTGCTGCAGAAGCGGCTTAGAGTCATGGACACTGCCGCCTTCTCACTCTGTCTCGACAATGGTATACCAATCCTGGTACTGAATATGAATAAACCGGGTAACATCAAGAAGGCCCTTATGGGCGAAAAACTAGGAACACTTGTTGCCTGAGAGGATTTTGAGAATGACTTTTGTGGAACTTATCGCGGGGATGCGTACCAGTATGACCAAGGCCGTTGAGCATACTCTGGTGGAATTTAATAGTCTTCATACCGGGAAAGCTTCACCCAGTCTGGTTGAGAATTTACAAGTGCAAGTGACATCCTATGGTACCAGTATGCACCTTAGAGATATCTCTGCCATCACCACACCGGATCCCCGTACCATCCAGATCCAGCCTTGGGACAAAAATGTGGTTAGCGATATTGAAAAAGCAATTCAACTTGCGAAGCTAGGCCTCAATCCAGCTGTGGCTGGAACTGTCATTCGGATCCCCATACCCGAATTGAGCGGAGAACGTCGCCAAGAGCTGAAAAAAGTAGCGCAGCAGATCGCGGAGGAAGGTCGCGTCAGCGTACGTCATGTCCGACGAGAGACTATGGAAGCTCTGAAAACAATGCAGAAAGACGGCGACATCTCGGAAGATGATCTGCGCCGCAACGAAAAGGATGTTCAATCCGAAACGGACAAATACATCGAACAGATTGCGGAACATCTCACCGACAAAGAAGAGGAGCTGATGACGGTATGATATGCACTTCCTTTTCGAAAACGCAGACCGTGCGGTCATCAAATTGGGCTCTAACCTGCTGACCGACGGCTCTGGCAGCAGCAACACGCAACGCATTGCGGCTATCTGTCGCCAGATCCATCTCCTTCACGACAAAGGGATCCAAGTTATCATCGTTAGTTCCGGTGCCATCGGTCTTGGCATGGGGAAGCTTGGTTACAAAAGAAGGCCGCGAGATCTTGCGTCGCTCCAAGCTTGCGCAGCTGTTGGACAAAGTATTCTAACAGACACTTGGCAGGCTGGGTTTGATCCCTTCTCCATAGTCGTTGCTCAGGTTCTCTTAACCCGTGAAGATGTTCGATCACGCAAACGTCATGTAGCCGTTAAAAATCTCTTTGAGCGTCTACTTTCTGACCATATCGTCCCGATTGTGAATGAAAACGACTCGGTCAGCACCGACGAGATCCGGTTCGGCGAAAACGATGTCCTATCCGCTCTGGTTTCCAGTCTCACTAAAACTGATATTCTGATCATCCTTTCGGTAATACCTGGCCTCATTGACCGAGAAGGCAGCGGCAAGACAATTCCGCTGGTGGAGAATTTCACACCCTATATCGAAAAAATCGCTGGCGATACTGACAGCACTACCTCAGTAGGCGGAATGCGAAGTAAGATTAAGGCTGCTAAAATCGCCGTCAAATCGGGCTGTGCTGTTTTCATCGGAGACGGTAACGATCCAGACATTATAAAGCATCTTTTTCGAGGAAACGCTAACGGCACCTTTTTCATGCCGAATAAAATTCCTCTTGCATCGAGGAAACGATGGATCGCTTTTTTCGAGAATTCCAAGGGTAGCGTCACTATCGACAGAGGCGCGCATGTAGCAGTTACTACAGAAGGGAGAAGTCTCCTGGCCCGAGGAATAATCGGATATCGTGGAGAATTTGAGGCAGGCGACGTTGTAAAAATTGAAAGTGCTGATGGAGTTGTGATTGCTCGTGGAGTATGTCAGTATGCCAGTGTTGAACTTGACGCAGTTTTGGGACAGAGTTCAAAACAAATTCATGAGATCTATCCTGATCGGGCACGGTTTGAAGTGGTTCATCGCGACTCCCTCGTCATACTATGACGCATTCTCAGTGCTTCTGGACTTCATTCTCTTATCGTGTCCACCAATTCCCTTAGGGAAAAATGACGCAAAATATTAGAGGAAATCACCACAGTATTGGCGAGAAAGGGAAACTAGCTGATTTTTCTCCCATTGACTTTGAGTCCGAACTCAATCAGGAGCAATTCGAAGCTGTCACAGCGGCGTCCGGCCCAGCTCTGGTTCTCGCCGGAGCTGGTTCTGGAAAAACAAGGACTTTGACTTACCGTGTTGCTTGGCTCCTAACCCAAGGGGTTAACCCCTCGAATATTCTTCTTCTCACCTTTACGAATAAAGCGGCTAAGGAAATGCTCCGGAGAGTCGAGGAGCTGACCGGAGTGCCAGCCCATCGATTCTGGGGTGGCACTTTCCATCATATCGGGCATAAAACAGTTCGGACCTATTCCAAGACTGTTGGCCTGGATCCCTCCTTCACAATTCTAGATGATAAGGATTCTGATTCCTTTCTTAAAGATACAATCCGGGAAATGGATCCAGGTTTCCTCAAGGAGAAGAATAATCCAAAAATTAGACTAGTTGCCACCATTATCAGCTTCGCACGCAATACCCGATCATCGATCGAGCAAGTCATTTACGACCGGTACTATTTTTTTGAGCCTCTTGTCGATAGGATCCAAGCATTTCTTGATCGGTACCAACAGCGAAAGCGAGAGCATCAAGTCGCTGACTTCGACGATCTTATCGTTTTCTGGTTCGATATCCTTCGAAAGAGTCCAGAAGTTGCGCGTCATTATAGGAATCAGTTCAAACATATCCTGGTTGATGAATATCAGGATACAAATCAACTCCAGGCAGACATCGTGGATATACTTGGAGAACATCGCAATCTCATGGCAGTGGGGGATGATGCCCAATGCATCTACACTTGGAGAGGGGCTAGTTATGAGAATATCATGTCCTTCACAGAGCGCTACCCAGAAAGTAACATTTATAAGATTGAGACTAACTACCGCAGCACCCCCCAGATTCTGGACTTGGCCAACAGCGTCCTTGCAACCCAGCCTTCGGGATCCGGATATCGAAAGGAAATGCGGCCGACCAGAAAATCTAATCAGCTCCCCTTCGTAGTCCCAATCATGGATAGCAAATTGGAAGCCGAATTTATCATCAAACGAACCCAGGGATTGCTCGACAACGGATATCGCCTTTCTGATATCGCTATTCTCTATCGCGCCCATTACCAAGCCCTCGACGTTCAGGTCGAACTCTCTCGTGCTGGAATCCCTTTTATTATCACCAGCGGCGTTCGCTTCTTCGAACAGTCCCACGTTCGAGATCTTGTTTCTCAACTTCGATTCACTATTAATCCAATGGATCAACCTGCCTTTGTAAGGCTTACAAGTCTAATTCCCAAAGTTGGCGAGCGTACTGCTCTCCGTCTGTTCGAAGCCCTCAACCAATTTGGAACCAAAGGTAAAATCTCCCGGCTTGAGGCAATGTTTACACCTGAGATTCAAAAGATTGTCCCGAAAGTTGCAAAGGAGGAGTGGATTGATCTTGCCCAATCTATTAAAGATATCGAAGAGGCAGCTCGGAATCAGACACCCACCGACGCTGTTCGGATTGCTATCGAAGGCTGGTACAGCAGTTACATTCGTACAGTCTACCCTAATTGGCAAACTCGACTAGAAGATCTCAATGGCCTCATAGGGTTTGCTGGCCGCTTCGATAGCATGACCGAACTTCTCGCTCAGCTCATTCTCCTTAATGCGGAAACCAGCGACAGATCAGCCGATAATAGCGGCGATTTTATGAGACTTACAACCGTTCACCAAGCAAAGGGACTTGAGTTTCCAATCGTATTCGTCATCGCGTTAGCCGATGGCCTTTTCCCTATTCGTCGGTCAATTGAGGAAGGCAATCTGGACGAAGAACGCCGACTCTTCTACGTTGCTGTCACTCGTGCTAAAGATGAGCTGTATCTCTCTTATCCCCTCATTAATCCTCAAGGCGGCCCGCCCCTAAGTCCTCGTCCAAGTCGCTTTATCGAGACCCTATCCTCGAATCACTTCGAGTTTCTTCACCCACATCGGCAAAACAACTATTGATAGTGTGAAGCATATTCTCATTTTTTTTGGTCTTCTATCAATCACCTCCACCCTTGATTCAGAGATCGAGATCAAGCTAGTTCAAACCAGATATTTACTGGAAGAGGATTTCATCCGAATACAGGAATACTTGAAGGGAAAGGAATTTAGTGGACGAAGACTAGCGGTGAGGACCCAATCCGATCGGAGGACCGGTCTTTATTTTGTCCTCACGCTGAGTCGTAGTGCCGCCGCTCTTCCAAACGATACTATGGTACGAATTGAAGTTCTTGCAAAAGGAGAGCTAATGGCGAAGTCCTTCGAATTTAAAATCCCCCTAAAAAGACCTTCCACCCGCGATCTGTTCCTAGGCCTAACCGGATCCCATTGGCCCAATTCCAATACCGTGCCACTTGCGTGGAATATCTCGCTAATCGGCCCCTCCGAAGAAATCATCGACCAGCAAAAAAGTTTCCTATGGGAATAGGACTCCGCCTCTGGATTGAATTCTATCTAAGTACGATATATTCCATCTGAAACTCCGTTTTCTAAAAGTATTTTTTGATTGGAATGTCTACTCTAGAAAAGCTCCTCTGGACCCTGACAATTCGGATCTCATCAGCCCCTTCTTCACACAGTACATCTCAAAGCTTTTCGTTGACAAAATCCGTACTCACTTTGCAAAAGGAGCCCTGCTCAAGTTCACTGATCAAGGATTCGGACTATAAAAAAGCTGCCTATAAAGGGACAGCCTTGGAAATAAAAAGGAGTAGATCCCCAATGGCTCTTTCATTGCTCTTGGCCTGGCCGTTGGGGATATCTTTCGGACTTTATCATTCAACCAAACAACAAAATCAAAGACGCTCTCCGCAATTATGATTGTTGACAGCCATCTTCACATTTGGTCGGAAGACACAGAACAATATCCTCGCACTAAAACGCCCTACCCTGGCTCAGTGGAGTTGCTTCTCGAGTACATGGACGAAAGCGGGGTCGACCGCGCCGTCATAGTCCTACCAGTACATTACCAGTACGACAATCGAATCCTAGCTGATACACTAAAAATTCATGATGGAAAGTTTGCGGGTGTAGGTGTGGTTTATCCACAAGGACCTTCTGCAGCGGACACCTTGTCACGTCTAGTGGAAGAAGAGGGTATCCGCGGTGTCAGGATTCGGGGGCCGATTGAACCAGAATGCTTCTGCAAACCTGACACCGAACCACTCTGGAAGCGCGCAACGGAACTTTCAGCAATAATCTGTATACTTGCCACACCGGACCAGGTGCCGGCTATGAAGCAAATGATTCAACGGTTTCCCGACGCCACAGTCGTAATTGACCACTTTGCCCAAATCCCCGCCGTGGATGGAATTGACTGTGAAGCCTTCCAGACTTTTCTCAGCCTTTCCGAATTTCCCAAGGTCCACATTAAGTTTTCCGGTCTTCACTACTGGGGTGACCTAGCCTATCCTCACTATCGAGCTCAAAAAAATCTGCGCGCTGCATTCGATGCCTTCGGAACAAACCGAATTCTCTGGGGGTCAGACTGGCCTCACATTCTTCCTAATGGCGGATACATTAGGTGCCTTAATTTCGTTGGGCAGGAACTTAATTGGATATCGGATGAGGGGAAAACCGCAATATTAGGCGGTAATTCGCTACGCCTCTGGTGGGACTAAGAAGGGACTGTTTAACACTGAATCCCCCGAATTCACTACCGACAAAGGAGCATCCTTACGCTATCGGCCACTCCTACATAACTTTTAGTCGTCTAGGCCTAGTCTCCCCGTTTTGTCCACTGAATCAACATACATTCCATGAAGGACAGAACGGAGCTTGCATTTTTCCTCGCGTCTCTTGGTCATTCAAAATCTAATCTGACAGACGAAACTAACTTACAAGCATCATCCTATGGGTCTCGAACAAATTGATATTGTAATCGCGTGTAATCGCAGGGTACGGGAGAATTATCTGGACCCCGACGATTTGAAACGCCTTGAAGAATTCGCCAATTGGAGGTGGATTGAATTCGAAGGTGGAGGAATCCAGGACGCAAATACTCACCCGGAAGAAAGAGCAAAACTCGCTGGAGAGCTTCCTGAAACCGTTGCTCTTATCCTCTGCCATGGTGCCCCCAGAATAGACAATGAGCTACTTGCCTGCGCACCGAAGTTGAAACTGATTGGGGAGCTGGAAGGAGATCGATTTGCCAGTCGGATAGATTTGGAGGCCGCATGGGAGCGAGGCATAAGAACGGTCGACACAACCAACGGTTCCTCTTATCCCGTCGCAGAATGGGCACTTGGACTACTTCTCATTTCGATGCGTAATGCGGGTGCTCTTTTTCGCCGGATCATCGCGGGCCAACCCACATGGAAGGAAAGGTCCGAGAGAGAAACCGACCCCGGCTATTTACACGGCGATCTTTATGGCAAGAGAGTGGGCCTAATTGGTTGTGGCCATATTGGGCGACGTCTCATAAAATTTCTTCGCCCGTTCGAAGTTGAAATTTGGGTCCATGACCCGTACCTGTCCAGCGAAATGGCCGATGTAGCCGGTTTCCTCCAAACCTCCCTCGATAACGTTCTATCCCAGTGCGACGCCATCATCTGCCTCGCCCCTCTAACTCCTAAGACGGAAGGTATGATCGGTCGCAGCGAACTGAATCAAATTCCCTCTGGTTCCGTTCTTATTAATGTATCCCGGGGTCCCATTATCGATTCGGAAGCACTTATCGAGCGTCTCAAGCGTGGGGATATTGTTGCTGGCCTTGACGTTTTTGATCCCGAGCCGATCCCGTCAAACAGTGAAATCATTAAACTCGAGAATGTTTTTTTGAGCCCTCATATAGCAGGCGTCACAGCCACCAGTTATCCACGCTTCTTCAAGCTTATGGTCGATGAAATAAAACGCTACTATGAGGGACATGGGAATCTCTTCGAACTCACACCACGCTCGCTAGCCAATCGAACTGGAGTGGAGGTATGAGAAACTTCAGACAATCTTGTTCGTTCTCTTTAACATACTCTTCCTAGGTTCTAAATGCGCTCTAGAAAACACAAAGAAGACTCATCATGATTATCGACACCCATATACACCTCTATGATCCATCTCGAAAGGGAGGAACCCCATGGCCCGAACAGGACGACAAGGTGCTCTATAAGAAAACACTGCCCAGTCGGTGCAAAGAACTTGCTATCCCAGCCGGAGTCACTGGTGCCATCGTAGTCGAGTGTAGTCATTGGGTCGAAGATAATCAATGGGTCCTCGACCTGGCTAAGGAAGATCCTTTCATCTTTGGCCTAGTCGGAAACTTGGACGCTAACGACGAGCGCTTCCGGGACCTCATCTCCCGGTTTTCTCAAGACCCCGTATTCCGCGGAATACGGGCACGTCTCTGGGAGCCAGACCATATTGATGCTCTTCGTCTCCTCGCTGACTGTAACCTATCGTTCGACTGTGGACTAACCGAGGAAACGGTAAAAATCGCCAGCAAAATTCCAGATCTTCGGATAATTGTAAATCACAGTGCTGGACTCCCCATGGAAGGAAATACTCCCGATCAAGATCAGATTGCTCTCATGCAAGAAGCTGCCTCATACCCCAATGTTTTCTGCAAACTCTCTGGCATGATGGACCTCAGATGCAAAATACGGCCGGCGCCAACCGATGTTTCCCATTATGCTCCCGTCCTCGACCTTATTTGGGAAGCCTTCGGCGAAGACCGCATGATATTCGGGAGCGACTGGCCGGTTTCTGACTATAGCCAACGGAGTTATGGGGAAGTTCTCGAACTCGCGCAGGAATATATTCGATCAAAATCTGAATCCGCCTACGAGAAAGTATTCTGCGAGAACTCAAGGGAAGCATATAGGTGGATCGATCGCCGCTAAAATAGCTTTATTCTAAAAAACCCTTTCTTGAAGCTCGTAATTCGAAACTTTCTCATATGCTACTCTCCGGTCTGCTATCCGTCACTTTCCGCAGACTCCATCCCGACAAGATCATTGACCTTGTTCAGAGGGCCAGCTTAAGTGGTATCGAATGGGGAGGCGATATCCACATCCCACATGGGGACCTTAAGCGAGCCCAAGAAACCCGCCGCCGAACTGAGAACGCCGGACTCCAAATTTTCGCCTACGGATCTTATTACCGATCAGTGGCAAGCGAAGAAGAGGGACTCTCCTTCAACACCATCCTCGAAACGGCCATTGCTCTAGGAGCACCAATTATTCGGATTTGGGCTGGCCGGAGAGGTTCGGCTGAAGTCGACCGGAAATACCGTACATTAATTGCCGAGAATATTCGAGCAATTGGAAACACGACCCAGGCCCAGAACATTCAAGTTGTTCTCGAATTTCACAGCAATACCCTAACGGATAGTGCGGATTCAGCTCTATGTCTCATTCGCGAAGTGGCCCATCCCAACATTAAACTCTCTTGGCAACCCCCTCATGCCGAATCTACTGGAATTCGACTGGAAGGCCTAAAGAAAATCCTGCCCTACCTGTTAAATCTCCACGTTTTTCATTGGAAATCAGGAAATGGGAAATTAGATCGCAGACCTCTCAATGAAGGTGTCGACGACTGGACAACTTATCTGAAGGTCGTCAACAGCCCCTTTCGTCAATGCGCAGCGATGCTCGAATTCGTTCGCGGGGATAGCCCCGATCAATTCCTCCAAGACGCCGACACCCTCAGACAACTTATCGAGAATGTTTCTACAGGATCGGCCCAATAAGTCTCCTTTTAAATGGAGGTTGGCCTTTCCACCAACCAATTCACCACAAATCCTACCGGCATGGTTAAAGTAATGCCTTAAACTAGAACCGGTCGTTGACAGCTATACCATCGGCCGCAAAGTTGTGAGCAGGTAGAATCATGTATAAAAAAATTCGATGGGCTCAATACGGCACAAAACACGGCCACGCGGCAGGAAAACTTCTAGCTTTGCAGAGGAATCCCCAGGTCGAGGTAATTGGTGTATATGAACCGGACCCGAATAGAAGGGAAGAAGTTTCCAATCAGAAGGGGCCCTTTTCCTCCTGCAACTGGTTTAATGATCCGAGCCAGATATTGGACGACGCCTCAATCGTCGCAGTAGCGTCGGAAGGTTCCAATTCTGAAAGTCTCGACCAAACCGAAAGCTTAATTGAAGCTGGGAAACACGTTTGGTATGATAAGCCGGCCGGAAATAACTGGCAACAATGGCAGCGTATCGTTCGTACCACGGAAGAAAGGAGCCTTCATATTCAAATGGGGTACATGCTCCGTTATCACCCGTCCTTCAAGCGTATTGCTAAATGGGCTCGCAGTGGACTTCTCGGTGAGATCACCTCTGTCCGAGGCCACATGTCATCTTCCATCAGTAAAGAGAAAGTGGAGCCACTCAAAGTTTTCAAAGGAGGTATCTTCTTTGATCTTGGAGCCCATATGCTTGACCAAGTCATCTGGCTTCTGGGCCGCCCGGAGAAAATCACACCGTTTTTTCGTACCGACAGCGATGCGGTCGGTGTAGTGGATAATTCTCTCGCCGTGTTTGAGACCACCAATGCAATAGCATATATAGACATCTCTTCCTTTGAGACGAAGCCGGCAGCTCGACGCTTTGAGGTTTACGGAACACAAGGTAGTGCCATCATCTTAGAACCATTTGAACCAGGCCCACAAATTCGGCTTTGCCTCGATCAAGCCCGCGGAGGATATTCTGAAGGCGAGCAGATTGTGCGAGAAGAGAACCGATCCCGCCAAGATCTATATGAACTCGAGCTCGCGGCTTTCCTTGCTTCAATCTCAGGCGACCAGGAACCCGACCGACCCCTGTCTCACGAATTGCTGGTTCAGGAAATTCTCCTTCGGACCTGCGATTACCTCTAGCCAAAAAATCTAACAAAATTTCCGCAATCAAAACCTCCTGGGATTATCAAAAGGTCCGTTCCCATAAAAATTCACTTGAAGTGGAAATAACAAAGGTGGGCATCGTTCATAGCTCTTATTGACGACTTGTTTCCAGTTTGTATGGTAAACTCCCATGGATCTTGCGATTAGGGGAGGCTCCCCGGTCACTGATAAACACTTTCCCTCTTGGCCTGTTTCCGGTGAGGAAGAACGCTCGGGGCTACTTCGCGTGCTTGAAAGCGGAGAGTGGGGATCAACCGGGGGGATGGAGGTATCCCAATTTGAAGGCTCCTTCGCCGAATATCATCGAGCCGAATTTGGCATTGCCACATCGAGCGGCACCGCAGCTCTCAGCATCGCTTTGCGAGCAGCAGGAATCGGACCCGGAGATGAGGTGCTTGTCCCAGCGTACACCTTTGTCGCCTCCGCTACGCCCATACTCGATGTCCTTGCCAAACCGGTCTTCGTAGATATTGAACCAGACACCCTGAATATTGAACCAGCGGCTGTTGAGGAAGCGCTCACTACGCGGACTAAGGCCATTCTCCCGGTTCATTTTGCCGGGAGACCCGCCCCTATGGGCCCACTCAGGAATATAGCAAGAGACAATGATCTGATCATCATCGAGGACGCTTGCCAGGCTTGGGGAGCTGAATATAGAAAGACTTCAGTAGGAACGCTGGGGAGTGCGGGTTGTTTTAGCTTCCAGTCTTCTAAGAACATCTCCAGCGGAGAGGGAGGAATGATTCTTACGAACAATCTTGGTATTGCCCGACTAAGTCGCAGCATTTCCGATTGCGGGAGGACTGCAGTTGGTCCCTGGTATGAACACGAAAACTATGGCGGAAACTATCGCTTAACCGAGTTCCAAGGGGCTCTTCTTCGAGCACAACTCGATCGCTATCCTTCCCTCCACAAAAAGAGAGAGAATGCCGCTTGTTTTCTCTCATCCGAAATCAGGGGAATCAAAGGCTACCTGAATCTTGCTCCACTTGATAAACACTCGCGGTCGGCCTGGCATCTGTTCTGCCTCCGCCTCGACACAGACGCCTGGGGGGGGATTACAAAAGAAGAGGTTGTGAATGCTATACGAGCCGAAGGCATCCCAATCAGTCCCGGCTATCAATTGCCCGTTTACAAACAACCATTTTTCACCGAAGGAAATTTCGGGCCGCACGGGGGACCACCTTCCTTCTATGAAAATAATTTACCTGACTTCAACCGATTCTCCCTACCTAACACTGAAAGAGCCTGTTCCCAGGAAGCGCTTTGGCTAACACAAAATTTGCTTCTAGCTGACAAAAAGATGCTAGAACTTATTATCGAGGCCCTCTCCAAAGTCTTTCAATTCCGCGACCGAATTCCCCGAATGTAGATAATCAAATCGTCGCAAAAGGCCGAGGACAAAAGGCCAAGATTTACCAACCGCCAAGATCCTAATTCATCCGCCGAACACTTGTCCGTAATCTTGCTTAAAGACCTAAAATATGATGGGCTGGGAATTCAGTCCTAAGAAATATGAGCTCTAACTCCCATTAGAATTATGCAACCTTTCCTTGACTCTAAAAATGTAATAGAAAACAGCGCTGAGCTTGCCCGGCGTCTCCAGCGCGACGGTTACCTTTTTATTTCATCGCTCCTTCCCTCTAAGCCCCTCGAAGAATTGCGTCTCAAGAATCTTCAAGTGGCTCGGAACGCAGGCTGGATCCAGTCGGAAACTCCGCTGAATGAAGCCGTTGCAGAACTTGATAGTTTCTGCGTCGAACCGGAACCAACCTACATGAAGCAATACCAAGAAATGTATTGCCTGCCCGAATTTCATGCCTTGCAGCACAGACGGGAGTTGGTTGATTTATTGCAGAATATCCTCGGTGAAACAGTCCTCCCTCATCCGCGTATTATTGGTCGCACCATATTCCCTAGTTTTGAGGCCTACACAACTCCACCTCATCAGGACTTCATTCCGATCCAAGGAACTCCGGACACCTACACTGCGTGGATCCCTCTAAGCGATCTACCTCCCGAAATGGGAGGCCTCCAGATCGCCTCTGGCTCACACCGAAAAGGTGTCTACGATTTTAAGCCAGCCATGGGAGCAGGCGGCCTCGAAGTAACCGATCCTCTAGACGGCACCTGGGTAACCAATCCGTTTTCGCAAGGCGATGTGTTGTTCTTTCACAGTATGGTGGTCCATAAAGGCGTTCCCAATCGAAGTAATAAGTTGCGCATGTCCATTGACGCCCGCTACCAAAAAGTTAGTGACCCGATTGCTCCCGGCAGTCTCGAACCCCACACCAAACCCCAAACCTGGGAAAACATCTACGCCCGATGGCATAAGCGCAGCTATTTAAATTACTACTGGAAAAAATGGGATTTGCAGATGGTCGATTATGACGACAGCTATCACGAAAAAAGAGACGCCATGGCCTTTAAAATGGCTGAGAACGGTGACCCAGTGGCGCGTTCCGCACTGCAGCGCATAATTGCCCGCGATAAAAACCCCGGGAAACGGCAGCGCGCTCAAAAGCTACTCAAAGTGATGGACACAAATTAAGTTATCGAAAGGCCATATGTACAAAATCCCATCGACCATTTTCTTTGTTTCTCTAATGGTCTGCTCCCATAGCGGAACACTGAGCAAAGAATTTCATTTCCAATCCCAGCACATCAATGTCGCCACCAAGTTCGAAACCGTTAATGTGGAAGACGAACCAGGTCATGTTATCGCCTTCTTTGAAGCAAAAGGGGTGGGTTCTCGTCTCAAAGGTCCCATCGAACCACCCTATAAGATTGAAATCTGGGGTTCAGGGGACTACCGCAATGACGGAACGGGGACAGGCCAAGGCTACGGCAAATTCATCTTTTCCGATGGCTCCTCATATTATGAAAAGTGGTCCAGCAACCTGAAAGACGGACACGACGTTGGAACCGCCGTTTACTACAACGGAACCGGCCGATTCAAGGGCATTAAGGGAGGCAGCAAATTCGACTGCCTCCCGATGGGCGACCGCTTCATTTGCGAAGTGGAAGGCAAAATTGCACTGCCAGATTAAAACCAATTTAACAGAGTTCTACAAATCGCACTGTCACTTCGATCGGTGACCATCATCGGATTCAACCCAGTTTCCCCTTGCCTCCCCCATGTCAAGGAAGCATCATTGGATGGAAGCATCATTAAATGAAAACTAAAGTTATATTGCCTAAGGACTTCAACAATCGCCTCGTAATTCCAAATGCAGCAGAACGACTCGACGAGGCTTTTGAAGTTGCGGAAAAAATCAGCCAGGCCGGGGTTCCCTTACTCCCTAATCTCGATCACGCTGCGATCTTTGTCGATCCCCCTCACCTGGTAGCCGGGCCCTTAAAAGAGGTTGGATACGTGGCAGGCTGGGATAACCGATGTTACCCATCGCCGGTCGATGAATGCGACTACATTAATGTCCCTTCTGGCCTACCCAATGACAGTCCTTCTCGGCAACAGGGCTGGTTCGATTACGTTGCGGTAGTGCATCCGGTCGATGATAAGGCACGAAAACACATGCTGGCCCAGGGCTATGGGAATCCCTTTATTCATCACATGACCTGGGGTATTGCTCCTCCTGAGAGAGGCGAAGTCGATGATTTTCAGTATACAGCAGAGGTCATTCCCTTTATGGTTGAAACGCGGAAGAAGATAGGGGATGCGGTTGCAGATCAACCCGGGACCCTGATTATGGCCTTGCCTGGGGAGGTTATAAAACACCCTGAATTTGAGCAGAAAGCGCATTCTTGGTTCTCAGGCTTGGACGAAGGGGAATATCAAGTCGAGGCCATGGAAGGTGGAGGATTTCTTATTCAATTCTTCGTCCTCACCGGTGGACGAATCGAAGTTGCGCTGAGGTTCAATACTAAACAGACTTTTAACCCTAAGAGTGTCCATAAAATCTCCGAAGACGAAATCAGCGCCGTCCAGGACACGAAGTAACGAGGGAATCTGCCCCGCCAGAGTCTTTCCGTACTTCTGCTCTCCGACCAGCAGTCGAATGATATCTCAACCCGAATCCGGAATCATAACAGAACAAATTTCCCACCGGGAAACCGAAAATTCTGTTCTTCCTAAAATGGGCTACCAGAGAACAAAAAAAAGCAGATACGTGGCAACCGCAAGATAGAGGCATGCCCAAAGACCAGGTCGCTTGAACCAAGGCAATCCACCGGGAGGGATCTTGAATGGATATCTCGGCTTTATCGGTGCCTCAATCAGCGTCTTCTGCAACCAGGTACCTTCCAACGCTTTTAGTCGGCGACCCATTAGTTCCCGTAGATCCCCGATGATCTCGTGCCTCGAGTAAATCAGCCCTCTCAATTCATGCTCCGAAGGCTTGCCGCGGTAAGACGAGATGATTGCCGAAGCCAACAACATTGAGGAAATGGGAAGGATTGTGTTCCAAAGATAGGTCCACCAAGTATCGATCAACCAGACAGGAAAACCCCACTGACTAAAATCCGCAACTATGGCGAAAACACCATACCCGAGCCCTGTCAGAAGTCCAACAGCTCCACTTTTTCGATGCACACGCGTAAAGACTCCCATCATCATCACAACCATGAGCGGTACGGCAATTGCCCCCGCTAGACGAAGGTAGAATTTCAACATCCCTTCTTGAATGAAAGGAACATAAGCAAACCCTAGAATGAATATAATTGGGACAGAGCACTTACCGACCATAGTGTAATGAGCATCGGAAGCGTATCGAACCAGATAGCGCGCATAAAGGTCGCGAACGAAGAGACTGGAAATTCCGATCCCAACTGAATCGAAAGTAGAAAACCCCGCCGCAATAAGGCCGGCTACAACCAGCCCAATGAGTCCTGCCGGAACATATTCCAGGAGCATTAGAGGATAAGCCTGATCGACAATCTCCAAGTAGGGAAATTCAGCTCTGGCCAGAGGACCCATGCTAACATTAAACCATAAACAAACCGCTGTCGCCACGCTGGCTACAAGCGCCGCCATTTTGAAATCCCATTCTGATCGGGCACCAAGAAAGCGAATTGCCTCGTATTGATTGATAACCGCATAGGTAATCAAGGATATGAGAAGACCAAACACTACCATCAGCGGCGGAACCCCAGGAGGAGAATAACCACCTACACTAAGGAGCGTATCCGCTAGACCGGGCTCAATCTCATTAAGTCGTTCAGTCAGTCCTGTCCACCCCCCGGTTCGTCCCCAGACAGCACCCCAAAGCACAACTGACGCGACAATCATAATTGTACTTTGAGCAGCGTCGGTAAAGACACCTGCTTTCAGTCCGCCGCGAAAGATGTAGAGAGCGGCAAATACTGCCATTGTGACCACAATCCCCCAACTCCAGCCCTCTTTCAAACCCCCGACAAGATTGAAAACAAGAAAAAGGGAAAAGAAGATATTTCCCAACACATTCGTTCGTGATTGAATATTGATGAGAACGGCTACAAGGCGTGCTGTGGGCCCAAATCGAAACTCGAGCCACTCAGCGTTTGTGAAGACCCCAGAGCGGTACATGGGCACCACCACAAAAAAACTTAGAAGGATCCACCCCAACGAAATACCCAACCACCATTGCGAAAGTTGAGAAAGACCGAAGTCGTAAGCTCCCCCCACAACAGCAACATAATCGCCACTGTCCACAGCGGTCCCAAAAGCAGAGAGTCCAATGACCCACCACGGCATCGACTTAGCCGCTAGATACCAGTCAAAGCTCTCACCCTGTTCACGGAAGATGATCAACCCGTATAGGACAATTCCTCCGTTGATTATAAGAACTAATGACCAGTCGAGAGCGTTCATCGATTTTTAGAAACCAGTGGATTCAAGCTCCGTGGGCTGCCCCGCATAAATTAGTGATCGAGCATGTTTCTTCCACCGTCTTTTTACCTCCACTCTCAAGATCAATTTTGTGCCTAGGATTGACATTAAACACTACATCATGAATCGCAATCAATCCTTGGCGCTCCACGATTCTAGGGAAAATCCCCCATCCACTTTGAGCACCGATCCGGTAATGTAGTCGGCCGCATCGGAGCAGAGAAAAGAAGCTGCCCGGGCAATGTCTTCGCTGCTAGCAAGACGGCCCCAAGGGAGCTTTTCCCCCAATTTTAAAATCTCTTGCTCCGTCGAAAACTGGCGCTCTCCGGGGGTATCAGTCCATCCCGGCTCAATGCAGTTAGAACGAATCCGATGGCTCGTCATTTCGCGGGCAATAGTAGCACTCATCTGGTTCATCGCCGCCTTGGCCGAATTGTAGGCTAGTGAACCCGGCATGGGAATACGGGAGAGCACTGAACTGATAAACAGAATCGCTCCTCCCTCACCTCTGTTTGCCATAACCCGTGCAGCTGCCTGAGCAGTGTGGAAAGCCCCCATAAAAGTGACATCCACTGTCTTCTGAACAACTTCGCAAGAAAGCTCGAGAAAGGGTTGTCGCTTACTAAAATAAGCGTTGCAGACAACGATATCCAGTCGTCCAAATTCTGCCGCTACCCGAGCCACCATTTCGTCAACAGCTGGCCGATCGCTCACATCGCAACCAACCGAGATTGCCTGCCGCCCCGCCCTCTGAATCTGCACCACCAATTCCTTCGCTTCTTCTTCGTGACTACAATCGTTAACCACGATATCGGCCCCATTCCTGGCCATTTCTAAGGCACAGGCTCTCCCAATGCCTCTCGCGGAACCCGTAATGAGGGCCACTTTGCCCGTAAGATCAATCACTTGACTAGACGCATCAGCACAGCATTTCTTTGTAAACAAATCTCTATCTCTTGCTAGTTTTGCAAGAACCCAGGAACACACACTGGGAATTTAGAACATCTATTCGATAGGGATCGGTCAAGCTTCTCGAACCGCAAATTACTTCTGTCTTCTTTCAAGACTGATAAAATCCTTTTAGAAATACATTAATCGGGTCTCGTTAACCAGCAGCTGATTCTAAAAATCAGGCTAAGAAGCAGACATGAAAGGGATAATTACACCCAAGACAGCCAATTATCGCAGGATTAAGCCACAACATCGTCAACCGTCCTCCCGGACTCTCATTGCCCTACCGATACAAGCTAAGTTGGACAGACCCTTAAACCCCCGTGTCGTTCGCCTAGAAAACATTTTACCTTCATACTGAGTTCCTAAGCAACCTACTTAAGGTCAGACAGAATGGCTAAAGAAATCTTGCTGACATTCGATCACATATCGCACTATTCTCCTCCCTATGCATAGTAATTGCGAGAGTCTCCTCGCCGCGATGGTCGGATTTGATACCGTAAACTCATACATCACAGGTCAGCCCGATCCCGAACTTGAGCTTGCCAAATATCTTGAGTCGGAAGCACAAACCATGGGTTTTGAGACAAAACGATTCCCGGTAAGCGGTGCTGGCTTCAACTTAATGGTCAGCAATATCGTAGCAGAAGAAGCACCCTGGCTTCTCTTTGAGAGTCACCTTGATACAGTGAGCCTGGAGGGAATGACCATTGATCCGTTAGGGGCAAAAATTGAAGGGGGCCGCATGTATGGGAGAGGCGCTTGCGACACTAAGGCAAGCGGAGCTGCCATGCTCTGGGCCCTAAAGTGCTATGCGGCCGGGTCAGATAAACCAAATAATGTGGCTATTCTCTTCTCGCTCGACGAAGAGATCCTAAAAAGGGGCATTCGCTCCTTTGCCAAACATCATCTCTTAGATCTCGGATGGAATCCCTCCGGGGTGATTGTCGGTGAGCCAACAGAACTGGCGCCAGTGGTCGCTCACAATGGTGCTGTGAGATGGAAAATTCGCACGGAAGGTATCGCAGCCCACTCCTCAAAACCGTCGAACGGACGCTCTGCCATCAGTATGATGGTAAAAGTAATTGATCTCCTGGAATCAGGCTACATCCCCTCCCTTTCCGCGACCCACCCTCTAACTGGCAAAGCTGAATGCAGCATCAATCAGGTCCAAGGCGGAGAGCAAATCAACATCATCCCAGAGTGTTGCGAAATCGCGGTTGATCGGCGCACTGTTCCTGGCGAAGACCCAGAAAAGGTACTGCCCACTGTTGAATTGCTGCTCGATTCTTTACGTCGAGAAAACCCTTATCTTAAAGTCTTTCAAGAGGAGCCGTTCATTGTCGATGTAGCGCTTAATCCCGAAGGAGGGGAAGCATTTTCAGGCTATGTTCAAGCGGTTCTAAGATCGCTGGATCTTCCCACAGAACTCGAAGGAGTCGGATACGGTACCGACGGCAGTACCCTCAGCGAAGCCGGAGTTCCCACCGTAGTCATCGGCCCGGGCAACATAGCCCAAGGGCACACAGCCGATGAGTGGATCGATCTCGAACAACTTAAGATGGGAGTCGAGGTCTACTTGCAGCTAATGCGTACAGGTGCAAAAATTTAGGCTCCACGGGTCAATGTCACTCTATGGGAGAGAAAATTCTTGGGCTTGTAAGAATTCCCATCGTTAAAATCTTTGGACTTCGATTTATGTGCTAAAGAGACCTAAGAGAAAGCCTTTTAGAAAAGATTTACTACCATGGCAAAACAAAAGCTCAACGTTGCTCTGATCGGATATAAATTTATGGGGAAAGCCCATAGCCAGGCGTGGCGTGAGGCCCCACTCTTCTTCGACACTAAAGCGGAACCTATACTCAAAGTGGTCTGCGGACGTCACGCCGAGCCTTTACAAGAATTTGCCAACCGCTGGGGTTGGGAAGAAACTGAAACAGACTGGAGGAATGTGGTGGCACGGGATGATATCGATATTGTTGATGTCTCTGCTCCACCCTATCTTCACTACGACATCGCCTTAGCTGCCGCCGAATCGGGGAAAGCAGTTTTTTGTGAAAAACCCATGTGCATGAGTTCAAAGGAAGCAGCGAGTTTAGTTGCTGCAGTCGAAAAAAATGGGGTTACGCACTATCTTAACCACAACTATCGTCGCTGTCCTGCAGTCTCCTACGCAAAACACCTCATCGACATGGGACGAATCGGAACTATCTACCACTGGCGGGGCTGTTACCTACAAGATTGGATCATGGATCAAAATATCCCTCTCTCCTGGCATCTACGCAAAGAGACTGCGGGAGGCGGACCCCACTGGGACCTTAATTCCCATAGCGTTGATCTCGCTCACTATCTAGTCGGCAACATCGCTACCGTTCAAGGTTTGCTCGCTACCTTCATCAAGGAACGCCCCTTGGTTGATGAAGCAGATGAAAACACCTTTGGCGGAGCAGTCTACTCCGGTGATTCAAAAATGGGAGAAGTGACGGTGGACGATGCTGCTTCCATGCTGGTCAGATTCAAAAACGGCGCCATGGGCTCCTTCGAAAGCACTCGATTCGCGGGAGGCCGAAAGAATTTTAACTCTTTTGAGATTTACGGCTCTAAGGGTTCCCTCTCCTTTAACCTCGAACGGATGAATGAGCTCGGTTACTACAACCGGGAGGAGGACAGCAGCGAGGCTGGGTTTAAGAATATCATCGTAACCGAATCCACACACCCCTACATCTCCGCGTGGTGGCCACCTGGGCACATCATCGGCTACGAACATGGATTCGTCCATGCTGCAGTCGACTTCCTCAACGCCATTATCAACAATAACCCCATCACACCTAACTTCCACGACGGTCTCAATATCCTCAAAGTCCTTGAGGCCGGCCGTGAATCTGCTGAGACCGGAAGTCGCATCAATCTCGAATAGTCTTTAGGTCTCTCTCCTGATTCGGCTCAGCATAAACGAGCTTCGGGAACTCCAGAATTAGTAGTGCGAAAAGTGGGTGTTCCCATTGAAAATCCGTATCACAGAGATTCGTTCCCGGATTAATCCAAATATTTTGCAGCCCACTCAACTCCCTCCCATGATGTAATCTTCTCCGGTGCTAACCGAACTAAGTATCGGGGTCGCTCGAGTGTAGGTAGTCGGGACCGCATTGCCCCAGATAGCGTCGGGCCATCGAGCATCTCGGCTTTGGCTTCGAAAATAACGCGGGTATGATGCCCGCATCCCTTCGCTCACCAAGACCAACAGGAATCAACGGCAGCAAATTAAGAATACAATCCTTCTCGACTACCAGCTCTTCCAACACTAGAGACATTCACTTTGAACAAGGATCTCTCAATATTCCTTACCGCTTTTCTAATTGACGTCGGTGTTATTGCAGTAGGTCTTTGCATACCTCTGCTGGCAATTCAGCTCGGGGCCGACTATAAGGACCTCGGTTTTATAGGGGCCGCAGGGTCGCTCTCTTACTGTCTTTCATGCTACTTCTTGGGACATTTCTCAGATCGCATTGGCTACCGGCGAACAGTCATCGGCGGGACCATCGCTTTGTTTATTATAATTCTTATGTTCCCATTGATGAATGGGGTTGGGGGGCTCATCTCACTTTCCGCTATGTTAGGCCTGGCGACATCCCATTGCTGGCCTCCCATGCAGGCCTGGCTGGGAGAGGGGAAAGGGCACAGAACTCTGCGCTTTAGCATAGCCGTGTACAATGTTTCATGGTCGCTCGGCATACTTGCAGGTCCCGTTCTTGGAGGACAGCTTTTTACTGTAAATCCAATCTTGCCTTTCTACGCTTCAGCAGGCTTCGTCGGGCTGGCTGTTCTCATTGTGTTAACCACTGGGAATCGAAAATCCCATTCCGCTCCAGAAGACCCCCGCCCGCCTCAGACCGAACCCGCATTCAGTTATATATTGCCTATTGCCTGGCTGGCAAACTTTGCGGCCTTTTTCTCTCACTCGTCAGTGCGCCAACTTTTTCCAAAACTCGCAACCGATTTAGATATAAGCCCCGTATCGCTAGGAAACCTTATGGCTTTGATCGGTGTTTCCCAGGCGGTCGCTTTTGTCGCCTTGGCTGTAATTTCAGGTTGGCAGTCTCGACCTGCACTTCTTTTGGGCGCTCAGTTCATTAGCATTGCGAGCCTAGCTATCCTCACCGCCGGCAAATCAACCTTTGTCTTTGCAATTGCACTGCTCGGTCTCGGATTGGCTGCCGGGGTAACATTTTCCTTTGCCATCTTCCACACGCTTAACTCGAAAAGTCCACTAGGTAAACGTGCTGGAACCAATGAAGCCATTGTCGGCAGTGGGTTTATGTTGGGTCCTTTACTTGGGGGCTACGCAGCAGAGCAATTTGGGTCCAGATCTCCGTATATTCTTGGGCTTGTAATATTTCTCCTGATGTTCGGACCACAAGTATATCTTCTGGCAAAGGCCTCAAAACGAGAAACTTGAAAAGTTCGTGGGGAAACGGCGAATAGATAATAATTAGGCTATCAATCTGCTGAAACTAAATTCAATCTGATTTCGGTCTGAATACCTTGATCACCCCTTCCTCAACTTCGAGGTAAGGCCCACCAATCAGGTCAATGCAATAGGGTATGGCGGGAAATACTGCCTCCAGGCATTCTTTGATCGCTTTGGGTTTTCCTGGAAGATTAACAATTAAGGATTGGCCTCGAATGCCAGCCGTTTGCCTCGAGAGAATCGCTGTCGGAACGTACTGAAGAGAGGTAGTGCGCATCAACTCTCCAAACCCAGCCATAATTTTCTCGCAAACAGCTTCAGTCGCTTCAGGAGTAACATCCCTGGGAGCCGGCCCGGTCCCTCCCGTAGTAAGGATCAGACAACATCCTTTCTCGTCCGCAAACTCTATTAGTTTCCGCGCAATACCTTCCTGCTCGTCTGGAATAACAGCATATTCAGGCTCCCAACGGCTAACAAGGTAGGTCTTTAGCAGATCGACAGCAGCTTTCCCTGGAATATCTTCGTAGATACCTGCGCTGGCCCTGTCCGATACGTTAATTACTCCGATCTTAATCATATTCCCTCCATAATCGGACCCTTGCTACACAAATTACAAAGGAACAAAAAGAAGATACCGCCAATAAAATACTCAATCCCCTTTAATATGACACCATGGGGAAACCAGATGAGGTCAAAAAAACAAAAAAAGAGAATACATTTTCAATATTGAAAACCGGCTTCACCCGATTCAATTTTGGATCTAGGAGCTATAACAAGATCGGAAAAATCCTGCGGAAGACAGGTTAAAGCTCATTACATATAGACTCACTGATACAGCTCGCAGGTTGAAACTCAAAGTAAGCATAGATCCGGCGTCAATCGGATTCAGTATTCTCCACTTCAAGCAAATTGGTTGGATAGACTTGGATTGCGGAACCGTAAATCTCATCCCAAAATCAAATTAATCCCTAATCCGATAGATTTTCAACCAGTCCTTCAATCAGATCCGCGAATTGAACCTTCACACAACCGGCGGTCTCCTCTACCTCCTCGTGAGTCAGACGTACACCAGACATGCCAGCAGCCATATTCGAGATGCAAGAAATCCCGCAGACCCGCAACCCGGCGTGATTAGCGGCAATCGCTTCCGGAACTGTAGACATTCCCACAGCATCAGCTCCCAAGGAACGAAAAGCACGAATTTCAGCTGGAGTTTCGAAAGATGGACCTGTGGTTGCCAAATAAACTCCCTCTTTTAGTTCAAGACTCAAACTTTCAGCCACGATATGCGCCAAACTACGAACTTCCCGATCGTAAACAAACGTCATATCCGGAAATCGGGGACCGAATTCCTCGATATTCTTTCCGACTAGAGGATTCGTCCCAAGAAGGTTAATATGGTCCGTGATTAGCATCAACGTCCCTGGCGAGAAACTCTCATTAATTCCCCCAGCCGCGTTAGTAAGAATAATGATTTTCACTCCAAGCTGCGACATGACCCGGATAGGCTTGATCACGTCTTCTATCGAATGTCCCTCGAAGAAGTGAAAGCGCCCCTGCATACAGACAACCGACCGTTCTCCTAGCCCGCCAAAGACCAGATTCCCTTTGTGACCTATAGACGTCGCTTTTGGGAATCCAGGAATCTCCCTATAGGGAATTATCTTATCTGGCTGCATTCGCTCATCGGCTAAGAAATTCAAGCCAGAACCCAACACCAGACCAATTTCAGGTTGAGTTTCTCCAATCTTATTTTTCAAAAATTCGGTTGCTGGATACATAAAAAAAGCTGTTTGAGTTAATACTACACTGCTTCAATTTCGATAATCATTCATTGGGGAATAGCGTTTGCTTCAGGGCATCAAGAGCGTGGCCGATTAAGTAGAACATTTCCTCATTAACCTCCATCAATCCCTTAGATGAGCAGATATCGTTTGTTCAAGTCGCTCAATACTCGTTCATCGCCTGTTGGCCATTTGGTCTTGGGGTGTGTCGCAATGTTTTTTCGATTTAAATACCCAAAAAACGGCGGAGAGGGCGGGATTCGAACCCGCGGTACTCGCAGTGAGCACACCTGATTTCGAGTCAGGCCCGTTCGGCCACTCTGGCACCTCTCCATCAATCACTTATAAAACCCAAGGTCGCAACGGTGCCATCCATCCGGATAAAATGGCAGTAAAATCAACTTCGACACGGGAAAGAACAAAAGAAGTCGACCAACAAAACAAAAGCGGGAAAACAGCACCTCTTTACGCGTAAGTCAAGGGCTCAAGAATACGCTCGATTCCGAAAGACGATTCAATCTCTCAAAATGTCAGAGCTCTTTCTTCCAGATGCTCTTCATCCGCCACGCATCAAGAGACAGTAAAACGGAATCACTTCCCTGGGACCGCATCCTGACTCCAAGGCTGTCATCGCGATAGGGGTAGACGCGCACCGCCATGTAGCGCCGATTGTTGGCGAAAACCTCAATTATACTTGTGTCCACGAATATCCGAAGTTCCAACATTTCCTCATCCTCGAGTTTAAAATTCGCTTTTTCTGGAGGACGGGCCAGTACCTGAGGGTGCAGGGAAGCACGACAGGTGTCGATGACGATGGCATCATACCAGGTCCCTGGGGACCCTTTTATGGGCCCTCCATTTTGCAAATAGCGGATACTGGTTGTTTCCTCGCCTTCGGGTGATCGTAGCACTTCCAGGCAAACTTCCCGAGATTCTTTAGGATCAATCCGGGCGATAATTTCCATGGAATTTCCGGCTATTCCTTCAAGCGTTATATCAGTATTTGCCGGCAGTGCAGTCTCGTCAATATGCTGATGATCAGCACGCAACTTCTCTAATGCCGTCACAGGTTCATATAAGATGGCATTGCCCGGTGGTCCCATACTGAGCCGGGTCGGAAGCGACATCATGCCGTTCCAACCGTCCGTATTCAAGCCATGGTTGAGCACGTGGATAACGAGTATTCCACCATTTCCGTCAGGGATTGCTGTAGGGGCAGTGGTAGCACCGTTGTTGACCGCTCCGAAGCAGAAGCGGTCATGTGCGAAGGGCCGGAACACACCCTCTTCTTCATCCCAATTTCCGAGCAGGGACTGGGAACCTTGCTGATGACTGCAGAAGATGAGGATATGCTTGTCGCCAAATGGCCAAAAGTAGGGCACAGCGCAATCTTCACCAGCGGTTGTAAAGATGTCACCTTCCATAAAAAGGCCACGGTAGGTCCAATTGCGCAAATCGTCAGAAAAGAACAAGTGCGGAGTCGGGGCCGCGTCAACGTAGCGCTCGCCACTGCAGGAGCCTGTCACGCTGTAATAACCTTTTTTTCCCTTCCACAAGCAAGAGCCGGCGAACTTGTAAGGGTCACCATCACCGGCCGTAGCCGCCTCTTTTTCAGGGATGACCGGGCATCCAGGGATTTTCTCCCAATTGAGCAACAATGGATCTGAAGATTCAGCAATCATGATGCCGGCTTTGGTACCATGGTAGCAAGCGAGAACACGGTCATCTTCGGTAAGGGCGCTACCGCTATAGCACCGGTCTTCGATTCCAGGATAAATAGCGGTGGGCAGATCCTTCCAATAGACGAGGTCTTCGCTGACGGCATGGCCCCAGTGCTGGCGTTTGTCTTCGGGAGGGTACTGCTGATAAAACAAATGATAACGGCCCTGCCAGACACAGAACCCATTTGGATCGTTTGTGGGACCTTCCGGGTTGACGTAATGGTAAACCGGGCGGTAACGGTCCGAAGACAAGCGTTGGCGCGAGGCACCGTAGCGGAGCATTAACTCGTCCGTCTCAAGCTCTTCGAGCTGTTCCTCGAGTGTGGTTGCGTAGGTTCGCTGGGGTAATTTCGATTGATACTTCATCGTGCTATCGCTATTCTAGAGTAAGCCACACGTGCGATGGTGACGTTACATTTTTCGGCCATAACCATTCTCCTCCAAACGTAGTGATTTGAATGGCACCTTTGTTTCATAACCATCGATCGGAAATATTTATTCCTATGATCGGCGGAATGAATGTCGCTGGTTTTAGCATGTTGTGCCTAGGCCCTCCTATCTTAATTCTCTTTTAAAAAAATCGTACGCTTTGGCTCCACTGATTTGGTGTCTTCCCTCAAAATAATCGGTCGAGATACCGGTTCCTTCGCCAAAAGTCCGGTAAACAGCGCGGGCCTTCCCAACTCCCTTACGAACCGCCTGAATTGGGAAAATAGGATCATGGCTGCCTGCTTCGAAAAGTATGGGCCGCGGAGCGATCAATCCAACCAAATCGTGCATCTCGCCGAATTGACCAAGCCCGGGAACGAAATTACAGGCACAGTGTTGCATCGCCAATATACTTTCGCGAAAGGTGGAAAAATAACCACTCACCACACAAGCTTGGATACGAGTATCGAGGCAGGCTGAAAAAAGGGTATGCATGCCTCCACCAGAAATTCCCATTGCGCCGATTCGACTGGTGTCGATATCTGTTCGGGTCTCGAGGTAATCGAGCATCCGCATCCCATCATGCACTCGTAACCCTACCACCGACATGCCAAGATGAAACGAAAGCATCGCCGCGTGAGTACAGCTGGTCGGAGCTTGGCCACCAATGGAATCCTCCAAGTATGAGAAATCCGTCTGTCTCTCGCCGAAACAGGAAATTTCCGGTGCTGCCACAACAAACCCAGAGCGGCAAAGAGCGACAGCAAAATCTTTGTGATAGCCGCTGGGAATATCTCGTTCTTCACCATTTTCCCAGAGTCCCACAATGTCTTTTACTCCATAACCGTGCCCATGAAAAGCAATCACCAAGGGAGGGACGCCATCACTCTCTTTAGGAATCAAAAGATAAACAGGCATCAAGGTATGCGTAGTTGTTCGTAATAGAATTTTTTCCCTCCAATAATCACCTTTATCTATCCTTTCTACGCTCCGCGAAAGAGGATCAGTTGTTGTCAACCGGTCGAGTCCTATTACTCGGGCTAATGCCTTTCTCGTCATCCGCTGCCAGCTTTTCGCCTCTTGAACGTTTTTTGCCCGGAAAGCGTAACGCGCTCCTTCCGGATTATACTGTCGCCAAAGTTCATTGACCGGCTGAAGGCGTTTCTCGAGTTTGCTATTGAATATCTTTGTTCTCATTCTCCCAAGCTGTGAAGGTGAATATAGTTCAGGATTGATTAGAGCGCCAAAAAAGATGGATGCTCTTCCCCCAGATTATCACGACTTTGAACCTACAATACTTAAACAAAAACTCAACTACATGCGTTGTAGAAACACATTCACTTCATTCCTCCGAGGCAAGGAAGCCATCGCCCCGGTTTGGGTTGCACTGATGGCACTAACCGCGTTGGCGAAGCGTACGATATCCGATAGTTCGCTACCTCTTAGATTACCCAAGATCTTTTTAGTCTCAAGCAAGGCTGCCGTGAAACCTGCGCAAAAGGCATCACCGCAACCCGTGCTATCAACGGCCTCAACTGGGAAAGCCGGCACATGATCATGGACCAGGCCGTTGTTGAAATAGGTCCCTTCTGATCCAAGGGTAATCAGGCAGAGCTGAACACCCCTATCGAGCAATCGGTTACTTCCTCCCTGACACTCTCTGGTTCCAGTAATAAGCTCAAGTTCTGTTTCGTTAACTTTACACACATCCACACCCTCGAGACCCTTAAGAATCCCGTCTCTAGCACCTTCCAAGTCAGGCCAAACTGCCGGACGCCAGTTCGGATCATAAACTACTAAAACGTTATCTTCCTTCGCCCATCGTGCCGCTTGAAGAACCGCTTCCCGACTCCCCCCGCTCAAAGTCACAGATCCATATAGAAAAACCTTAGCTGAGGTGATATATTCTCGATCCAGATCCTCCAATCTCAATTTCGTGTCTGCTCCACGATAAATTGTGAAATCCTGCTCTACTGGGCTCGCCGACGCCACAAATGAGACCATTGTCGGAGAATCCTTAATAGCCTGAAGATGAGCAATATCGACCCCTTCACTTTTGAGAACTTCTGTTAATCCTTCGCCGAAAGGATCATCTCCAACCCCACCTATGAACCCGACCTCAACACCCAAACGGGCAAGTGCAACCGCCACATTGGCAGGTGCTCCACCCGGCGCCGGCATAAAAGTACCGACTTCCTTTAGGGCCACTCCGGCGGGCCGACCGAACATATCGACCACTAATTCTCCTAGAGATACAACTTCAGGCATAAGTCAGGGCTCTAGTTCTAACCAAATCGAACAGGTGTGCTTATCCAGACAGGGAAGAGTAAAAACAGAGTCATGTAAGGCAAGGCGTAACACAATAATTTGGTCGATTACCAGAGCCTGTAGCTACAGGCCATTTGTTTTGGAAGCCGTCGAAGCAATTATCCCCTATAATCAATGTCTTGGAACGATCCTTTTCGACACCGAAAAGCCCAAATATTTTATCAAGCCTGTTTGAATCATATTGAACTTCAGATAACTTTCCACGATACCTCGACAACATCCTAAATCCTATGAAAATTACTCATCTTAAAGTCTTTCTTTTAAATCCAGGGAAACGTGTCTCATACGGTACCGGTTGGGGGAAAAATTGGATTCTAGTTAAAGTATATACCGACGAAGGCATAGACGGTGTCGGGGAAGCATTTGGTACAGGGAAAGCGAAAACAACCGAGGCCGCGATTTATGAATTTGAACGCTGGCTAAAGGGCAAGGATCCTACGGAGGTAATGCGCAACTGGCAGGCCTACTACCGCGGCTCACGATACCCACTTGGCACAGCCACTATGAGTGCGCTCAGCGCCGTTGAACAGGCACTTTGGGATATATCAGGTAAAGCCTGCGGCGTGCCTGTTTATAAAATGCTGGGAGGCCCCTTTAGGCGCAAGATAAGGGTCTACGCCAGTGGGCTGGTGACTCAGCCGCGTCACTTCGAGAGGGACGGAGGAACCCTCCTCGAGAGTGCAAAGCAAGTCGTTGAGCAAGGGTACACAGCCATGAAGTTCACACCGCAACCTGATGACTATAAACGAAAATCACCCGAGCAAATCCATCGAGATGCAGTAGAACGGGTGCGTTCGGTTCGTGAGGCTGTTGGACCCAATATCGACATTTGTCTAGATTATCACGGTCGTAGTTTTAGTCCGGCTGACGCAATAAAACTCTGCCGTGAAATTGAGCATTACAATCCCTATTTCATTGAGGAACCAGCATTGACTGAAGCCCCAGAGTCGCTGCGGGAAGTCAAGATGAAGACTACTATACCAGTCGCAGGAGGCGAGCGCTGTATTAGTCGCGACCGGCTCAAAGATATCCTTCAGAGGGAGGCCCTTCACATCCTTCAACCCGAACCGACGGCTAATGGCGGTATTCTCGAGACAATCAAATGGGCCGCGATGTGTGAACTATTCCACGTCACTCTCGCTCCTCATCATGCTTGTAGTCCGGTCTCCCTCTTTTCCTGTGCCCACATCGATGCCTGCGTCCCGAATTTTCTCATCCAAGAATGCAATATAAATTTGGAAGAGCAAATTGTGAAGGATTGTTTTACTGGTCTCCCGGTGGTGGAGAATGGGTACCTGCAACTTCCCAACCGGCCTGGCCTCGGGATAGAACTCAACGAAGAAGCAGCGGCATCTTACCCCTTCAAACCATTTGATCGGCCCGTTATCATACAACAAGACGATGGGATTGGATTGGAGTAGGCCATGATCTATAGGACCCTTGGCCGAACCGGCCTCGAGATGCCCATCATGGGAATGGGGTCAGGGGGAGGAACGGACCCTCTCGGACAGGTTAGCGGAAAACCTGAACGCGAAATCCATGCACTTCTCCACCGCGCCTACGACCTCGGCATCAACTTTTTCGATACCTCTCCCGGATACATGGAGAGTGAGGCTATTCTCGGTCGCGCCCTTAATTTAATCCCCCGAGAAGAGCTTATCCTATCCACTAAAATTCCTCTCATAGGATTGGCCTCAGACAACTCTCTCCAAATCATGCATAGCGATGCGATTAGGGAGTCGGTAGATCGTAGCCTGAGCCGTCTTCAGACAGAATATATCGACATTATGCTAATAGCAGTGGCTAGTCTGGAATGCTTGGATGTGGTTATTAACGACCAACTTCCCATCCTTCAAGATCTACAACAAGCAGGAAAGATACGCTTTCTTGGATCCTCCGAGCTATCCCGCTCTGACGGTAGCCACGAATGGCTCAAACTCCTCCTTCCGACCAATCTAATCGACGTTGCCATGGTAGCCCATAATATGATTAACCAATCTGCTCAGAAAACCGTTTTCCCTTTCTGCGTGGAACACAACATAGGCGTAATCAATGTTTTTACGGTGCGCCGAGCATTTGGTGTTCCAGGAAGACTCAAAGAAATTTTGGCCGATCTACTGCGACTCAATGTCGTTTCTGAGAAAGATATCACCCTTCAAAGCCCTCTCCAATTCCTTCTTGAAGGAGATGTTGGCTCGTTGATCGAAGCCTCGTACCGGTATGCCGCATATACCCCCGGGGTGACCACCGTTATGAACGGCGCCACCGAGGTTCTTTGGCTAGAAGAAAACGTGCGTAATATCCAAAAAGGTCCGCTTCCCGAAAAGAAACTCCAGCGTCTTAAGAAGATTTTCGCTCGAGTTTCCGAACCGATCGGCAACTAACTAAAGTCAAACTCCCTGGCTTTCCGAGAATGAAGCTAGTAGTATAAGCTTCTGAGAAGATTGGCTGGCATTAGCCAACTCATCTTGCAACATAGCCGCCATCGACCGCCATCGCGTGGCCAGTAACGAAGGATGCCTCATCGGAACAGAGCCAGAAGATGGTCGAAGTAATCTCTTCCATGGTACCTAACCGACCCATAGGATACCGCGAAAGAACTTCATCTCTCCTGTCAGGGTCACTTAGGTACCCAGCAGTCATCGGAGTCTCGACGTGGCCTGGGCAAACCGCGTTAACCCTGATTCCCTTCGTTGCGTATTCTAGCGCCGCCGCCCGGGTTAAACCAATTACTCCGTGCTTGCTGGCAACATAAGCATTCACCCCGTGTCCGGCACCAACCAACCCGTAATTTGACGCTGTGTTCACGATCGACCCGCTTCCCTCTTTAACCATCTGACGCAGTTCGTACTTCATGCAGAGAAAAACGCTCTTCATGTTGTTGCGAATTACCTGATCCCAATCCTTCTCGGGGAATTCGGCAATAGGTGCGATTTTCTGGGCAAGGACTCCTGCATTATTGCAGGCAAAGTCCAGTCGACCAAAAGCCTTTAGAATATCTTCCACTAAAATTTCAACTTCTGCCGCCACAGACAAATCGACATGAAAGAAACTGGCTTCACCGCCACTTTCCCTTGTCATCGCCTCAGTTTCTTGCCCCCCATCGAAATCAACGTCAGCAATCGCGACCTTTGCACCAGCAGCTGCAAATCTTGAAGTGATAGAACGGCCGAGCCCCGACGCACCCCCAGTAATGAGAGCTACTTTCCCTATCATGGAATCTCCCATTCTAAGTTCTAAACTTGACAATACAGAGGTCGATAAACTGCGTTAGCAAACACTCTTAAAATACTCAGCCTCCTGAAAATTCCGCAAGGGAATTTCACTCAAAGTCTCAAAACAGTTACCCACCAAATTATCAAATTGAGATTCTCTCTCTAGTCGCAGTAGAATTTTTTGCGCTGGAAAAACATATTTTGACTCTGTCGCTTACACATTCCACAAGAAGATAAATGCCTCGAGATCCCTCTCAAAGAGAACCCCACCCAGTAAGACCCGTTCCCGGCTCTATGCAGAAGTCCACGGAATTAACTGTGACGAAGAATGGGAAACCGTCTGGACATCGACAACATTTCCTGACGGGGCGGAATAATTCCACCCTCCTTCAACTTCCGTGGTCGTTAATTCTGAACATACGCGCCGCTTTGCAAAAAACCGATTGCCTTTCCATCTGGCGGCCCTCATATTTTCTCCGGAGCTGAGCGATGAATCCGCAGAGTCGAGAAAGTCAGGTTTCGATTAATACCCTTTTCGGAATGAAAAAGCGGGGAGAGAAATTCGCCGCCCTGACGGTATATGACGCTTGTTTCGCCGATTTGATCAGTTCTGTCGGTATTGAAGTGATGTTGGTGGGAGATTCTCTTGGCATGGTCCTCCAAGGACACGACAGCACGTTACCTGTCACGTTGGAAAATATGGTGTACCACATGCATTGTGTTCGAACCGGCAACCGCGGCAGCCTTATCATGGCTGATCTACCATTTATGAGCTATGCTTCTGAAGGACAGTCTTTGGAGAGCGCCGCCGCCCTGATGCGCGCCGGTGCCCACATCGTTAAGCTCGAAGGTGGAGCCTGGCTCGCGAGCTCCACCCGACTCCTTACCGAAAGAGGTATTCCGGTATGCGCTCACATGGGGCTTACGCCACAGTCGGTGAACCGCTTTGGAGGTTATCGCGTTCAGGGCCGAGATCCGGGAAAAGCGAATGCGATGCTGGAGGAGGCCTTAGTTCTTCAGGAAGCGGGAGCAGTCCTAATTTTGCTCGAATGCGTACCTGTCAAACTGGGACGCGAGATCGCCGAATGCCTGGAGATACCTGTAATCGGTATAGGAGCCGGACCTCACACCGACGGGCAAATCATGGTGATGCACGACTTGTTAGGTATTACACCCTCCTCGATAAAAATACCAAAATTCGTAAAGAACTTTCTGGCGGAAAGCGAGGAAGGCGTAAGAGGCGCATTCAAAGCCTATGCAAATGCGGTTTACAAAGGGAGTTTTCCAGCCCCAGAACACTGCTTTACCTAACCGAAAAATTTCGTGAGAGAAGAAATAAATGGTGACAATCGAGAGAATCGAAGACTTTCGCAATTTCTTCCATACCCGGAGGCAGGGAGAAAAAGTTGGAATTGTTCCAACCATGGGCAACCTGCACAAGGGTCATCTTGCACTAGTTGAAGCGGCACGGAAGAACTGCACATCGGTAGTTACCACCATTTTTGTCAATCCGATCCAATTCGGTGAAGGAGAAGACTACGCCGACTACCCTAGAACATTTGAGAAAGATCAAATGAAATTGAACGGACTGGAGGTTGACGTTCTCTTTGCGCCTTCAGTTGATGAGATCTATCCTGGGGGGCCAGATCACCAAACTACTATCACCGTTCCCGTCCTATCCTCAATCCTTTGTGGTAGCAATAGGCCTATTCACTTCGATGGTGTCGCCACTGTAGTGGCCAAGCTCTTTAACATCGTCCAGCCGGACGTAGCCTACTTTGGCGAAAAGGATTGGCAACAGCTCATTCTTATCCGCACGATGGTCCAGCAATTGAGCATGCCTATCGACATCATCGGAGTTCCAACTGTCCGTGAAAACGACGGACTTGCACTCTCTAGCCGAAATCTCTACCTGTCTGGAAGGGAAAGACCGATTGCGCCTATCCTTCACCAAACGCTGCAGGAACTACAAGGAGAAGTCTCGAAACGAGTCAAAACCTTCTCCGCGTTGGAAGGGGATGCTATGAGGAGACTGAGGAAGGCTGGTTTCGAACCCGACTATGTCGCTATTCTCGACGCCTCCACTCTTCTCTCCCCATCCAAATTCACCCAATCGCTTCGAATTCTGGTTGCTGCTAGACTTGGCCAGACTCGACTTATCGACAATATCTCAGCGAAAATTTGATTTCAACTGCTGCTCGGGAAAGCAGATCCCCTTAATTCTGAATCCAAAGCGAGAAAGATCTAGTTTTTGATTAAAGAGAGGAAATTCGATTCATGACATATAATAGTTTCTTTGGTCCCCGGCTGACGGACTCCTAGTCCAATCATTCTTGCACCAAGGGAAGAACTGTATCTTTATCGGAGCCCGTCAATAGCGGCAGGGCCACTATTGACGAAGCATTATGAATAAGGCAGGACGTCCCGGAACAAATCCTACACTCGAATCCGTTCGCGCAAGCCGCCTGCCAGCGATCTGGTCCATGCCTGATCTTTCTCTCAGATCGATTCTAGAACCGAAACCAGTTGGCCTACTCGCTGGCGCCTTTAACCCCCTCCATGCTGGCCATCTCCAGCTCGCCCAAGCTGCTGCTCTCTTCCTAAATGGAGATGTTTTTTTCGAGCTCTCAATCGTCAACGTCGACAAACCGCCTCTGGACCTTCCGACAATTGAGTCCCGTCGCCGACAATTCCCTAATCCAGTGCTTCTGACCGCTGCCCCCCGGTTCTATGAGAAAGCCGCAATTGCCAACAACACTACTTTCATCATCGGCGTCGACACTTTAGAAAGGATTATTCACCATCGCTATTACGATCGTGAATCTGCTCTAAACTCCGCCCTCGTTTCCATCAGGAACCATGGATGCCGATTCCTTGTCGCAGGTAGGAAACTCTCCCAAAAATACGAAACTCTCTCCGACATCTCAATACCAGAACAATTTGCTGATCTTTTCGAAGCCCTTCCTGAAAGCCGCTTCCGTTCAGAGCTTTCCTCCACTCTCATCCGACAGCAACGGGAGGAATAGGCACTCTGACAATCGGACGGTACCAGCATGTAATTGTGCATCGTTATCAAGTTTTCTAATAAGGGCTCTACAAGTGGATCTTTGTTAGAGAACACTAAAGCTCAGTCGTCATATTAGTCTAAAGCGAGGTATCCTCACTCTTGCACAAATGATTGGGGATATTTTCCGACTCCTTTTTTTGATTTTCAGGTTTTGCCTTAAAAAATTAAACCCCAGTTCGCAGCTTAAAATAGGGAATTTACGAGAGTCAGGCCTCAAATACTAGATTAGCTAACCTTAATTTCCAGGTGTTCTATCACCACTTTCTTCAGTGATTCCATCGCTCCGTTCAGCGTCCTGACATCCGTCGCCTCAACTAGCAATCGGATTTTTGGCTCCGTCCCAGAGTACCGGATTAGTATACGTCCTTCACCTGCCATTGAGTCTTCAATTTTATCGACGCAATTTTTCAATTCCGGAATTTCTTCAAGCGGAATCTTTTCCTCCACTGACAGGTTACACTGAACCTGGGGATACAATTCAAAACCACATCGCAATTGTGAAAGAGGTTTCTTGTTTTCCAGGAGGACTTCGATAATACGGAGAGCTGCCATCAGACCGTCTCCAGTCGAAGTAATATCACCTAACACAAAATGGCCCGATGCTTCGCCGCCTAGGGTATATCCACCCCCAAGCATTGCTTCTGTAACGTTGCGATCTCCTACCGCTACACGTTCGACCCGTGCACCCGCTTTTTCGAGAGCCTTGTCCAATCCAAGACTACTAACAATCGTTGTGACCAGGGTCTTCCCTGGAAGCTTGTTCTTCTTAAGGGCGTCAATCGCCAAAATGGTAAGAATTTCATCACCTTTTAGCACCGCACCGGATTCATCACAAAAGACCACTCGATCCCCGTCACCATCGTGAGCAATCCCGAGATTAGCCCCCTCCAGACGTACTCTCTCTCCCAATACCTCAGGGTACTCGCTGCCAACGCCAGCATTTATATTTTCACCGTTGGGGGCATCACCGATTGTGACAACCATAGCGCCGTAGCTACGCAACACATTTGGAGTAGAATTAACGGTAGCACCATGAGCGGTGTCGACCACAATTTTCCAACCACGAAGACAATTGAGAGGAAGTAGGGATTCAGCGTATTCCCGATACTCATTGAGCCAATTAACTTCTTCGATTAACGGTTCCCCCCTCGAAACATCGTCTTTTGTCTCAACCGCAATAAGTTCCTCAATCCGCTCCTCTACTTCATCCTCAATCTTATACCCACCGGAAGAAAAGAACTTGATTCCGTTATCCGTATACGGATTGTGAGAAGCAGTCACAACTACACCAAGATCCGCTTGTTTCTTTCTCATATACATTGACACAGCCGGGGTGGGCACCACACCCATCTTGGCGATCTTAATCCCAGAATCGGAGACACCTCGTATGAAGCCACTCTCTAATTCGAGACCTGACTTTCGACTGTCTCTCCCAACAACAATCATCCGCTTGCGATTAGTTGCTTTCTCTCGCAAATATTTTCTCAAAGCTACTCCCAGCCTCTCAAAAAAAGCCGGATTCACCAACCGTCCGCCAAATTCGCCCCGAATTCCATCGGTCCCGAAATAGATTCTACTCATCCGGCATAGAAGTCACGGGCCCGTTCGAGCCACTCTTTGACCGAACCACCGAGGAGTAGTTCCCGCGCTATTTTAAAACCATCTTTTCGTCCTACAACAAGGAATGCGGCTCCAGCATTCAGAACAATCGTATCAATGAGGCCAGCGGGGCCCGATCCATCAAGTATCCGTTTGAGTAAGGCTGCATTCTCTTTTCCGTCACCCCCAGCCAGATCGTTGACCGAGCAGCGGGTGAATCCTCTTGATTCCGGGCTCCAGTATCCGTCTAAATCTCGCAATTCGCCAAATCCGGCGACGCGGTTTTGGCCTGCACAGGACAATTCATCCATTCCTTTACCATTCGGCAGTTCCCCATGCACAACGACTCCGCTCCGTAATCCAAGAGACTCATGCGCTTCCGCCAAGGGTTTGACCCACTCCGCAGCGAATACACCCGTCATTTGCCTTGCTGGGCACGAGGGGTTGATAAGCGGGCCAAGGATATTAAAAATGGTTCTTCTGCCTTCCGCCGCAAGCTTACGCCGAACTGGCATGATTGCTTTGAAAGCGGGATGAAATGCAGGCGCAAAGAAATAACAGAAATTCAACTCCATTGCAGATTGTCGAATTTTTTTCGGTTCAGCCTCAATCTCGATTCCCAGTGCGGTGAGAAGATCGGCACTCCCACTCTTCGAGGTAACAGATCGATTGCCATGTTTCAGAATAGGAATTCCTCCAGCTGCAAGAACAAAGGCTGTGGTTGTAGAAATATTAAAACTTCCGGAATGGTCGCCTCCTGTCCCAACTACATCCAACGCTCTTTCCGCGAATTCAGTAAGTCCTGGATCCATCGCTAATTCCCGGAATGTAGCCGCAAAGGTCGCCACTTCTTCCGGTGTTTCTCCCTTATCGGCAAGGGCAATCAGGAAATCTCCAGCATCACTGTCATTAATCTTACCAGAAGCTAGAATCCTTGCCGCTGCCCCAGCTTCACTGCTGGACAGTCCGTTTCCCTGCTTGAGTTTCTCCGTGAGATCGTTGAGATCCTCGATCATCCCTATAACCTTTCAAACTCACGTTACCCGATGACCGCCGTAGTTTGCAAGCGATGAAAAGACTCACTCAGACAAAAAGGAATATCGTCAGGAAAGGGGAATTCCACTAATTGGAACGGCTCATGCGGACAGTCTGTCTCCTAATTTTGCTCACCGGGGGTCAACTCTGCTCGACTGAGCCAATGGAACCGCCCCTAGCAAAAGGATTGGGCCTGGAGGAAAACGATCCTCTCGTTTCAAAATCCTATGGACCAGCAAATGATCTTCCAAGTTTCAGAATTAAGGAAGCAATGCTCCTAGGTCTGGTCGAGGGAATCACGGAATTCCTACCCATTTCTTCAACCGGACATCTCATTTTAGCCAACCACTTTCTTGGTCTGACCCAGACCGATGCATCTATTCCAGATTGGAACCATAATGATCCCTATCAAAGGGTTAATCCGAGTTCTATGGGAGAAGCCCTCGATGCATACATCATCGTAATTCAATTCGGGGCTATAATCGCAGTGGCTTTACTTTACCGTTCTAAAATTCGATCAATAATTCTAGGTCTTCTCGGAAGGAATCAAGAAGGCCTGTTCCTGGCGCGAAATTTGGCGCTCGCTTTTTTTCCAGTCGCCGCAATAGGACTCATCTTCCATTCTGTTATCACCTTCTACTTTTTTAATATTGCCCCGGTAATTTTGGCACTATTCCTCGGAGGGATCCTTATGTTATTAGTGGAAAATTGGCGGAAACGCAGAATCCGGCCTGACCAACTTGAAAGACCCAACTACGGACCCGAGCTTTATCAGCTATCTTCCCGTCAATCTCTCCTCATCGGATTATTTCAATGTGCGGCCCTCTGGCCCGGTACCAGCCGTTCGATGATCACCATCGTTGGAGGCTACACGGTCGGACTCAGCCCTTCTCGCGCTGCCGAATTTAGTTTTCTCCTCAGCCTGCCAACCCTGAGTACAGCAGCTCTCTATAAGATACTCAAGGTCGGGCCAGAAATGTACACTGAACTTGGATGGACTCCCATTCTTTTCGGTATGGGAATTGCAGCTCTCTCCGCCGCCATAGCTGTAAAATGGATGATTTCCTATCTCGCAAAACACGGCCTCATTTTATTTGCCTACTATCGAATTGCCCTTGCTTTCTCCCTCGCTATAATCCTATTTCAGTAGTCAATTCATATCTTGACGCGCCAGACGGCCAACTTAGAATGCCCGCTTTTCACTTAATTAACGGCTTCAAGGAAACAGTAATCAAACGACGGATCACTCATGGCAGTTCCGAAAAGAAAACATTCAAAACAGAGAAGTCGAAAGCGACGGGGAGCCAATCGTTTTCGAGCTCCACAGCTTTCAAAGGATCCAACAGACGATACACTCTTCCGCCCCCACAGGGTGAATCCTGCAAACGGAATGTATCGAGGCCGACAAGTCCTTGATCTGGAGGCATAGTCTACCCTGGAATCCTTGCTATCCAATCCTGCGTCCAAAGTATTCGGTTCTCAGTGAACCATCTTCATCTAAACACCATCGCGAGTCGGCTTTTTACAATCTAATCGCGCCTCAAAAGTTCAGATTCGGATTCCGTCCGCAAGGAACGTAAGCTCAATTACTCGGCATGCAAATGGGCCAGCCTCAAGGCGAAACGAATATCGCTGTCGATGCAATGGGTGCCGACATGGGCACCGCTGAAGTTGTTCGTGGCGCAGCCATGGCGTTGGAGAGATTTGATGACATTGACGGAATCGTGTTGGTTGGGAAAAGGAAACTTCTAGAACGCCTGCTCAAAGTGGCCAAATTGTCCAATGAATCCAGGCTCAGTATTTGCCCTGCAACCGAAGTGATAGGAATGGAAGAGAAGCCAATCCAGAGCCTCAAGCGCAAGATAGACGCCTCTATGTTTCGGGCCATTGAATTGGTTAAGGAAGGAAGTTGCCAAGCCGCGGTTAGCTGTGGCAATACGGGTAGCTTAGTAGCCGGCAGTACAATAAAACTAAGACCACTTAAAGGGATAGAGCGAGCCGCCATCGCTGAACCGATGCCATCCAAAGATCAGCATTTTGTCCTCATTGACGCAGGAGCTAATCCTACCGCAAAACCCAATCACCTGGTCCATAATGCTATCCTTGGAAAGCACTACGCTCGAGTCATCCTCGGGAAAGCTAATCCCAGAATCGGCCTCCTGAGTAACGGAACTGAAGAGGGCAAAGGGAATGAGCTGACCCTAGGAACCCACAGGCTGCTGAAGAGAATCACAGCAATTGTTGATTATCGCGGACTCATCGAAGGGCTCGACGTCTTCAGCAATAAAGTCGACGTAATTGTCTGTGATGGTTTTACAGGCAATGTCGTACTTAAGTCGTGTGAGTCTCTTGTCCTTTCAATGAAAGACTTCTTTAAAGAAGAGGTTAACAAGAACCCGATTCGCCTTACCGGAGCCCTTCTATCTAAGGGTGTCTATCGCAATTTAAACGAACAGCTAAATCCGGATCAGTACGGGGGAGCGCCCTTACTGGGACTCGGGGGCCATGTCCTTAAGGCCCATGGTTCCAGCAATAAATTCGCTATAATGAACGCCATCGGCGCCGCCAAAAAAATCGCCGACACCGATATGAACGTACTAATATTGCAAGAGATTGAACAAGTAAATAAGTTGATCCACGGAGAGGAATTAGATGTCCTTCCAACGTGAACCAAGCTAACTTCTGACCGGATCGAGACAAGGCAAATGGAAAAAGTCTTTTCACCATCCTTAAATGCCATGGGAGTCATACCTTGCATTGGAGTGTCCTTGGCAACAAGATTATGTTGATGGCAATTAGAATGCTAATCCCCGTTCTCCTTCTTTTCACTATGGGGGCTCCTCTCGCTTTAGACGCAGGGCTCTTGGGAAAGAAACGGTCCCCGGAGGAACAGATCGCAGTCCAAAACGCCAAGGCAGAAACTGCGATGATGCAAGCTTTCGCCGCACTCGATAAGGGGAAAGAGAGAACCGCTCTTTCCAAATTTAAAATCGTTTATAGGAAGTATCCCAGTTCGGTTCATGCCGCTGACGCCCTCTACCGGTCAGCTAAAATTTACTTCAAAAAACGAAAATGGAGGAAGTCCTTTGAAAACTACTACAGAATTGTAAGCGGTTACCCCGAATTCGAGCACTACGGAGATGTTCTTACGGAACAATTCGAAATTGCTAGTGCCTTAATGGCCAACAAGACCTCGCGCTATTTTGTTGTCATACCATATCGGAACTATGCCCAGGCTGTGAGATACTTTGAGGTCATCGCTAGCAGTGCCCCTTATAGCGAATATGCTCCTCTGGCCCTGATGAATAATGCATTAATCCATGGCAAGCTGGATAAAACACTGGAAAGAATCATGACTCTAAACCGTCTGATCGAAACATATCCCAAAAGCATGCTGGCACCCGATGCTTACCTCGATCTGGCTGAATCCTTTGCCGAGCTTGTAAACGGACCCCAATACGCTCAAAGCTCGACTCGTGAGGCGATGAAGTACTTCGAAGATTTTCTCATACTCTTTCCTGATAGTCCCGAGGTTGCTTTGGGCGAAGAAGGGCTTGGTCGCATGCAAGAAGCCTATGCCAAAAGCAAGGTCGTAATGGGGGAATTCTATTACAAAAAACGTAGAAACTACGTAGCTGCAGAAGTTTTTTTTAGCCAAGCTATCACCGCCGCACCCAAATCGGCCTCGGCACAACGAGCTCAGGACTATCTTTCTGTCATTGAAACAATACCAGAGGAGGAAAGGATGAGTCGATTAGCTCGAAAAGCTTCTCGTTCTAAAAGAAGTGGCCGGACCGGAGCATTCGCTAAGAAAGAACCAAAAGAGGCGGAGATCTCGACAAACTCAAATAAGCTCCCAGACCCATCCACTGAAGCTCCTCCCGCAACAGTTGAGGTCGCTGAAGCCTCAGGCAGTACGGATGCTGATATCAAGAAAGACCGAAAGGGCATCTCAAAAACTCTTACTTTTTGGAGGAGGGGTCGCGATCAAGAGAAGTCTACCCCTGAAAAATAGATTGCACCCTAACAATGCTCAGCTCCTTCCTCGTTCTTTTATTATGGGAGCTGTCTGCTTCCCCATTCTGTCAGTTTTTTTCTTTCTAACCGGTTGCTCTCGCTACCATTTGGGCAACCCAAATGAACTTCCGTTTCAGTCGCTTTATATCAAACAAGTAGAAAATCGTTCATTGCTCCCTCAGATCAACGTTCTCCTTGCTCAAAATCTGGTCGATGCCTTTCTAAGAGACGGAAGTGTACTGATCACATCCGAGGATAAATCCGATGCTCTCCTCGCTGTCACGATCGAAGAAGCAAACCGCCGCCGTTTCGCCACTCAGAGCAATGACACCCTTCGAGGTCGCTCATTCGCCCTCGTCCTTCGGGCTACCGCCACACTGACCGACACGCGCAATGGCCTAACCTTTTTCGATGCCCGGGAATTTACTGTCTCTGAGATAATATTCACGGACGAAGGCTTGCAGCCAGCTGAATACCAAGCCATTTCTACCCTCGCCCGCGATCTAGCTCGCAAAATCAAAGACTCTATTGTCAGCCCATGGTAGATCAACCATCCATGATTGAGAAAGCCGGAGAACTCCCAGTCGTTCTTGCACCGTCAATTCTGGCTGGCAGAAATTCAAATCTGGAAGAAAGCGTCCGTATTATCGAAGAGTCCGGCCTGACCTGGGTTCATTTAGACATTATGGACGGAAATTTTGTCCCCAATATTACTTTCGGCCCTCAAGCTGTCCAAGACCTCCGCGAGACCACCGATCTCTTTTTTGACACCCATCTTATGCTCGAACACCCCCACCGTTATATCGAGGTATTCGCCAAAGCTGGGGCCAACCTAATCAGCATTCACGTAGAGCCAGCCTGCCCGATTAAAGAGACGCTCACCCAGATACGCGAGTTTGGCTGCCAAAATGGAATTGCCATCAATCCAAAGACTCCACCTGAGGAACTTTTACCCTTTCTTGATAAGGTTGACTTGGTCTTGGTAATGACGGTTCAGCCTGGGTTTGGAGGACAAGTATTTAGAGAGGAATCGGCAAAAAAGATCAACGTGATTGATGCGTGGAGGCGAGAACGGAATCTGAACTTCCGGATCGAAGTAGATGGGGGTATTAATCTGGATACTGCTCGGCTCTGCCGGGCACAAGGCTCAGATACTTTTGTAGCAGGAACTGCTTTCTTTAGATCCGAGAATCGGAACTTATTCAGAAAAGAAATCGAAAGCCTTTAGTCCCACTCTTAATCAACGTTAGTCTAGGATCTTTGCACCTGCTCGATGTCCCTGCAGAAACCTGACGCTGGGTCTATAGTTACGACTGCACCTGAAAGTCGCACATCACCTTCCGCGACAGTGAATTTCCTCGGCATTCCATCGAGGTATCGCGCCACCACCGGTTGCACGTCTCTTCCAAGGACGGAATGATGGGGCCCTGTCATCCCGGAATCGGTAAGATACCCAGTTCCCCGTGGAAGAATAGTCGCATCAGCTGTAGGGACATGGGTATGAGTACCGATAACAGCTGAAGTCCGTCCGTCCAGATACCAGCCAAAAGCAATTTTCTCTGAAGTTGCTTCAGCATGAATTTCGGTGATTACGGCATCCGTCTCACCCTCCAATTCCGATAATATCTGATCCGATGAGGAGAAAGGGCAAGAGCTCAGGGCGGTCAGGAACTGTCGCCCGAGAACAGTAAATACCCCTATTCGAATCCCACCTCTTTCAATTACGAGATATCTCCTTCCGGGGCAATTCTCTGGCAGATTGGCCGGCCGACACACCCAATCCAAGTCCGAGATCTCTAAATCAAAGCCTCGTTGGTCCCAAACATGATCACCGAGAGTGATAGCGTCTACACCCCCTTCCTTAAGCTGCTGTGCAATCTTTCCAGAAAGACCGGCGCCACCAGCAGAGTTTTCCGCATTAGCCACCACGAAATCAACCTCCAACTCCTTTCGAATCTCAGGGAGCTTTTCGAGAACGAAGTTTCGCCCGGGCCTTCCCACTATATCTCCAATAAAAAGAAGTTTGACCATATAAGTAGAATGGTGGGTTTAGCACTGCTACGCAAGCAACCTATGATACCCAGGTATGAAATTTAGGTACCTGACTTACAACTATTACTTTACGCAGAGCCATCGATCAACCTATGAGAAAAGCAGCTCCCGGTGAACGTATCTCCGGCACCAGCAGCTACTTTTTCACTATGCACCTCAGGTGTACAAAAAAATAGAACTTTAAAATCCTATAGGTTTCCAAATGAAGAAAACGTTGGACATCAAGACTCCATAACTGTTAGATCCCCACATCATGTTTACAACGCTTCAGTCCGATATAAGACTTTCTGCCATTCGGCCCATAGGGTTGTGGGCCATGTTTTCTGGCGTCGTGGTTGTATCCGTAGATGTAGGCTAAACTGCGGTTAAGAGAAGCTTCTCTTCAGCCGGCAGTTAAAAATGTTAAATTGTTATCGTCAAAGCTGTACCTCTCTTCGGAGAATTTGAAACATCTAATTAGAACGAGAAATAGGCCAATGAAACCCGAAAAACTGGTTACTTTCCCTCAAGACGACGAGGGCCCCGAAATGAATGGTGCCGATATCCTCGTTACCGCTCTAGAACGTGAGGGAGTCGAAATCGTCTTCGCATATCCCGGTGGAGCCTCCATGGAATTGCATCAGTCCCTTACTAAAAGCCAAAAGATCCGTACTATTTTGCCTCGATTTGAGCAAGGAGGAGGGTTTATGGCACATGGTTATGCCCGCGCCACCGGAAAGGCTGGAGTTTGTATGGCAACCAGTGGTCCAGGCGCTACCAATCTTATGACCTGCATTACTGATGCATTCATGGATAGTATACCACTAATCGCGATTACCGGGCAAGTACATCAATGGAATATTGGCAAAGCCGCCTTTCAGGAAACCGATTTTTTCGGAATGACGCTGCCAGTGGTAAAGCATAGTTATCTAGTGCTCGATATTCAAGATCTGCCTAAAGTGATTAAGCATGCTTTTTTCCTCGCTACGACTGGACGCCCGGGACCAGTAGTTATCGATATTCCCAAGGACATACAGCAAGAACTGTCGAAACCTCTCTTCCCCGGCTCCATCAATATACCGGGTTACCAACCTGAGCCACACGCACGTGACGAGGACCTCAAAGTCGTTTTGGAACTTATCGAAAAGTCAAAAAGACCTGTCTTCTACACTGGAGGAGGAATCATTTCAGGAAACTCTCAAAAGGAGCTAACCGCTCTCTCGGAGATCACAGGGGTACCCGTGGCCACAACGTTAATGGGATTAGGGGCGTTTCCTGAATCACACAAACACTCCCTGAGATGGTTCGGTATGCACGGAACTGTGGCGGGGAACTGGGCCGTTTGCGAAAGCGATCTTCTAATAACTGCAGGCGCTCGATTCGACGACCGTATTACGGGTGCACCTGCCAGTAAATTTGCCCCCGATGCAGTTGTTGTCCACATCGATATCGACAAATCGGAGCACCAAAAAAATAAGACTGTCCGGCACCCAATTCATTCTGATGTCCGCTACGCATTGGGAAGGCTTGTACACCTTGCCAAAGAAACAGGCTTTAAGAAGCCTGACCTTGAGTATTGGTATAAACAACTCGCTACATGGCAAAAGCAACACCCGTTTAACTACGAAAGAGATGACCGGTTCGTTCTGGGCCAGGAAGCGATTGAGGCTCTCTATCACCAAACTGATGGAGAAGCGATCATTACGACCGGAGTCGGTCAGCATCAAATGTGGGCGGCACAGTTCTATAAATTTCACAAACCTCGCAGCTACCTCAGCTCTCTAGGGCTGGGTGCAATGGGCTTCGGGCTGCCCGCTGCCATCGGGGCCAAGGTGGCTTGCCCGGATCGTACCGTTGTGGATGTAGACGGCGACGGATCCTTTCTTATGAATATCCAAGAACTCGCTACAGCAGTTATCGAGAAGATTCCTGTAAAAATTCTCCTTCTCAACAATCAACATTTGGGAATGGTAATGCAGTGGGAAGATTTGATCTACGAGGGAGTTCGAGCCCAAACTATTCTAGGCGACCCAGAAAATATTGGTTCCCCGGAAAATCCTGCAGGCCTGTACCCCAATTTCGTAAAAATGGCTGAGAGCTTTGGTTGTCCAGCTCGGCAGGTGATTCTAAAAAAGGAACTAAAAGACGGAATCGATGAAATGCTCGAATGCGATAGCCCCTTCCTCCTAGAAGTCGTTAGCCACTATGACGAACACGTTTTACCCATGATCCAGCAGGGAAAGTCGGCCAAAGAGATTCTCCTTCAACCTCCAGGTTAAGAATTCTGGGCTCTTAATTCAAAGATCAGGGCTTGACAACAAGCCTCACTGCTCTGTCAGGATTAAGCATTTCGATAGCAAACTTCCGGAGATCCTCGGTCGTAATTGAGTCGATACGCTCGTCATAGTTGCTCCAATCATTTGCTGGTAAATTGTAGGTGACATTCAAGGCCGCCTGCATCGCACATGAACCAATCGTTTGGAGACTCATCCTCTTCTGTGCCTTGAGTCGCCTCTGGCATCGACGTAATTCGCTTTCAGTAATCTTTCCGCTTCTAACACGATGGACCTCTTCATTAAATTCTTCCCCAACTTGCTTATGGGAATCCGGATGTGTACCACAGCAAAAATAAAACATGCCGGACTCGATCCCAGATATCCTTGAGGCTCCTACAAAATATGCCAGCCCAAGTTCTTCCCGAACGCGCAGGAAAAGACGCCCTGACATCTCGCTGAAGAGCTCAACCAGAATTTCGCCAGCATGATATCTTGGATCAATAATTCCCACATCGGGATAAGCTTGGAATATTACAGCCTGCTCCCTGTTCAGATTTCGCTCGAACACCCCAGGGCAAGCCGGCCCATCGAAAGGGACCGTTTCCGGAGTAAAGTCGACATTTTTCATTTCCCCAAGCAAGTCGCTTAGTTTTGGGATTAGCTCACCCTCATCAAAATCGCCCGACACCCCTAAGACTAGATTTCCCCCTCTGACAAGTTTTTCAAAATGCCTTTTAACATCTATTTGAGTCAGACATTCCATAGTTTTAATCGTTCCCTGAGGATCAACTGAGAGGGGATGATCTCCAAAAAACAAGTCGCGAAGATACTTTTTCCCGTAGTCAACAATTTCATCTAACTCTTCGTTCAAAGAGGCAATCTGAGCCATTCTTTCTCGTTCGAAGGTGTCGTTCTTGAATGCGGGGCTAAGCATACACTCCCCAAGCAACTCCACGGCAAAAGCAACATCTGAAGACATCACTTCAAGGAAGAATCCAAAGGTGTTGTTCCCGATGAATTCCCCAAAACTCGCACCAAGGCCCTCCACTGTTTCCGAGATTTCGAGAGTATCGCGGCTCATCGTATCTTTTGTGAGAAGAGTAGCCAAAATTCCTGTCACACCTCTATTTAGAGGGGACTCATAAAGCGCTCCACCACGAAACACAGGACGCAGATGCACCTTGGGAAGACGCCTTAATTTCTGCCAAACAATTCGTGCGCCATTCGGCAGTACGACGGTTTCAAATTTGGGAACCGATAGGGGCTCACCGACTAATTTACTTTTTCTAGAAACGATGTCCTTCGCATTTAGCGAAACGGCCGTTAATCTATCCCTTCTTAGGTATTTGGACGTCAAAGCCACAAGCTGTTGAGTTGAGACCGCCTCGATTCTCCGAAAGTAATTTCTCGGATAACCAAGGTCCCCTATAACCACTTCCGCTAGGCCTAACCGAGACGCCTGTCCACTCATCGTTTTGCGTAAATCAATCTCGCTCACCAAGGCTTGTCGCCTTACCTTTGCAATCTGAGCCTCGGTAAAGCCATTGGCGCCAACACCTTCGATCTCTTCAAGTATCGCATCCTGAACGATTGGACGCTTATCGTTATCACAGAGATAAGAAATCCAAAGCATTCCGCTTGTCCCTTGAGTCCAGGTTGCAGCATCGACGTAGTGTACGATCTTCTTCTCCTCTCGTAACCGCCTCCATAGAACTGAGCTATTGCCCCCTCCCAAGACCGCGGCCAGAACATCAAGCGCAGGACCATCCGGATGAACCATCCCACAAGTTTTGAAAGCAAGACCGCCTCGACAGATATTTACGTCCCCATAGAGATGTTCCTCCCTCAACGCCAGCTGCTGGGGTTCATCAAACAAGATGGAAGCCGGTAAAGAAACCCGCGGATACTTCCCGAAATTCCGTTCTACTTCTTCCTTCACCGTGTCAACATCAACGTCCCCAACAACCACGAGGACTATGTTGTTTGGTACATACTGCGCTTTGTAGTAAGTCACCAAGCTCTCCCGTTGGAGCTTCTCAAAGACCTCACGATATCCGATCACTGGATTCCGGTATGGATGCAACCTATAGGCATTACCAAACAAGGCTTGTGTCACCCGGCGGTCTGGATCATCCATACCCATATCTATCTCGCGCAGGATCACTTCACGCTCACGGTCCACCTCTTCCTTTGGAAGGAGTGCATTGAATACCGCATCCCCCAAAACATCTAGCGCTAGATTGATTGATTCACTTGGAAGATCGATATAGTAAACTGTACGGTCGAAAGTTGTATAGGCATTAATATTTCCTCCTGCTTCTTGCACATCGCGGCTAATCTGAATGCCTGGGCGTTTGTGCGTCCCCTTGAATAACATGTGCTCCAGAAAATGAGAGAGTCCGGAGCCCAGATTCTCCCCTTCGCAAATACTGCCGGCTTTTACCCACACTTGAGCTGATGCCAGTTTGCTCGAATGATCCTCCTTTATAAGAACCACCAGGCCATTTCGTAGTACATACCGATCTACCTTTTCATCGAAAAATTCATCTATAAGCGGAGTCCACCCCTCCCCCAAACTTGATACGGTAGACATCAAAATCCCTGTCGCATGGTTACATGAATACAGACGCCAATATTTCCTCCCAGTCAATCCCTTTGGAAGTCCAGGCTAGATTCTCAATACCTCCACCCCAGCAATCTCCAATAAAAAAGAAACCAGATGAATGCTACCTCTGAAACACAGGCGACGATTACTGTAGAATAACCCCACGCTGAGTGGATCCATCCGGTATCCCAAGAGTAAAACACTCTTAGAATGGTCATCGACCAAACTATAAACCCAAAAAGGGGAAAGGCCAAAAGAAAGCCGAGGGGAAATGGAGCATCCTGGATTAGCCGGGATCCTCCTTGTGCCGTCATCATTATAATCCCAACCCCGAAACCCAAGTTGAGCAAACAGGTTAGCGACAACCCCCAACCGATTTCGGTTGCGAGTATGGGAACACCCTTGAACATGTTAAGCAGGATCGTAAAAGAGCACATGAAAAATAAAAGAGCACATGTCGCAGCAAGACCCATTTGGGTTCTACCTTTCGTAGCTATTGATATCCTCTCGAAGCGGTCCCGGCCGCCAAGATAGAGACCTGTTACGCGATTGTAGCTGTCACGAAGAAAGCCGATTCGTTTTCCCAATTTTTTCTCCAAAAAAACATCTCCTCCCAAATGGGCATAGCTTTCCTGTTCAATCAAGATCCTACCGTTTCGTTCTTTTACTTGTACCTCTTCACCCTCTTTCCCTAATAGAGCGGCGCATTTACCTAAATGATGGTGGGGATACCAAGAATGTCGGTAATACCCACAATACTGATTAAGGCGTTGCCGAGACCCGGATTCCGTGCCCCTAGTATGAGGCGGATCACAAAATGCAAAAGAGACCACCCTCTCTAGGAATCCACGGAGTAGATTGGTTTCGATGTTATAGTAGAGAATAATTCCGAATCCTGCATCCGGAAAAAGGTAAAACCCAGTCCGGTGTCCCGGCATGTGCCCAGTGTGCCAGATCACCTTCTGCCCTCTCATCTCGTCCAGCCAGAATGCCATTCCCATTCCAGGTAATCCAGAAAGCAGAGATGTTTTTTCATCTAGAAGGGAGGAAGATTGATCAAGAATTAATGATTTATCCTCCAAGAAAACTTTCATGAGCAAGCCGAGATCTCTAGGAGAAGCGACCAAAGATGAGGCCGGATAAACCTTCCAATGTCGCAGTGGCAGTTTGCGGCAACTTCCAAAAACCCAATTGTACCCCTCTGATAATTCAGTTTCCGTTTTGAGATCCGGAATAAATGTGGCTCTCCTCATTCCCAGCGGCCGGAAGATCGCATCACGGGCGTAGTCCGCAAAAGGTTTTCCCTTTACAACTTCTACGGCCAACCCAGCGAGGGAAACACCGAAATTTGAATACGTTAAACTCGCCCCTACCGCCGCTA
>CEUS01261166.1_pt1 | contig 98278 bp, 76 predicted proteins | sample 427031 | NCBI WGS metagenome assembly CEUS01 (sample SAMEA2622837, study PRJEB7988) | marine metagenome | biome: marine biome (ENVO:00000447); feature: marine epipelagic mixed layer (ENVO:xxxxxxxxx); material: "saline water (ENVO:00002010), including plankton (ENVO:xxxxxxxx)" | depth 140 m
AGGCGCCGGCCAATCTGTAAAACAGGCCGGGCCTATCCCAAGTTGCGATGTTAACGACAGTCATACTTAGATTGAGATCGTCCCGCCAATCCACGATTGGGACCAGAGTGTTTGGAGACTCCTCTTGCCTTACGCGACGAAGGAAACGATGGACCATATCGAGATGGAAAGAAATCTCTTCGACCCCGCTGTCGACAAAATAACTTGCTGTTAGTTGATTAAAGTGAGCTATAATTTCTTCCTCCGAAATGTGAGGAGCGGCTTCTCTAATGCAGGAGTAAGAGACCGATTCTTGGCTCTCTTCCTCGACACCCTTGGATGCCGTTCCCCTAAAGTGATCGAGGGTAATATGGAAAAGCCCTCGATGAAGACCGTCTTTGTAGCTATTCCATAGATCCGAATGGGTGCCCTGTGAGTCACAGTATGTATGAACAAATAGAAGGCGCAGATTTTCTTCATCTTTCACAAAATTGGCGAAAGCCGCTCCTGTTTCTGGGTCCTCAATGTCATAGCGTTGCCAGAAGCGCCACATTTCCAGGTGATTGCTAATTAGAAAAATAATTCTTTCCATTATATCTGGTGCTATCTGCAGACGGGCGAGAATGGCTCGTGCCATACCGGCTCCAATCTTAGCATGCCCCGAGATCATTTTCCCTTTCCCGATATCATGAAGTAGGAGGATGAGATATAGGATGCTTGGGTTCTTGGTCTGGTGAATTGCATGGACGTAGACAGGTGAATATTGCGATGCACCGCTGAAGATCCTGTCGAGTTGATGAATTGTATTTAGAGTATGCTCGTCAGCAGTGTAACGGTGGTAATATTCGTGTTGAACAAGACAGGTGAGATCTGAAAACTCAGGTAAAAATCTTTCTAGAACTCCCAGTTCATGCATTTTTGCCAATGTGGGGTAGACTTCGCCCACAGTTTGGAGAATTCCCCTAAAACTACGGTTAGCGGTAGGCGAATGGATGACCGAACTGGTGATCAGAGGGAGCGACTCGGTAATTAGAGAGCTAAGAGAGAAATCAAGTGTTGCATCAAGCTGTTGACAGTGTCTAAAGACGCGGATGAGGCGTTCTGGATCCTCTTTAAAGACTGACAAATTGAGGTGAGTGAGAATATTTCGTCTCAGAACAAATCCGTCAAAGACTCTTCGCTTTCGGGGTTCAGAAAGGCTACTATTGATTAGCCGGTTTGCGGTGATTTGTCTCTCGGGGAAAAGTCGGCCTTCCAGGATTTGGGTTATACGGAAGATTTCTTTAGCATGCTTGTAATAATCTCGCATGAATGCTTCGACCCTCTTGAAAACACTTTTTTGCTTGTAGCCCAGCTTTTTGGCTATGTTGGGTTGTTTTTCCAGATTCAATAGATCGGTTGGTCTGGTGCTTTGGAAGTGAAGTTCGTTGCGAACCCGAAGTAGGAACTCGTACCCAGCGGTGTAAGCCCGGTGCTCGGATTTACTGAGATACCTTCGATGGTGTAGTTTTCCCATACTGTCGATTCCCAGCTTAATCTCGGCCATCCAGAGGATGTTTTGATAGTCTCGGAGTCCGCCTACCCCATTCTTGATGTCGGGTTCCTGGAGGAAGACCGTATTCTGATGCTTCTTTCGCCGAGTGTACTGATCGTCGAGACGGGCTTGGATGTATGCCTCTGGGTTAGCTCTGCGGTAGAATCTCTTGTACTGCCTAATAAATTGTTTGAAGAGTTTTTTTTGGCCTGTAATGAGTCGGGACTCGAGCAAAGCGGTCTTAGTTTCAATATCTTTTTCAGCGTCCTCAAAAGTATGCGAAAGAGTCCGAGTCGATGGTCCTACCTTAAGCTTGAGATCCCATAAAATGAGAAGGAGATTTTCTGAGAGTATCTCCTGTATTCTTTGGATACCCCCTGCCACAACATTGTCGGGTAGGAGGAACATAATATCAATATCACTAAGGGGGCTTAGTTCTGCTCTTCCGTAGCCGCCAAGTGCGACGACGCTGACGGGACAGGGAGGAGGCCCGTGTTTTCTCTTGTAGATCTTTGTGGAGTAGCGAAACAGGTTCTCAATGAGAATATCGATGACATAGGATCGGGCCAAAGTGACTTGAGTTCCGTTGTCCGCCATACAGTGATAGCGGTAGATCATATCGTTTCCCAGACGAAGATATTCACGGCATCCGTTAAGAACCTTTTCTCGATTGGTCCCGAGATCAAAAGATAGCCAGTGTTCTGCATGTCCAAGAATTTGGCGATATAGTGGTTCTTCCATAAAAATGACTGAGAGCTATTTACCCAGTTCGATTTTCTAGCTCCTTCGTTTTAATTTTAACTGCGGAGAAGGGAGTAATATTTTACTTTGACAGCTTGGAGTCTGTCGGACGAGCCTTGTGTCTTGCAAGTAAATCACATGACAGCAATAGGTAAGACATACGAACCAAAGCAGGTAGAAGCCAAGTGGTATAGGACTTGGTTGGAGGGGAACGCTTTCGAAGCGGCAGCCGATCCGAAGCATCCAGAGAATCATTTTTGTATCATGATTCCTCCACCCAACGTCACAGGCGTACTTCACATAGGCCACGTTTTGGTCAACACTCTCCAAGACCTTTTTATTCGGCGTGCACGTCTCGAAGGCAAGAGGGTTCTCTGGATGCCAGGGATGGACCACGCCAGTATCGCGACCCATGCTAAGGTCGAGGTAGCACTAAGAGAGGAGGGGAAATCGAGACGGGAAATGGGGCGCGAAGCCTTTGTAAAACGCTGTTGGGAATGGAGCGATAAACATGGGGGCATGATTCTTAATCAGTTGCGGCAGCTGGGATGTTCGTGTGATTGGAACCGCACTCTCTTTACTATGGATAAGGGGTACGAACGAGCCGTGCTCCACTCTTTTGTAGAATTCTATCGTCGCGGATATATCTATCGGGGGAAATATATGACCAATTGGTGTCCGGTTAGCCAGACGGCGCTGAGCAACGAGGAAGTCATTATGACGCCGCAGATAGATACTCTGTACAAGATGCGCTATGAAATTGTGGAATCGCCGGGGACATTCGTAGAAATCTCTACAACCCGTCCGGAGACCCTTATGGGAGATACAGCTGTGGCGGTCCATCCCGAGGACTCGCGTTACCGGCATCTTCTCGGTAGTCACGTTTGGCGTCCGTTTCCTCGTGCGAAGATTCCGGTAGTCGGTGATGAGGTAGTGGATCGAGAATTCGGGACCGGAGCGCTTAAAGTGACACCAGCTCATGATCCTACTGATTACGAAATCAGCCAACGCCATAATTTACCTGTTCTCGACGTGATGAATCCTAATGGGACCCTTAATGAGTTGGCGGGTGAATCCTTTGCAGGGAAGGATCGGTTGGAGGCACGTGATCTCGTTGTGACGAAACTAAAGAAGATGGGTTTGCTGGTAGCAGAGGAATCCTACGAACATAGCGTTGGAATATCGGAGCGAGGTGGAGTCCCAATTGAACCACGCTTAACGGACCAGTGGTGGCTTAATTTTCCAAAGGTTGAAGAGGCACGAAGAGCGGTTGAGAAAGGATATATTCAGTTTCACCCTGATCGTTGGCAGAAAGTCTACCTGCATTGGTTAGACAATCTCCGCGGGTGGTGTATCAGCCGACAGCTCTGGTGGGGTCAGCGCATTCCGGTTTGGTACCGGAAAGGATGCGATCGGAATGATCCTGCTAATTGGCATGTTTCAGTCGATGGGCCGGAAGATACGGAGAATTGGGAACAGGAGGAAGACGTGTTGGATACTTGGGCTTCATCCAACCTTTGGCCTTTCGCAACTCTGGGATGGCCCAATCCGAATGAAAGACAACGGGAGGAACTGTCTGCATTCTATCCGACTGACGTTCTTGTTACGGGGTTTGACATCATTTTTTTCTGGGTGGCGAGAATGATCATGTCTGGTCTCGAGCTCTATGGCGATGCTAGAGAAGAACTTTCGAACCAAGAGATCCAGGAACGCCTTCCCTTCCGGCATGTTTATGTCCATGGGCTGGTACGCGATAATCAGAGAAGGAAATTCCAAAAGTCTTTGGGCAATTCTCCGGACCCGTTAGATCTATTCGAGAAATTCGGAGCTGACGGAACGCGTTTTGGAATCCTCAATATAGCACCCTCGGGGCAGGATATTCTCTTCTCCGAGGAGCGGTTAAAAATAGGGCGAAACGTTTGCAATAAACTCTGGAATGCCTGTCGATTTCGCCAGATGTCGGGCCCGATGGAGGAGAACGGTTCCCTTGATTCGATTCTGGGACGTATCGATTGGCAGCGTTGCGGTCGATTCGATCATTGGATTCTTCGTCAAACAGTCAAAACCTTGAAGGAGGTGGAGGTCCAATTTGCCCGCTTTGAGGTGCAGCAGATGACGCATACCTTTCTCAATTTTTTTTGGAGAGAGGTTTGTGACTGGTATCTGGAAGCGTCAAAAGAAAAGCTTAAAAATGAGGATACAGGGAGTAATGCACTTGCAGTTCAAGACCTCGTCTTTCGGCAGTTACTCCTTTTAATGCATCCAATGATTCCTCATATTACGGAGGAGCTTTGGAACAACCTTGGATACAACGGGAAGAACCGATTTATAGAAGATATTAATATTGAAAGAGCAGATGACCTTGCCAAGGTCTTGCAGATTGATTCTTCCGCAGCCGATCAGGTCGAAGGGATCAAGGAGTTTGTCATTGCTGCCAGGAATTTGAAGGCCGAGTACAGATTGGCTAATCGGCGTGATGTTACCTTTCACTACACATCAGATGGAGAAGACCTGTTTGAGCCAGATCTTGATACGGTCAAGATGCTTATTGGGGCTGCTGCTCTTGAAAGAACTGTATCTGGACCGGAAGGAGCTCCGGCTGTGGCATGCGAGATTGCAACGCTATACCTTGATCTCGCAAAAACAATTGATGTTAAAGTGGAGAAAGAACGTCTGAACAAAGAACTAGAGAATCTTGATCGAGTGACCACTGGAATCGAGACTCGCCTGAATAATGAAGCATTCATATCCAAGGCTCCTAAGGAAGTAGTCCAGGGAACACGTGATCAATTGGCCATCAACCTGGAAAAGAGAGTTAAATTGGAGAAATTATTGGCAGGGATGAAATGAAGGGTTATCAATATTGCGGAATCGATTGGCAAGGTTATGATTCTACTGCAAAATTGTTATGCCTCGAGTGCGCCCGTTAGAATATCTACCGTTCGAGAACTTTTGCGCCTCTCGAACTTGTGGTGGATCCTCGTAGTCCTTTTTTCTTAAATTAGAATTGAGGAGTCGGAAGCGCATGGGTTGCCGGGCCCTAAATTTGACGAATTGTCGCACCGATAGTAAGTTTAAAAGGACTTCCGTTTCTGATTTCTTCAGGACAGTACATCAATGGCTTCTTCGGGATAGCCTGATAAGCAATACTCGAAAACTCAGTCTCATTTTTAACGGATTTTTTATATTTCTCAACCTCTTTCGAGAAATTCCAGCTAAAGGAATCCAATCTATTGCAATCAGATGGGGATCTAGTTGACTCTCATGTGTATGGTAACCCGGTTCAGGAGTGTGCGGTTCCACCAAGCTCCGGTATTTTTTTTTGTCTTTGGATTCGTAAATGAGTAGTGGAAGAGGCGAATTCGAATCATACGGGGTAGTTCATTAGCAAATGGGTTTTCTTGGAGGAGAGAAAGTACAGTCGGGTTGTTTTTTGCAATTTCCTGTAGAAAACGAGAAAGCCAGGGTGGCGAGTTTTGAAAGGATCTCCCTCTTTCGACGTCGAGTGCGGCAAACCACATTTGCCAATCTAGCCTAGGCATGTGTGGCGTGGCGAATTTAGGTCGTTCCAAGAGATTGATCGGTTTAAATTTGAAAATGTAAGGCTTCCAATTGATCCCATCAGAGCTTCCTTCAATAATGATTTCAGGTCGCTTTGTGGTAATAACCCGGAAGAGTCCGTAGCGATTGACTGTGTGCAATGGTTGGATCTTACGAATGAGATTTCCCACTACACTTGGTGATTCAGGGGTAGAATTCTCAAGGTTGATTCGGTTTCCTCTGAAGTCCTGGCACAAGTAAACAATACTAAGATAAAGAACGATGACGGTAAAGGGTATTAGGACAAAAAGTTTGGGGATCCACACGACTTTTGAAGCTGTTTTCCTCTGATGGGTCTTGCCGATCATTCTTTGAAGAGAGGCAGGAAGTGACTGATCGTCTATTAGAGTTATACATAGTACAATAGTGAGAAGGTTAAAAAAACCGTAGTTGCCCGATACAATGATAAGAAGCTGAAATATGACTTGGCCGGCGAACCCAAGCATTCTGACCCTTCTAGGGAGGAATATTGCGAATGGTAATACGAGCTCGACCACGAACATAAACCAGAGCGAAATCTGATCCATCCAGTTTGGAAGGTGGTGGATGTACCAACTCGTCCAAGCCGGTATAGGTTGAGTCCAATAGTGATAATCCAAAGCTGTTAGATTCCGCCAGGAGTTTTCGCCGTTTGAAGCGAAATAAGTCAGTTTGACGACCCCTGATTCAAATATGAGTTTGAAGAGGAGGAGCCAGACAAGCCACCTCGCGAGATGCGAAGGTAACTGACGGGAGTGAAGTCGATCAATCCATGCGATTGGTGAGAGAAAAACTGCCAGAAACATCGTTTCAATCAACAGAATATCCCATTGAAACGTGAAGAAAACACCCCCCACCGATATTAACGAGAGATATATAGCCCAAATCATAAGGGCAGCGAAAGAGGATGCGATGCCCATGCAAAGGAGGATGGCAGCGATAGTGCCTACCAGGAAGAAAGCGTGGAGTGCGAAATCGGTTTGACTGAGCCAGAGGAGAGTTGGTCTGTACCAGAACTTTGAGGAATCAATGCCATTTTTCTCCCAGTGGCGATCGATGTTGTGAAGATCATTCGAAAAAGGAAGAATTCCTTTTTCTCCAATCAGGCCTTCAGCTTGGTTCCAATAGGAGAGAAATGCGATGAGTGCCACAACTGCCAGTAACCTAAGGAAGAGCCAGCTAGAAAAAATATAGGTCGACGGACTCATCTGTTTGCCCCAGAGAGCTGTGGAGATATGTGAGGCAATTTTACGGTTGCCTGCTACCAGGCTGTAGACTTTTTCACTAGTGAGAGCAAAAATCTTTGACCTGAGGTAGAGGTGAATCCAAATCCTTCTTCGTGGCCTGCAAGCAAGTGCTCGGAAAACGGCCTCGGCGCCCGAGTAGATCCTGCCGGATGGGTCAATTAGTTGAACCGCAGACTTGAATTGCTCCGTCGGGATCTCGGGGTACAAGTCACCGACTTTCTGGGACATTCTGTAGTCTATGTCGTCCCGTGTAATCAGTTTCCAGCGCTCAATCCATCGACAACAGAAGGGACAGTCGCCGTCATAGATAATCTCAGGTCTTTTCGGAGGTGGGGTTGCTACTCTTATATGATCCTTAATCATTTCCGTAAGAATATTAAGTCTTCTCAGATAAAGATTTCAGTACCCAAACCTTTGAGATAATAAATGCGCTTCAGAGAGTATGGCTCGTTCGATAGATCTTATTATGCCATTCTCGGCAATACAACGATATCTGTGCAAGTCGCTTCACAGGTAATGAAGAAGACATTCTAGAGTCGGTACTGGCAGCGTCTTCAACGCCTTGAGAAGAAGGTAGGATTGTCCGGGGTTTCCTAAACCTCGAAATAGACACTAGCGCTTTTTTGTGTCTGCAAGTCAGTTCTTGTGCAGTTCCGTCCCATTCTAAAGGGTAGTCCCACGTTCAGCTAGTGTCTTCGAATCAACAATTTAGGAAAATCTGAAGAGCGGGTTCGGGAGAATGCGTTTTAAAAGAGGTTCAAGGCATCTTTTAAAATGTGACTGATTGCTGGGGGAAGAGTATTATCATACAGATATGATATCATCCATTATCGAAAGAGGGTCGTTGGTTTATAAGGCAACAATTAAACGGATTTAGATAGCTTTGTTGGAGTAGTAGAATCGACGAGTAATTTTCGGTTAACAGGTAGGGTCTAAGAAAGACTTTAAAGGCAAGTAGTGTCCAAGTCACTCAATCAGCTTCAAAAACTGGTCTCGGGCTAGGAATTTTTCGGACTAGAGAGATCGAATTCCCATGGAAATAACCTCGGAAGATTTGGCTAGTATTTCTTCGGTATGAGCTGTGCTGATGAAACAGGTTTCGAATGCGGAAGGTGGTAGATAGACACCGTTATTCAGCGCGTAATGGAATATTTTCCCAAATCGGTTGGGATCAATTTTAGCAGTGTCGGAAAAATTGCGCACCGGTTTATCAGAGAAAATCATTGCGAACATGGAGCCTGCTTGTGGAAATTGAAGGGGAACCCCTTTTAACTGAGCCTGATCGAGAATCACCTGCTTCAAGTTTCGACCCATTTGATCAAGGTGGTCATACGGGTTCTGTTCTCGAAGAAGTTTTAAGGCAGTGATCCCAGCCGACATGGCGAGCGGGTTTCCACTCAATGTTCCCGCTTGATAGACAGGGCCCTCAGGCGCCAGACTGTCAATAATCTCAGATTTTCCGCCAAAGGCACCTACGGGGAGCCCCCCGCCGATGATCTTGCCCAGAGCGGTAAGGTCGGGAACTATGCCCTCTTTCTCCTGCACACCTCCCAGTGCAATTCGAAAACCTGTCATCACTTCGTCAAATATTAAAAGGCTCCCGTATGCGGTACAGATTTCACGGAGGGATTGAAGGAATCTGTTTTCGGGTAAGATGAGACAGTTGTTGGCAGGATAAGGCTCGATAATGATCGCCGCGATTTGTTGCCCAAACTCTTTGAAGGAAGCTTCCAGGGACTGGATATCATTGAATCTACAAATTATTGATTCTTCCGCTATCGAGCGAGGGACGCCAGCACTGTCCGGATGCCCAAAGGTAAGCGCCCCTGATCCCGCCTTCACCAGAAGGGAGTCTACGTGACCATGGTAACATCCAGCGAACTTTATAATTTTGTCTCGCCCGGTAAACCCTCGGGCCAGTCGAATACAGGCCATAGTGGCTTCAGTGCCGCTGTTGCACATGCGGACCTTTTCCACGGAGGGAACCATCTTAACGATAAGCTCGGCCATTTCTACTTCGTAAGGGTTGGGCGTCCCAAAGCTAGTGCCGTTCTCGAGAGCCTCGATTATGGCCGCCTTGATACGAGGGTGGTTGTGGCCGTGTATTGCTGGGCCCCAGGTTGATACAAAATCGATCAGCTTCCTGTCATCAACAGTGGTTAGGGTCGCTCCATCGGCACTTTTGGTAAAGAAAGGAGAACCTCCGACGGAGCGAAATGCGCGTACTGGAGAATTTACTCCTCCCGGGATGACATTGAGCGCTCTCTGGAAAAGGTGATTGGATTTTTCCATGTTAGAAACCGGTCAAGTTTTGTACATGAACTTCTGTTCGAAAGGTAATTTTGGGCCAACAGGGCCTGGCAACAATAAAAGCAGATTGCGATTTTCAGGGTCTAACATTTCCTGTGGGCCTCTCAAATGTTTTCGTTCCGGACTATCATCTATATTTGTTGGTCTTCGGAGTTGAGTGTCTGAACTTTAATCTGAAGTTCAGGAATATTGCGAATTCCAAATTCCGGCAGATTTCTAACTTACATACCTCTGGACGATTGGGATGCGACGGCCAACCCCAAACGCTAACGGAGTGATTTTTAGACCAGGGGCGGCTTGTTTTCTTTTGTACTCATTTAGATCCACTTTTCGAATTATATCGCGAACTACCACCTCCCCGAAGCCTGCAGCAACGATCTCTTCAGCTGATTCTCCCTCTTCTACGTAGCGCTGCAGAATTACATCGAGCTCCTCATAAGGCGGGAGTGAGTCTTCATCCTTTTGATCGGGACGAAGTTCAGCCGAAGGGGGTTTGCTAATTGAATTTTCGGGAATGATCTCTTCATCGCGGTTGAGCCACCTGGCTAGTTCATACACCTTTACCTTTGGAAGATCTGAGATCACCGCTAAGCCTCCGCACATGTCTCCGTAAAGAGTGCAGTATCCGACCGCGAGTTCACTCTTGTTCCCGGTTGTAAGTAGTAGGGCTCCCATTTTATTTGATATTGCCATGAGTAAGAGACCTCTACTGCGCGCTTGAAGATTCTCCTCAGTGACATCCGGCGGAAGACCCTTAAATATTGGCCGAAGTGTTTCCTCGGCTGAGGCCACAATGTTCGCGATGGGCACCGATTGATACTCAATGCCGAGTTCCCGCGCTAGGGCAGCCGCATCATCTCGACTGTGCCCGCTGGAAATTGAGGAAGGAAGGCTTATCCCGATTACGTTTTCTCGACCTAATGCGTTCACAGCAATTACCGCTGTCACCGATGAGTCAATTCCTCCGCTCAGCCCAATCAAAGCTTTCTTGAATCCGCTCTTGTGGGCATAGTCCCGGAGACCGAGAACGAGAGCGTCGTGGATATCCGCCATCTCAGACTGCCGGAAATTCGAGGAGATGGTGGTCTCTTTCGACTCGGTATCAAATACGGCCAGTTCCTCAGAGAATCCATCAAGGCCACAAAGAATTTCCCCCCTCTCATCCGCTATTAAGCTGTGTCCGTCAAAAACTAGTTCGTCATTTCCTCCAACCGCATTGCAATAGACGACTTTACACCGGCATCGAGCTGCGGCATTCAAGACAATTTCTTCTCGATACGAGTCTTTCCCGTAGTGCCAGGGGCTGGCCGAAAGATTTAGGAGAAGATCGAGGCGCTGCGTTTCGAGAAATTTGAGAGGATCACTCTCGTAGCGGCGCCGCGTTTTTACCGAAGGGGCTGTCCAAATATCCTCGCAGATCGTGACTCCAATCCGGTGGCCCTTGTATTCCACGACTTGAGGTTTGTTACTGGGTTGAAAATAGCGGTCTTCATCGAATACATCGTAAGTCGGGAGGAGACATTTTTTCGACACTTTTCGGACCTTGCCGTGTTCACACCAGGCCGAGGCATTGAAAAAATTCCGCCCGTTAGCAGATTCGTTTTTGGCTACATAGCCCGCCAAGAGCGGAACTTCATCAACTTCTTGTGCTAATTGTTCGACCGATGCTTCATTATCCACAACGAACCTCGACTTGAAAATCAAGTCTCTGGGCGGGTAGCCACTGATGACGAGTTCTGGAGAAACCACCAGCTCGGCGCCCCTCGCACAAAGATCACGGTAGCTTTCGATGATCCTGTTTCGATTTCCCTCTAAATCGCCGACCGTTGTGTTAATCTGAGCAATACCGATTTTCATTCTCGTTTCTGTGCGTTGCCTATTTCTTTCACATCTTCGCCTATATGTACATCGGCGTTTCCCAGTCAATGAATCAGCCTTCTTTTCTTTAAAATTGTCGAGGACATTCTTTGCGATATTGTGGGCCTACTATTGTGTAGCGATGAATTAAACACAAAAAAAGAAGGTTGATCTCGCTTGGTCTTGTAGCTGGGGACAAATCCAGATATATTGAGAAATATGATAATTAATACGTGGGGACCCTCACTCTCTCGAAACCTTACTTTTTGGTTTAGAAGTGCCGTCTACCTAATGCTTCTGTTATTAGGCTTTTCATTTGGTAAGGTCCATGGGGCGAAGGTGAAGATCACTCTTGAAGAGGCATTCCGATTGGTCGAAACCGAAAATTTCCGGATCTTGTTGGAACAAGAAGTTGTGGAAGAGGCGCTTCAAACGGCCCTTGCCTCTCGTTCGGCCTTACTTCCGGCTTTTGATTTGCAGGGTGCGCAACATAGGACCCAGTTTGTTAATGTTGGACGTGGATTCGATTCTCCAAATCCGCCTCCTAGGAATCGGTTCTACGCCAAAATCTTTGGGAGGATGCCGCTTTTTAATCCCAATCGTTTAGGAGTTTGGCGGCTGGCGAAACTCGACCATCAGATTTCAGAGATAAACTATGAAGGTGCGGTACAACTTGTTCTTTCCGAGACGGCGATTGTTTATTTCACACATTTACGAAACCTGCACCGAGTTAGGCTACTTGACGCCAACATAGAGCGTGACAATCTCTTGCTTGATTTGGCAAAAAGTCAATTTCAGGCTGGAATTGCGACCCAAATAGATGTGGCTCGGGTGGAGGTCCAACTGGCGTCTGACCAGAGGGAACGAATGCAACAAAGTACGGTTGTGCTTGAAAGTGAGTTGAGAATCAAGCGTTTGCTGAATATTGATCTCGATTCCAAGATTGCTCTCGAAACGCTTGATGGGACAAAGGAACAGGTTTGGCATGCATATAGTATTGGGATTGACCAAATTTTTGATGCTAGGCCAGATTTTCGACGGGCTTCAATGGAACTAGAGAGGGAGAGAGCCGCCCTCAAGATGGCCAAAAGGGAAAAACTGCCGAGTGTGGAGCTCTTCGGGGAATGGGGATGGGCCACTGCTGCAATTTTCGATGGCCAGGAGGAGAATGCCTGGTTAGCCGGACTATCGTTTCGGATTCCTATCTTCGAAGGATTCAGGATTCGGGCAAACAGCCTCAGGGTAGGTGCCAGAATGCGGGCTAAAGAATATGTCTTACGCGATTTAGAAAATCACCTTGAATCGGCCTATAGACTCGCAATTCAAGAAGTGGAGTCCCGGTTTAAACAGATTGCTATATCAAAAAAGAAAGTTTCCTTAAGCCAACAGGAATTGGAGCTGGCTCAGACCCGATTTATGGAAGGGGTGGCAGACAATAGGGATGCAATCGATGCTCAAGCGAACCTGACGGGTTCTAATGACGAGTTGCTTGAGTCCATTTTTCTCTATAATATTGGACGACTCAGTTTAGCCCAGATTCTCGGTGATGTTCGATTGCTTCTTCAAGATTAAGAAGCCGCAAGTTATTATCCTCTGATTAACGATCTAAGTGGAAAAGGTCGAAAATAGCAATTGTGAGCTATGAGTCGTGGAGGAAGTAGCGATCGATAGGTTTTAGAGCTTCAGAATCTAGTTGCACGTTCGGCGGTAATCCGGGGCGAATCAGAGCTGGGAAACTGTGGGAATTCTGCTATATTTTCCCAGGATTCTGAAACCAAGACCATCTCAACTCGTGAGGAAGATAACGTCAATTTTTACCCTGCGAATGTCTGTAGGGTCTGCAACTGGTTCCCCGCATTGGGGGCGACACTCGGTCTTATGGGGAATTCTCGCCTCTTTTATTTTCCACATTTTTCTTATCTGGGCCGTGCCATGGAATCTGGTCGCCAAGGTGTCGCCGATATCGGAGGTAAATCCGGAGATCGAGTATGTCCATAGCAGCAAGCCTCCTGATCCGCAGAATATCCGCTATGTTGAGACGAATTTGGATGTACCCAGCAACAAGCCAGATGAGACGACAAACATTGCTTCAAGGAGTCAGCAGGCAGGACAGATTAAAGAAACAACAGGAAATCTCGATAATATCCCATTTCTTAACGGGCAAGATGAAGATTCAGTAAAAATTGTGCAGGGGAGGCAAATGGATGAGCGAATTCTTTCGGAGCCATCTTCCCAGCAGCAAACGGAACGTTATCAGCCGTCGAAGACTTATATTGAAAGTCAGCCCCGCCTTATTCCCCGTTCGCCTGATTTCTTACAAGAGGATAAGCGTATCGAAGAGGATGGGATTGCGAGCATGCTCGATATTCCGGATGTCAGTGAAGAGGAAGTAGACGAGATCGAAAAGATTCCGAATAGTTTGGATGCTTTGTTGAACACGCAAGCGATGTTGAGAGAAATAGAGGAGAAGGAATCTAACAAATTCGAGCCGAATAAGGTTCCCCAGGTCCCACGACCGAGGCCGAGACTCTCTTCCCAAACTTTACCGGGCCCATTGATGCGCTCGGATGGTCGGGCTGCGGCGTTGGGGAATCTTTCGGTTGACGCAAGATTTACCGAATTTGGCGACTACTTAAATCGAATGTTCAACGCTATCGGCTATCAGTTTATACTTCTCGCGGAATATATGGAAGCCGCTATGGCAGAAATCTCTTCTCGCGTTATTGTCGAGTTCCAGATAACATCAGGGGGGGAGGTAAAAGATGTGATGGTTGTTTTTACAACTGCTGATTCTCCAGCAACTCTGATTTGCGAAGATGCTATTCAGTCACCGTCGCCATATGGGCCCTGGACTCAGGAAATGGTTGAAACCTTGGGTAAGGAGCAGACGGTTCGAATAACATTTCTGTATCGATGAGTCCGGAGAAAGGCGTTCAGATTGTGGATGGATTTCCGTTCAGGGGAGACGTCAGAATTCTGCTTCGACATGAATCGGGTCTTGTGGTGATGGACAAACCGGTGGGTGTACGATCTCATCCTAACACTGCTGAGGAGGATCCCCGCGCGCTTTTGACGTGCTATTACGATTCTGGAAGCGAATCTTATTTTCTACCGGGAGGACGAGGTCCCCGCGCGAATTTTTTCCTCATCAATCGGCTTGATGCCCCAACATCGGGTATCATTCTGGGAGCTTTTGAAGAGGAGACAGCCAAAATTGTGAGAGCACAATTTGCTGCCCATCTTGTTGAGAAGATTTATGAGGCGATTGTATTTGGAGAAGGGATAGGAAGGCAGCAAGTATGGCGTGATGTTCTGAGAAAGGACCGCCGGAATGGAAGTTTACGGGTGAGAAAAGGTGGAAACCAGACGGCGGTATGCAAGGTGCGTGAGTTGGCAATGGCACGCACGCAATTTCCGCTTACTCGGATTGAGCTCTCACCAGAAACAGGACGAAGCCATCAGCTTAGGGTACAGTGTGCAGAGAGGAAAATTCCCATCGTTGGAGACAAAACCTACGGGGATTTTAGACGAAATCGTGAGATTTTCCGGCAGATTGGCACGAAACGACTTTTTCTTCATGCACAGAGAATTTCGTGTGAATTTAATTGGAATGGAAGGGTGGTACATATCGATGTGGTTTCTGACACTCCTGCCGAATTTGATCAATTGGTGCGGTACGAACCAAAGAGGTAGTATCAACCCGCTCAAATATGAGCAGAACGGAGACATATAAGATAAGTTACGAGCAGCTCGGAGAGAGTAAGTCAATTGAGGGCAACTTCGATTGTAAGATTCAAGTGAACTACGGTAGTTTGAAAACGGGATGAAAATAGTTTTCCAGTTAGCTATGATACATGGAATAAAATTAATGGAAAACTGGGTTACGGAGGTCGAATTTCAATGAGTATTGAAGGCAAACTCTTTCTATTGGATGGGATGGCACTGCTGTATCGGGCACACTTCGCCTTTGTTCGCCGACCAATATATAATTCCAAAGGCATGAATACCTCTGCCTTGCTCGGATTCACAAATACCCTTGTTGACTTGATTCAAAACCAGGAGCCGAGCCATATTGCAGTTGCCTTTGATACTGCGGCACCAACAGAACGGCACGAACTTTATAAAGAGTACAAATCGAATCGGGATGAAATGCCCGAAGATTTAAGTGCTGCGCTCCCCTATGTCCGCCGGATAGTGGAGGGGTTTCGAATAAAAATGCATATGCTGGACGGGTATGAGGCGGATGACATAATAGGCACTCTTGCTCAGAGAGCTTCGAGAACTGGGTTAACCACTTACATGGTTACTCCCGACAAGGACTACGGCCAGCTTGTGGACGATAGAGTGTTGATCTATCGCCCATCCTACCGTGGAGATGGGGTGGAAATCCAAGGAGTGGATGAGATCAAAAATCGATGGGGGATCCAGCGACCTGAGCAAGTGATCGATATGTTGGGCTTGTGTGGTGACAGCTCTGACAACATCCCGGGAGTTCCAAAGGTGGGACCAAAAACAGCCCAAAAATGGATTGCTGAATACGAATCAATTGAAAACCTCGTGCAACACGCGGATGAAGTAAAGGGAAGGCAAGGAGAATTGCTGATCGAGTTCGCAGATCAAGCAAGTCTTTCTAAGAGACTTGCGACGATTAATTGTAATGTCCCAATTGAAGTGGACTTTGATAAGCTGCGAGTTTCCCCGCCAGATCGGGAGCGTTTGGAGAAACTCTTTTCTGAGTTGGAATTCCGCACTTTGAAGAGGCGGCTCTTGGGTGATGCGGGAGAGAGTTTACAAATCGAAGGACCGAAGGAGGGAAGAGAGAAGGTGGACGACCGGGAAACTGCTACCGTGGAGGGAACTGCAGTCTCCGAGCAGTATAAAACGATTTCCAATGTGACGCACGAATATCTCACGGTGCAAACGATGGAGGAACGTTCTCGACTATTTGCCTCTCTTAAGGAGCTTGCATCCTTTTGTTTTGATCTCGAAACAACCAGCCTTGATGCAAAGAAGGCGAAGATTATTGGGATCGCAATATGCTGGAAAGAACGGAGCGGGTACTTTGTTCCCGTGTCACGCGATCGCCAGGTGGCATTGGAGGAATTAGCAGAGCTTATACCTATCCTAGAGGATGAACAAATCGAGAAAGTAGGTCACAACATTAAGTATGACATCGCAGTTCTTAAGCGTTACGGGATTGCGGTGGAGGGGCCAATATTCGATACCATGCTTGCGCATGCCTTGGTAGAGCCGGAGATGCGGCACAAGATGGATTCCATGGCTGAAATATATCTACAATATTCACCAATTCCGATAACCCAGCTGATTGGAACTGAAAATGAAGATCAGACTGATATGGATGCAGTCGATCCGGAAATGCTGAAGGAGTACGCAGTTGAAGATGCTGACATTACTTGGCAGTTACGCGAAAAAATGCTCCCGCTCTTGAAGGAAAATGAGCAGGAAAAAGTTTTCTTTGAGATCGAAATGCCGTTGATTCGTGTTCTTGTAGATATGGAACATGAAGGGGTCTCACTGGACCTAGAAGCATTGGAGAAATTTTCAGTAGAACTAAGCCAAATCATCTTTAAAAAGAAACGCGAGATTGTGGATGAGGTGGGTCATCCATTTAATCTGAATTCGCCTAAGCAGCTCGGGGTAGTCCTTTTTGAAGAACTCAAATTGGTCGAGAATCCGAAGAAAACGCGGACTGGCCAATATGCGACAAATGAGCAGGTTCTAAACGGACTTGCCGCACATCATGAGATCGTGAGGCGGATACTAGATTTAAGGTCGGCAGTAAAATTGAAAGGCACTTATGTCGATATGCTTCCCCATGCGGTCTTTTCATCCACTCAGCGGATCCATACTAACTACGGCCAACTCCACACTGCTACCGGTCGCATTCAGTCAGGTAGTCCTAATCTCCAGAACATACCCATACGCACTGAACTGGGTCGGGAGATAAGGAAGGCGTTTATTCCCCGCATAGGAGGCTACCGGATGCTATCATCGGATTACTCTCAGATCGAGCTCCGAATCATCGCGGCATTGAGTGACGATTCAGGATTGAGGGAAGCGTTCGATCAAAAAATGGACATTCATAGGGCTATGGCTTCGCGTATTTACGGGGTGAACCCCGATGCGGTGACTATTGAGATGCGGAGTAAGGCAAAAATGGTAAACTTCGGTATCCCATATGGTATTTCAGCTTTTGGTTTGTCTCAAAGACTGGGAATCTCTCGTGCGGAGGGACGTGACTTAATGGATCAGTATTTTGCACAATTTCCCAAAGTTCGTGATTACATTGAACGAACTCTCGAATTCTGCCGAAAGAACGGTTATGTGGAGACCCTTACCGGGCGGCGGCGCTACTTAAAGGATATCAATTCGGCGAATGCGGCTACTCGTGGGAGTGCGGAGCGAAACGCCATTAACATGCCTATCCAGGGTAGCTCAGCAGATATGATAAAAATAGCGATGGTCAGGATTCACGAGGCTCTCCGGATGAGAAATCTGAAGACGAAACTACTGCTCCAAGTCCACGATGAGCTGGTATTTGAACTCTTTGAGGTGGAGAAGGAAACTGTTATCCCCCTAGTGGAGGAAGAGATGAAGAATGCACTTGAGATTGATGTTCCAATTGTGGTCGATTTTGGGATTGGAGATAATTGGCTAGAGGCTCATTAGTTGCAAAACTCTTAGGGAAAGGGAGCAGGGTGCGTTTCGTGTCTGAGGACGAATATCGAGTGATTCTGATTCCTTAACTTGTTTCACCGATATCGAGTAGTGAGTGCTCGACTTTATCTATAGGATTCGAAAGAAATGACACTCTGTGTTGCTAAGAGAATACTGCATTTTTACGAGGCGAGCCTATAATAAATGAGTTCAAAGCCAATTGTAATAGGTATGGTGGGGTGTCGCTTCGCGGCTTCTTTTCATTTAGAGAACTACCGTCTGGTTCACGGATTGGATGTCCGGGTCAAAGGCGTTACATCGAAGAGTGGAGAAAGCGCAACGACTTTCGCCAAAATGCACGGCCTGGAAAAAGTCTATGATTCGGTAGAGGAGATGCTTGGCGATCCGGAGATCAACCTTGTCGATCTTTGTGTCCCGAATTACCTTCATCATCCTCTGACCATTCAAGTTGCTGAGGCGGGGAAGAATATAATACTGGAAAAGCCACTCTCAGGATATTTTGGAGAAGGAGAAAAAGAATTGATAGGAAAAGAAACGTCGCGAAAAAAGATGCTCGAAGGAGCCATAGCTTCAGCTGACGAAATGGGTGAAGCGGTAAGGGAAAGCGGCATTCGTTTCTGCTACGCGGAGAATTGGGTTTACGCGCCTAGCGTACAGAAGGCGAATCATATTCTTTCCCAAAGTGATAATACGATCCTGCGATTTGTCGGAGAGGAATCTCACAGCGGGACGCATTCAGAATATGCTAAATTATGGCGTACCAGTGGTGGTGGCAGTCTTATCAATAAAGGTTGTCATCCGCTTGGAGCAGTTCTTTACCTCAAGTACAACGAAGGGAGACGGAAAATTGGTAAACCGATCAGGCCGAAAAGTGTTACTGCAGAGGTCGCTCATCTCACTGAAGTAAAGAGCTTTGTAAAAGAAGAAGAAAAATACATCAAAACAGGTTGGCAGGATTGTGAAGATTGGGCCTCGATGATGATTACATTCGAAGATGACACTGTTGCTCAGATAACGGCATCGGATATGGTACTGGGAGGTATTCATAATGTCCTTACGGTTTACTCGAGTAAAGCGGTTGTTCAGTGCAACATGAATCCCAACTCTAGTATGTTGACATACGCCCCACGCGACAAATTTCTGGGGGACGAGTATATCCGAGAGAAATTAGAAACCCGGGCTGGATGGCAGCTAACAAATCCAGATGAGGATTGGATGAACGGGTTCCCCCACGAACTTCAGGATTTCTGCGAGGCAATTGCCTATGATCGGGAACCGAAAAGTACGATGGAGTTGGCCCGAGATGTACTTGTAGTCTGCTATGGAGCCTACCTGGCGGCTGAGCAGGGAACCCGAGTGGATCTTACTCGGTGGATATAGAGAGGGACAATTGAAACAAAGACTTGGGAGCAGATTGGGGAAGTAGCTCGTTGAGCAGGCCCAGATCACTAGTTGTAGGAGGGGCAAGCATTTGGAGGATCCAAAAAATAATAGAGATTGAGACGAGGTTTATTCCTCAGAACTCTAAGGTGACTATAGGTTAAAAGGGTTCGTGATGGAATTTGATCAAAGTTTAAAAAACTGTATCAGAGAGTAATGAGGGAATCGGAATGGTAGGATTTGCGATAGTTGGTTTAGGGATGGGAAAGCACCGGGCGCGCCAAGTGATCGAAACCGAGGGTGCACAGCTTGTGGTTGTGGTGGATTTAAATTCTAGGTTGGCCAAGGAGGTTGCCGCTGAAATGGGGTGTGACTGGAGTGTAGATCTAACCGAAATATTGAGGAGGGAGGATGTTGATGTTGTTTTGGTAATGACGCCCAGCGGTCTTCACGCGAAGGTCGGTATTGAGGCAGTCCAAGCTGGTAAACATGTGATTACAACAAAACCAATGGATGTCTCAACCGTGGCTTGCGATGAGTTGATCAGGGCCGCCGAAGAAGCCGGGGTTTTGCTTGGAGTTGATTACCAGAGCCGCTATGTAGACAACAATGTCCGTGTGGCAACGGCTCTCAGAAAAGGCTGGCTCGGCAGACCAATTCTAGGCGAAGTTCGTTTCAAGTGGTTTCGCTCCCAAGAATATTTCGAACACGGGAACGGCTGGCGTGGAACCTGGGAGATGGATGGCGGTGGGTCTCTAGCTAATCAAGGGGCCCATCTGATTGATCTCCTGTCCTGGTTTATGGGAGATCCAGTTCGAGTATACGGTGAGACGGCAATCATGAATCACGAAATCGAGACGGAAGATATCGGGCTTGCTATCCTCAATTTTGAGAGTGGGGCCAAGGGGACCATACTTGGCACGACGACCTTTCCAGAGAGTGTCTATTTCAGCGCCGAGGTACATGGTTCCGAGGGGGGCGTTTTGGTTGATGAGGCTGATAAAGGAAGCATACGTGTTTTCGGCGAAGGATTGAAAGAAAGGCTCCAAGCGATTGAGAATCCTATTCAAAATGTGGTGGAGGATGTAGTTTCTGCAATTGAAAAGGGGACAAAGCTGCGGGTTGACGGGCACGAGGGGAGACGGACCGTAGCACTGCTTGAGAAGATTTACGAGTCGGCGAGAAAGGGAATGGCGGTTACAATTTAGCCCATTTCTTTATGGATGTGCTTCACAACTTACCATATTGCAAATTGGAACAAGCAATATGGATCATGGGTTCCTGGGAGTGCAATCTCCCGGCTGTTCAAGCAACCTGTGTCAGGATTCCGAATGGATTTTCGGTATGATCAGTTGGCAGTCAATGTCCGCCATTAAGGTGGAGAGTTGCTCAAGCATCTCATCGTTCTCGTATGTTCCAATGATTGCTCCACCGGATCCTGCAAATTTTGCGCTAGCTCCGGTTTGTCGTGCGGTCTCCACCATTTTGATTTGATTGCTTGGCAATTCCTTAATAGAGCGTCGAAGGTCGAAGTTCTTATCTAGAATCGGGGCAAGTGTTGCGGTTTCTCCGACCATAAGTGCCTGGTGAAAATTAAAAGCTAGGGTGGCGAATTTTCCCATAGCCTCAACCACTTCCGGTTCTTGCTGATTATAACGATCAAGAAGATTACTGTGAATTATCTCAGTAGGCTCGCTTAGATCCGTGTTGTAGGCAATGTAAAGAGGTGGCAGCTCCTCTTTGATCCGGCTATATTGGCCAAACTCAAGTCCATCCTCTATCCTCATTTTCTCTTTCGAGAAATCCATGTACATCACGCCCTCATAGATCTGAATTACTCGATCCTGTAATCCGCCGGCAATTTTCAGTTCTTCCCTTTCGATGGCTAGTACGAGAGAGGGCTGAAGATGGAGGGGTATGGCGACCTCATAAAACTCCATCAAACAACGGAGGGCGCCAACTATGATGGCGCTCGAGCCAGCTAGTCCGACCTGTCGTGGAATGTCGGTTTCATATCGTATTGAAAAATTCCTCTCGTGGAGAATGATTTCCTTTCCCTGACAGTATTCAAAGAATCGTTTGATAGTTGCTTTAACCAATCTAATTCCACCGTGATATCCGTGCCGGTCAACATCATGTGCAAGTTCCGCAATCGACCCAAAGCGACATTGATCTTCTGCGTTCGGGACGATTTCAAGATCCTCCCACTCATAAAGTAGAACAGTTGCGCTGAAGTTGCGAACGATAAGAGAAATTGTCTTTCCGTTGAAGTTGTCTGAGGGATTTCCTACGAGTCCAGCCCTGGCATATGCTTTCTTTCGGATGATATCCACGAGTATGAATCTATTGGAGACAAGGTTGATGAGAGGCTCGTCTGTATTTGCAGAAGATCTCTTACAATATTAAAGCAACGACGAAACCAACTGCCCAACTAGCTAGTAATTTTCACGCATTATTAAATCGGCTTTTGGTCCATTTAGATAGAGCCTCGCCATACTCGGGATCGGCCAGTGCAAAGTCAATAAAGGCGCGGAAGTAGCTGAGGGGATTCCCAATGTCGAAGCGTTCTTCACCTTCATCCAACTTGAGGCCGATAACTTTTCCTCCATTTTGAATCAGCGCCTGAATCGCATCGGTGAGCTGAATTTCTCCGTTTATCCCAGGCTTTGTTTCGACTAGAAAATCAAAAATTTTAGGGCTGAATACATAGCGGGCAGCGATTGCGAGATTGCTTGTCGCTTCCTCCTTGGAGGGTTTTTCGACAATTCCCTCAAGCTCGAAAACGGCCATTTTGTCATCCCTTGGCTCGGCGATACCGTATTTAACCACATCTTGTGGGGAGACCTCCTCGAATGCGATTGCGGCATCGGCCTCCTTTTTCTCAAATTGCTCCATAAGTTGTGAGACGATTCGTGATTTCGCGTGCAGCCCTATAATTGAATCCCCCAAAGCAACGACAAAAGATTGATCATTAACCAAGGAGCGTGCACTTAGAATTGCGTGTCCCAAACCCAACTGCAGCCGTTGCCGAGTGTAGAAATACTCGATTGCCTTCCTTTCAAAATCCAGCGTCCCGAGCAGTTCTTCTCGGCCTTTCTTACGCAGCATCTGAATTAATTCCTCATCGATATCAAAGTGATTTTCAATCGATTGTTTACCAGGACCGGTCACCAGGCATATCTTGCTAATCCCCGAGTAGGTTAATTCTTCAACCACGTGCTGCACGATCGGTTTTCGACCGACCGGCAGCATTTCTTTAGGTTGGCTCTTTGTAAGAGGGAGCAATCGAGTTCCCTGGCCAGCCACCGGTATTACCGCGAAGTTAATGGGCATTTGCGCGTGTTCCGTATCTAATTTCCTAGAGGATGGAAAGTGGAATTGATATTCACAGTGGAAGCAAGACTAAGGAGGCCACTCGTATTTAGGGCGATATTCCGTATTTTTCGTTAAGAACAGGGCCTGACAAATATTTTCTTAGCGTTGAGAAGAACAGCCGAGTTTGATTTACGGTCATCTGTTAAGAAGGAAATTTCACCTTTAAAAGTCTGTCAATTGGCTCCGCTAAATCGAAGGACTTTGTCGCACTCTACCGAATGGTCGCAATTACGACCGCCTTTTTCCGGGTTAGCGTCGAAAAATTTAATATTTATTATTTATTATTGACTTGGAATAGAATTCCTTATTGAGACTGAGTTTCAATTGCAACAAACTCAATAAAATATCCAAAATGTATAGCTTTCTTTCAGAATTAAAACGCAGTTTCCTAATAGCAGCTATAGCAATCCTTCAACTAACCGCTTTGGGAGAAGAGGGAAAGGAAAGTTCCATCGGGATCTTGAAAGAATTCGATGTTATCGGTTCAGCGGAGTCCGCATATCAATTACCCGGGTCGGGAACCTATCTTAGGCTTGAAAAAATTGAAGCTCTCCAACTTGACGACATCAATCTCATTCTGCGAACCGTTCCAGGGGTCTACCTTCGAGAAGAGGATGGTTACGGGCTTTTCCCCAATATCAGCTTGAGAGGCGTTGACACAACTCGAAATGCCAAAATCACTGTTATGGAAGATGGTGTTCCTACTGCCCCTGCCACCTACTCGGCTCCGTCTGCCTATTACTCACCAACAGCAGGGAGAATGTCGGGAATTGAAGTCCTGAAGGGATCGAGCCAAATTAATTGGGGACCGCATACTACAGGAGGTGTAATCAACTATCTCTCAACGCCAATACCTGTCGAAGGACGTAGAGGACTGCTTCGTCAGTCCTACGGTAGCAATAATGAAATTCGGGCCGAAGCACAATTCGGTGAAGTCCTCGAGGGGAATTCAGGAAACTTCGGGTATCTGGTGGAGGTATTTCACCGGCAGAACGACGGCTTCAAAACAATCGATGGGGCCGGTAATTTCCCCGGCTCCAGTGAAACCGGTTTCGAGCGCACGGATTACATGTTCAAAGCAAATTGGAATCCGAACTCGCAAGACCACCAGTATATTGAATTCAAAATTGGGTACTCAGAGCTTCATTCTGACGAAACCTACCTTGGACTAGCATCCAAGGATTTCAAAGACAATCCCTTCAGACGTTACGCTGCTACTCGGAATGATCGCATTGACACCCACCACACCCGATTGCATCTTCGCCATCTCCTCCACCTCGGGGAGCGGGGCAAATTAATAACAACTGCTTATTATCAGAATTTTCATAGAAATTGGAACAAACTCCATGATATTCGGGATATTGATACGGATGGAAACGGCACACCAGAAGGAGATGAACCGGATGGAAGCCGGGTTGGTGAGAAAATGTCTAGAGCTCTTGCTGGAGGCAAAAGTGGAATGGCCCTTGAAGTACTCCGGGGCAGCCGGGCTGGGAAACTCAGAGTGCGCGCCAACAATCGCCGCTATTACATGGCTGGGGTGCAAACTAATTTCGACTACACGCTAATCTCAGGAGATACTACTCATAATATCGATGCTGGGCTACGATTTCATAGAGACCGAATCCGTCGGTTTCAGTGGCACAATCTTTTCGTCCAGGACAGTAGTGGGAGTTGGGAAAAAGGGATTCGGAGTGTGAACGGCTCAGACGGAAATCGCCGGCAATTGACCGAAGCCTTTTCAGCCTATTTCAGTGATGAGATCCGAGGTAATTCTTGGTCAGTTAAACCCGGAATTCGCCTTGAGAATCTTTCCTTCGAGTATGATGATTTCACTACCGATGGTACTAATGTCCCATTTCGTAGTGGCAGTAGTGACCTCACCGTCATAGCGCCGGGTTTTGGTGGCACATTTCAACCGAAGGATGGATTGATGGTGTTTGGTGGATACCACAGAGGGATTTCAACTCCTTCTCCCCGCAATCACACCAAAAGTGGAATCAAAGAAGAAACCAGTAATGCCTTTGAATTAGGTACCCGTTTCAATGACCAGAAAGGGTTTTATGGAGAAGTGGTTTTTTTCCATACAGTTTTTAACGATCTTATTGTAGTCGATAATATCGGAGGGGCAGGGACCGGTAGTTCTGAAAATGTTGGAACGGTTGACTCAACCGGCCTCGAAGTGGCTTTCGTCTATGATCAGGGTGTCGTGAACGAATGGAACTTTAAGAATCCTTATTCGATCTCATTGACCTACACCAATGCAACCCTGGAGGGAGATGCTAATTCGGAAGACGAGGAATCTATCTTCGCGGGAGGGACAGATGGCAGTTATGTTCCATATATCCCTAAATGGCAGCTGAACCTCTCTGCTGGTATCGAAACAGCAAAATGGCGTACCTACGTGAATGCCTATTTCACTTCTTCCACCTTTACTTCGGCAACCAACACTGACGTTGAAATTAATCCGAATACCGGCAATGGGGACGCACGGTTTGGGAAGACTGATAGCCGTTTCATGGTAGATGTGAGTGCATATTACAGGATTGGCAAAGAAGATGATTTTGAGATTTTTGGGACCATCACTAATCTATTCGATCGAGAATATATTTCCTCCCGACATCCCAAAGGTCCCCGGCCAGGCGCACCGAGGCTAGCCAGCGTTGGGGTACAGTACAAGTTCTAGTTGCAGGACGAGAAATACTTTCCTCCGTGTCCCCCCTTAGGAGCGCTTATGCTTCCTAAGGGGGTCATTGAGACTTGGCCTGGGCAACCTATCTTCTTCTACAAGTCTGGCAGTCTGTGATGTGAAAAGATCCGACATTTCTGCATCTGTACAAAATCAGATGTATTTTGTCGCGAGTGGTCAGTAGAGGTTAGATTAGCTATATTCACTGTTGACGATAGAAATCTAACTGTAGGAGAGTGTGTTCGAGCGCGATTTCCTTGTCACGCTTGGGCATACAGCTCTGGCCGTAGAATCAGATTACCTTCAAGATTAGATTCGGAGGGTGGATAAATCGATGGACCTTAAGATTAGAGACAAGGTTGCGCTGGTAACAGGAGGGAGTCGTGGCATAGGTAGGGCGACAGCTCTTCGTTTAGCCGAAGAGGGTTGTAAGGTTGGTTTCTGCGCCCGGGGACAGGATGGGGTCGACCGAACTGTCGTAGAGCTGCGTGTTCATGGAGGGGAGGTCTACGGCATGACCGCAGATGTATCTCGAGAGGGAGAGACTGAATGCTTTATTGAGAATGCAGCGAGAGCTCTTGGAGGGGTCGATATCTTGATCAACAACGTTGGTGGTAGCACCGGTTCCAGGCATCTCATTGATTCCACCGACGAAGATTGGCGGCGCACATTTGACCTTAACCTTTTTCATGCCGTTCGAGCGGTTCGGGCTGTTTTCCCTTACATGCAGGATCGGGGAGGAGGCTCCGTTATCACTATTGCCTCTATATCTGGCTGGAAGCCGGCTCCCGAAGGTGCTCAATATGGTTCCAGCAAAGCCGCCGAAATGTATCTTGCTGGAGGACTAGCTCTCGAATTGGCTCCTCACAACATTCGTGTCAACACGGTCTGTCCAGGATCGTTACTTTTCCCGGGAGGTGGATGGGAGCGATTTAGGAATGAGAATCCGGAAGCCTATGCTGCTTTCACAAGTCGGGAATTCCCAAGTTGTCGACTCGGTACGGACTTCGAGGTGGCGGATGTGATTGTTTTTCTCTCCTCCGAACGGGCGAATTGGATCAACGGAGCATCAATCCCGGTAGATGGTGCCCAAGGAAGGCCAACTGCTTTCTGAGGAATTGGATCGCCTAAAGTCAAGCATGATATACTACATCGATTTATCGAAAGGTATTTCTGTAAAATTAGGGTGTCTATTAACGGGACTAAAAATCCCCTTTATGAATAAAGTTTCACCTGTGGAGTACTCAGGGAACCGATTTCCCTAACGGAACTCATCCCAATAAGTTTCTAATCAGGATCTCATATGCTTTTTCTGCCTGAATGACCCGTTTCACTTCTACGTATTCCTCGGGTTGGTGTGCGAGTTCCGGGCGCCCGGGTCCACATAGTACCATTGGAATATTAAGCTTCGGTATTAGCACGGCTGCGTCGGAAAAATAGGGTGCAGTCCCGACTTCTACCTCTTGTTCCGTAACTGAGCTGACAGCTTCAATGACGGAGCCGATAAAAGGATCATCCGGGTCGGTTTCTACCGCCGGCCGATCCGCTAATACCGTGAACTCTAGTGACGGTACATTTGATGGACCATTGTAATTAGCGAGGTGCTGTAATTGGTGGACTATTTCGTTATGGTCTTCTCCGGGTAGTGTTCGTAGGTCAACTACTGCTTCGCAACGATCAGGAACAACATTGACTTTCGTGCCCCCGGCGATGGTTCCGATATTTACTGTTGGCGATCCGAGTAAGGGGTGGATAGATTTCTTGAAAGGGAATTTTTGAATCTTCGGGAGAATCATCATCATTTGATCGATAGCATTGTGACCTTTATGAGGCATCGAACCATGAGCAGTTTTGCCGTAGGTAACAATATTAAGCCAGAGTGATCCTTTCTCGGCATGCCACACCGCCATCTTGGTCGGTTCCGGCAATAGCATGGCAGACACATCCTGAAAGACTTCCTGGCTTAGCAGATCAATGGCTCCAACACAGTCAACCTCCTCTCCGGCTGTACATGCGACGATAAGGTCGCCCTGTAACTCCACTTTGGAACGGGCTACTGCGATGGCCGCCCCTATCATCGCAGCCGTCCCACCTTTCATATCAGATGCACCGCGGCCTCGCACCTCCCCATTAGAGATATCACCAGAAAAGGGGTCAAAACTCCAGGAAAGATTACCGGTTGGGACGGTATCAATATGACCGACCATGGCAAATGCTGGCCGACTTCCGTTGCCCGACAGTTTCCCTACCACGCTGGCCCTTTCCGGTGAGAGAGGATACAGTTTTGTGGTTAGTCCCGACCTGTGCATCACCTGTTGTAGACGCTCAGCCAGAGGACGCTCATTCCCCGGGGGATTGACGGTTGATGTCCGAACCATCTCTTGAGTCAGAGAGACCGCAATCGAATCGTTAGATAGGGTATTTGGAGGAAGGGTAGGGGTCATGTATTATCTCGCAAAAGTAAGCCGTGGATTTCTGAATTTCCATTGCAATAAGCCGTATAGAACACACAGAAGATTTCGTTGTTCGGCAGTCGAACCATGTCTGGGTAGCCGCAATTCCAGTCGATCGACTCGTAAAGCTGCCCAATAAATCGCCATTCTTGGCCAACGTCTACGCTTATGCTGTAGCTAACGCCCGGACGTTCTGGATCCCGATCACGGTATGCGCATATTAGGGCACCGTTGTTCAGTTGAAAAAGCCTTGGTGTGGGACCACGGAAGCCTGTCGGGGTTGGGTCACTCCAACTGTGGCCGTCGTCGTTGGAATAGGCTTGGTAGGTGTTGAAGGGTGGATCGTCCGTCCGGATAACTCCTAAGAGTCGACCATTTTCCAATCTGATCAAATCCGTTTCATAAAAGTTGACACCTTCCGCTGAGGCGATAATTCCACGGCGAACCCATGTCTGGCCTCTATCTGCAGATATGGCTAACGTTGAATAAGTCCTACCACCTATACTGTCAGAACCGTGCGCCGGCAGTAACCAGTTTCCATCATCTGCAAGGAGCAGGTCACCATGGGCGTATGGTTCGGTCCAGCCATCAAAAAGCTTTACTTCCGTTCCAAACTCGGACCAGGTTCGCCCTCCATCTGACGAGCGAGAGGTATAAACGTGGGATTCGCGAAGGGGAGGGCCGCTGTTCGTTGTTTGCCATTTAGCTTGAAAGACAAACATTAACAACTGGCCATTTTCTAGCTGCAAAATCCGGTTGGCGCCAGAGCAATCCCAACCGGGAATCGCACAAACTGCGACTTGGTTGCTCCAAGTCCGACCACTGTCGGGCGAGCGCTTTATCATAATTGCTCCATCATCGGTTTTAAGATGATCTGTCCCATCCCTGTAGCCAACGATAAGCTCTCCATTAGGCAAGAGATGGACTCCAGCAAATACTCGAGATCGGGAATCAGGACCGGCTGCGATGACGAACCGATCGAGAATAGTAAGAGGTAGGTTTGCCATTTTAATAGAACGAAACTGGCTGACCGAAGTGATCCTTGATACTGTCAAAAGTAAAATCCATAATAGTCTCTCAATTAATCGCGGAAAAACGTAGATTAATGAGATTCTGCATTTGGGGAATCTGCGGTTTGATTCTCTTTATTCAAGTCTTCTAGTCTCTTACAGGTGGCTTCAATATGGCTGACCGTCTCATCGATCATGATTTGTAGAGCCTGCCGGCCTTTCTCCGCGGTCGCCTGTGCCGCTCGACCCCATACACCGTCAGGACAGTATTTTTTCATTGGGGCGTAGTCGAAGAATTCTGGTGACACATCAGGTACGTGGTTGATTGCGCCTGCCCGCACTTCATCGGGAGTTAGATGCAGCATCAGTGATGTTTCCAGATCTCCCGCATGCATTTCATCACCGAACCGTGGGAAAATATTGGATAACCGCTGAGCCGCCAGCAGGGGAGGAAAAACGAGCAAGGCGCGGCTGGAAGATCGGTTCATATTCACGGCTCGGACTGCGAGTTTTAGTACAAGATTGCCGCCGTGGGTATTGATGACCACGACATTCCGGAATTCCTGGTCAAAAAGTGATAGTAAAGTATCGGTAACCAAAGCTTGCAGCGTTTTTGGTCGGATCGTAATAGAACCACGGAAACCAGAATGCGACTCCGAGTTTCCAAATGGGAGTGCGGGCAGGAGAAACGCATCGAGCCGTTCCGCAACGCCATAGCCTATGGCTTCGGCTTGCCTCCAGTCTGCCGAAATTGGAAGGTGAGGTCCATGTTGTTCGATAGCACCCACTGGTAGGACAGCGGTATCAACTGAAGATGCTTCGATTTCAGCTGAAGTATTGTTCGAGTCCAACATACAATCTAACAAGATCTACCCGGAGTGGGCATTTCGAATATGTTTTTAGACAATACGTCCCACAGATTGCGCATAATCTAAATAGGAGTAATACAAACAGGTCACTAAGTTCAGAAATAATTAGTGGTTAATTTGGTTCTTACACAAGGTCTATTCTAGACCTTCCATAGATATGATATAATTGTTCTTTTTTGTGGATCAGTATCTCTCTTTCTAATTCGTTAGTCCCATCCGAAGAGCCAGGATCCGCAGCTCCTCTTGCATCCAGTCCGGGGCGTTAGCATAAGGGGGACGGGTGAGTGGGGAATCGAAGATTCCCAGCCAGTGAAGAACCAACTTGCTGACTGAAAATGCATAGGGGTCAGGAGTTGCGAATGAGATAAAAGGCAGCATCTCATCGTAAAAGAGTTTGCGAGCTTCGTCCCAGAGTTTAGCCTGCGCTAAGCGATGTAGTTCCACTTCCCGATCGGGCATGAAGGACGCGCTCCCTGCAACCACACCGTCTGAGCCAGAGAGGTACGCCATCAGTGAAAATACGTCCCAGCCGCAAATCAACGGGATGTCTGGAACCTCTTCCTTGATGTGCCCAAAAGAATAGACGTTTCCACTGATCTTAGCGGCTATGATTTGATTGAACTCCCTGACTAGGGGTAGAAATTCGGTTTCGACATCGAGGTTTCCCTCGTTCGTTTGATCGTATAACATCACCGGAATGCGTTCTGTAATTTCTCCAAAAAATTCTGGAAGATTTTTCTTAGAGAATTTTTTCACCATCGCGAAGTCAGCTCCGGTTTGAGCTGCAGTCTCAGCTGTTTCTTTCCCACGATCCAGGTCGACACTGATAATCCCCATACCAACTGGGACCCGTCCGCCCACATGTTTCAGAACACAGTCCAGTACTTGTTCGCTTTCACCCGGAGTCATGCTCTCGAACTCGCCAGCCTTACCGCAAGCCACAACGGCCGAGACTCCAGCATCTAAGACAAAATCCACCTCCCGCCTTAGGCTCTTCAAATCAATTCTTTTGGTTTCTTTGCTAAAAGGGGTGAAGAGAAGAGCGATGACGCCTTCGATGGGAGGTCGATTCAGAGGATGGCGTTTTAACGCGACATCTTTTTGTGTCATGGTTAATCTCTTCTAAAATAGAATTTAAATAATCGAACATCTAGCACAGCAGTAGCCACGAGGGAGGGTGCCAGGAGGACACTAAGGAACTAGTTGATCCGAGCCAGATTAAAGCAATCTTTCATTCTCTTATCCAAATAATATCTTTTGGTGCCCAGGGGGGGACTCGAACCCCCACACCTCGCGGCACATGAACCTGAATCATGCGTGTCTACCAATTCCACCACCTGGGCAGTGAAGGAAGAGAAAGGGAAGACTAAGTCAGAGAAAAAATGGCGCAAGGCCCGAATTATGCTGGAAATATAAATGAGTGACAACAGGAAAAGCAAATGAAACTTGGAGACCGGTAGAACATCTGGGCTTTCATCAATTCCTTTGATGTGAGTCACACTTAGTTCTCATATTTTCTTCTGGGAATTCTAGGCACTTCTGTCGTGAAGTTCATCAACAATTTTGGTGCCGATCAGTTGGTTGTCTGGGTCGGACCTTCATCGTCACCTTGGGTATTCCAAGTTTCCAAACTGCCGATTGTTGATGGAGTGGCTTGATTGCGATAATAGACTTGAGGAGAAAACTGGTAATAGCGTTGGCAACCCATTCAGGATTTGGGCTGAAGCAAACTTTTAATGTCTGGAATCCTCTTCACTCTTCGGCCGTTAGGATACCGAGCAAGATAAAGATCAGAGTCCAGATTTAATTCATTGTTTTCTTTGTCGGGGTGGAGATTGCCTTCGATTTCAATATCCGATGGGAAGGGTGCTTCGAGGTCGTCGAAGATGAGAGAGAGACGTCGGGCCTCGGGAAATAGGACTATTTCTGGCAGGTTAACTTTTCCTTTCTTCACGTAATGAAACAGGCAGGGATAGCGGTCTTTTTCGTAGGAATCCAGAAATGCTTTGACCCATTGGTTAGGTACATCGGAGCGTTTGTTTAGGAGGACAATATCGGCGAAGTGTATGCAGCATTGAAACCAGGCCCTCGCAGCCGGTTGATGGTAGCAGAGCTGACAGTTGACCACTGCGATGATCCGAGCTAGGTCCAGGTTGTTTTGCATGATCCAAGATTTTAGGTCTTCGATCTGATCGACGGGATTGGTTTGCCCCTCTGTGAGGAAAAAAACTGCAGATGTAGAGGAAGGAATCGAGTCCGAGACAATCTTTGAATTGTCCTGAAACTCCCAGTCGAGACAATGGTGTTTTGGAGGTAGATGAAGTCTTTTGTCTAGCGGTGAAGAAGGTTCATTGCGATTGATAAAAAGGGCTACGGTTGACGGTTCGTCTTGATTGATTGTCTCGACGAGATTGAGCAGGATTTCACGTCGGCCGGATCCGGCAGCTCCGAGGATGATGTAGAGGGAAGGCATTATTAGGATGGGTGTGAAGCGCAGAGGAAAATTTTTCTGTCGCCTCCGGATTCATGATTAACTTGCCCGTTTAACGGAGCGTCCCACAGCCTCAATCAAACCATTGATATGGCTCTCTTGGGTGGGGAGAGAGAAGGCATTCATGATTAATCCATCAGTAAGGAAATACCCTTCCGCAAGAAGAGCGAGGTAGACCCGATGGGCCATTGCTTTGTCTGAACGAGCCATGGTTCGATAGTTAACGACTTTCTCTTTGCTGAAATGGATGCTAAAGACCGAGCCCGTATTTACCGCTTGGGCAGCTACGCCCCTACGTTCGAAAAGGCGGTTTAGTCCCTCAACTACTTGTTTGCCTAAGCGGTTAAGGTGTTCAAAGGCTTCAGGAGTTAGCTCTTTGAGGGTAGCATATCCGGCGGCCATGGTGATTGGATTAGCGCTGAATGAACCGCTTTGAAACATGCCCGTGCCGCCTTTTCTGCTATCAAGTAGATCCATGATGTCTGCCCTTCCCCCAAAGGCTCCAACTGGAAATCCCCCGCCAACAACCTTGCCATATGACGTTAAATCGGGCTCAATATCATAGTGCTCTTGTAATCCACCGAAACCCATCCGGAAACCTACGATTTCATCGAGTATGAGTAGGAGATCGTACTTCCTAGTAATCTCTCGGAGAAACTTGGCGAATTCTTTTCTTTGGGGCACTATTCCTGCCTTAGGGTCGAAGATTACACATGCTAACTCTCCATGATGCTGGGCGATGAGATGCTCCACGGATGCTTCATCGTTGTAGGGAAGAGTCAGAACTTCACTAGCTACGTTAGGTGACATCCCTCCGGTCGATGGGACAGAGTTGGGAGCAGTTTCCGATCCCGCTTTGTCTAAAGGCGAAGCAGAGCTTACCTCCACTACGTCGTGGCTTCCGTGATATCCACCTTCGAACTTTGCGATCTTGGAACGCCTACTGAACCCACGAGCAAGACGGATAAGGTGTAGAGTGGCTTCAGTACCCGAATTACAAAATCGAACCTTGTCCAACGAAGGAACCCTGCGACATAGTTCCTCGCACATATCTGCCTCAATTCCAACCGCTGCACCAAGAGCGCTGCCCTTGTCCAACTGGTCTTGAACGGCTTTCATCACCGCGGGATGCTTGTGTCCGAGAACTTGAGTAGTGTGATGAGTTGCAAAGTCTAGGTACTTGTGTCCGTCAACATCCCATAGATAGCATCCTTCACCTCGGTCCATGGTCAGAGGAAAGGGCGCGTGGTAGTAGGCACCCTTGGCCCCTCCCGGCATCGATTTGCATGCACGCTCAAAAAGTTCCTCCGATCGTGGGTTTTGTGTTCGGTAGCTGTCCTCGATTGAAGCCGTGAGGTCTTGAGTCGCTGTATCTTTCATAATTCTATCCTTGAGTGCTGAGACTGCCGATAATCCTTCTGGTTCTTTAAGTGAATTTCTGACAGAAATTCAGAATATTGATTGTATTCCGGTAATACTTGTCGCGAGTTTTAACACTTTCCCCGAGACGGGGACGGATCACTAATCGAGCAATCAGGTTCGAAGATATTCAAAGGATGTGTAATTGACCTGACGATCAAAATTACAAAAAAGAAGGAAAAGATCTCTTTCTTCCTTGGGGATCTTAGGAGTGAAATATATCGGAAATCTGATTGATTGACCAATGAGGGCATCACGCCAAAACCCGACAGAAAAGCGTATTACATAGGGGTGTGATGTTCGGCGAAATTTATGATAAGATTTAAAAGGAAAGGGCTCGTGCGGAAACTAAAGGAAGAACCCTATAATAAAGTAGACCTGAATTCCTTATCTGAGAGGTATAGGAACGACTTGTACAACCTCAAAGGGTTTCATCTTTCACTGGCCTCTGGCCCCATGAGATGGGTATGCTCGGTGGCTTTCTATGCCGGTCCTTTCGCTGATCCTTCGGTCGGTCCTTGAACCAGGCCACTAATCGCGCCAATTGTTTGACGGCCTCTTCGTAGGCCGTCTTTCCCTTTTCTGCCGTGGCTAGTTCTGCTGCACCTATTACGCCGGTATCGGAATAACTACTAGTCCATGAAATGATGTTTGCTGGACCCGATCCGAATAGGTCCACGTAATTGAAGGGATTGTCCTCGAGGTTGAAGGAACTGTCGCCACTCTTAATTAGATCCTTTCGAACGTTATCGTTGTCGAGATAGAGATACACGGAAGTCTCAAGTTCGCAGGCATGCGCGCATCCTCCTGGGAATTCACTTTCACGCCAACTAGGCATGAATGCCTTATCTACAGTCAACAGATTCCACCATGCAGTGAGGATACATTCTGCGTCGGTTTCAAGATTTGTCCGACGCGCAACCAGCTCCAGATTTGGCATGTTGGAACCATGGCCGTTGAGTAGAATGATCTTTTTGAAGCCGTGGTAGGCCAGTGACTTTGTAATGTCGAGAACGTGGTGCATAAAGTGCTCAAAATCGTTGTTTATGGTTCCCGGGAAATCCATCACATGGCCCGTATAACCGTAGTTCACAGAGGGTAGAATCAGGGTGTTATCCGGCGCGGTACGGCCTGCGCCCAATGCGACCTCGGTTGAACAGAGCACATCTACGTCAAGTGGGAGATGGTGCCCATGTTGTTCGATGGCACCACATGGGACGATGCAGACCTTGCCAAGATCGACAGCGTCATTAATCTCTGGCCAGGTCAGTTTTCCGTATCGATATTCCGTTTGCGCGTGGCTGCTCATGTTGATTCCTTTCGGTGGTTGTGTGTCGTTAAAGTTTTATTATGTACAGTCGAAGGTCAAATCACCAATTCGGCGAGTTGGGTGGATCAACGAATCCTAAAAAAAAGTCTCAAAATTTTCCTCTAACTGGGTCGATCATTTTTCAATGGTCAGACAAATCGGCAATTGACAGAGTTGAGCCGACGTACACCTTGAGGGAGTAGCTAAAGGCCCGATGGAACTATTTCTCATACGTCACGGACAGTCGACCAACAACGCCCAGCCTGCTGAACGGGTGGACGATCCTCCTCTGACAGCGATGGGCTTTGAGCAAGCTCGGCGTGTAGGACTGTGGTGTCGAGGGCTTCAGCTAGATCGGTTGTTTACAAGTCCGTTCCGACGCACTTTGGAGACTACGGAAAAGGTACGGCAATTCACTGGCTTGGCCCCAGATATATGGATCGCTCTTCACGAGCACGGGGGTTGTATGGCTGGGGCAAGCCCGGATATTTTTGAGGGTCGGCCCGGAATGACTCGGATACAAATTGAAGCCGAGTTTGCAGGATATTCCTGTCCCGAAGAAATCGATGGAAGAGGGTGGTGGAAGTGCAAACCTTATGAGACTTTGGAACAAATGGAGAAAAGGGCCGATGAAGTTGCCAAGACGACAATTGACCGGTTTGGCCGTTCTAAGGAGAGGATTGCTTATATTTCACACGGTGCATTTCTGCTGATGTTGATTGGTGCTTTTCTCAAACACGGGGGCAGTGGTCATGAATGGCTTGGGGATATTGCTAACACAGCGGTAGCAAGGTTGACATTTATTGACGGCAGAGTGCGGTTGTCTTTTTATAATTCAGTTATCCATTTGCCGGCCACCTTAGTTACGGGAAATACTTAGGGATAAACATACGGTTTCACCGCTTTGTTGATCAGACTTAACGGTAGCCTTTGAGGGGTTCCTGTTGAAGGAATATTCGGGCTCGACGCTCTATGTGCTTTGTGCAATTCCTTAGGATAGCAAAAGGTGCTTAGAATGACCCGAGGACTCACAAGAGAAGAGATCGAGATATTTCATAAGGAGGGTTGCCTTGTTGTAGAGGATCTGTTCTCCGAATCAGACCTCCTCCCAGTAATTGATGAGATCTCAGATGAGATATTGGTAAGAGCGAGACGATTGGTTGAGGAGGGCAAGCTGAGAAGTACCTACGAGCAACTTGGTTTCGAACGCCAACTGGCTGCGATCGATAAGGAAGCTGATACGCTGCTGCCAAAGATTTCTAGTGGAGCTCTTTCGGGGCCGGAGATTTTCCGGCTTATCATTCATCCTAAGCTTCTCGATATAGCTGAGTCGCTTTGCGGTCCGGAGTTGATCGCGAGCAGCGTTTATCGGCTGCGCCCCAAGTTACCCCATGATCCGAGGGGGGAGGTGCCATGGCATCAGGATTCTGGCTATTTCGATCCAGCCTGCGACAAAGGGCTTATACTGACGGTTTGGCTTCCTTTGGTGGATGCGAGTGCCGATAATGGATGTCTCTACGTATTGCCGCGGTTACACAAATCCGAAGTATTTTCTCACCGGCCGAACAAGGAAGGAACCTATTTGGAGATAAAAACGAAGGATTTTCCTAGAAAGCATAAGGCCGTTGCTGTCCCAGTGAGAAAGGGGAGTGTTCTCCTAATGACAAATCGGACTCCGCATGCCAGTTTTGAGAACAAGGGCAACACAGTTCGCTGGAGTATGGATTTGCGTTATCAGAGTGCAAATCTTCCGAATAATGCTGCATTTAGTCCCAGGGAACCAGGGTTTGCTGAGTCGGGACGTGAGTCGGTCCCTCCAGCGTGCTATCCTCCGTCGGCCGATTTCCTTGCTCGCAGCCAGAATCGACCCTCCGATGTATTAAGTGATGCAAAGATTTTTAACCGTAAACGCGCCGAATACCGGGAGAATTTCGAAAGAAAGGCCGCTTCCTCTATGAGGTCCAATCAGCAACGAAAGGTTGCGATTAATTCGTTTTCTCTTGAGAGATGGAGTTAACCAGGAATATTCATGTCTCCGAAGTTCTCTGGGCTGAAAGTATTCGGAGGATTCTATTGCATACCGAACGGAATTATTTAACCGAATAGGGCGTGGATTATGACCTCCGGTCGTGTTAGTCGTAATCGAGAACATATCGACGTTGTTTTGCATCTGATATTTCTCGGCAAAGTTGTGGGATAGCATGGCTAAGATGAGAGGATTTAGACTACTTTCCCTTGTCAATATTTCGGCAACCGCTTCGGAAAGATCTGCCTAATATGCAAAGGTTCACCTTCTAAACTTTTTGTCCGGATCGCATGCGTGGGGTGAATATGGAAATTCGAAAGAAACCTAGAATTTTTGTTGTTGGGAGTTTTGTAGTTGGTATCACAATTCGAGTGCCGCGTATGCCGGTTCTCGGTGAGGGTCTGATTGGCGACCAATTCGATCTGGGACCGGGTGGTAAGGGAACTAACCAGGCGATCGCGGCGGTCCGGCTTGGAGCTGAAGTAAATCTCTTGGCTTGTGTTGGAGAGGATCTGCTGGCGCAGATAGCCTTCGACACACTAAAAAAAGAGGGTGTGTTGCTGGATCACATCCACCAGATTCCTGGAGAGAATACAGCGGTAGGTGTTGTGCACCTAATACCTTCGGGCGACAACTGGATTGTGGGGCATCTCGGTGCGAATTTAAAGATGAGACCGGAACAGGTTGATGAAGTGGAGGATCTGATTGCCCAAAGTGATATTATACTTACTCAGTATGAAGTGCCGATCGGGGTTGTTGAACGGGCTATGGTGTTGGGTCGTAAACACGGGATCCAGACAATTTGGAATCCTGCTCCGGCGCTGCCCGTCGATCCGTCGGTATTTCGTGGCGTCGATGTCCTTACCCCAAACGAAAGCGAGGTGCGCATACTCCTCGGCCTCTCTCCAGATGATCCAACTCCGACGCCCGAGCTTGCCCGACAGCTACTGGATCGAGGTGTGTCGAAACTTGTGGTGACAATGGGTGAAAAAGGCTCACTTCTAGTGACACCGGAGGGCACCGAGGAGATACAGGCAGTGTCCGGGGTTCGTTCTCTTGACGTCACTGGTGCGGGCGATGCCTTCAATGCTGCACTCGCGGTGAGTCTCGGCGAAGGAGAGAAATTGCCTGAAGCCGTTCGACGGGCGAATGCCGCTGGTGCATTTGCAGTGCAGCATTTAGGAGTGATCGGGGGCCTGCCTCAGAGGGATGAATTGGATCGATTTGTAGAATCCGTCAGCTAGATTGATAGGTTGTCATTTTCTTTGGGGGCGGTGGAGGGCCACAAAGTGTCTTCAATGAAGATTCTGTTAACACTGACCGATCTTTACTTTTACGGTCTCCTTCGGTTGGCTACTTATCGTGATTACAGAACAACAACAAACTCACTACCACACTTTTGGTTTTCTCCTTACCCCGGGCCTTCTTTCTCAGCAAGAGATGCATGAGGTCACACAATTGGCGGAGCAGATCTGGGCCGAGAATGAGGAGCAGGAAAAAAACGAGGAAAGGCGCCACCCCGGTTTCATTGAGCGTCGAAAGGGACTACATAGTTTGGTTTCCGATGAGCGAATCTACAGATCAGTGAAAATTCTCTTAGGGGCAGATTTAATATGGGTCGGATCCGAGGGGAACATCAGTAATCGTCGGGAAGTCAATTGGCATCCGGACAGGAAATACTATCGCAACGGAGAGGAACAACGGATCAATTTTGGTCAGATAAAGATAATGATTTATCTCGATGAGGTGAGAAGGGATAGTGGATGTTTGCGAGTGATTCCGGGCTCACATCGTATGCCAATGCACAGGAATCTTAAAAAGCTGGAAGTCGATCCAGGAAATCGCCCTTTTGGGATTCACGGTGCAGATATTCCTTGTGTGGCCCTTGAGACAAATCCTGGGGACATCATTTTTTTCAATCATTGCCTCTGGCACGCCGCCTATGGAGGCGGAGAAGGCCGGCGATATATCGCGCTGAAATTTGCAGTTCGGCCGCGCGAAGAGGATGAACTGAAATCACTTGAGCAATACACGGAAGGTATCTTTCAGCCGCATGAAGAATTTCTTAACAGCGAGGATCCTAGCCTCCGGTCTCTGGTAGAAGAGCGAGCTCTGTTTTCAACAGGACAGTTAGGGTAAAACAGTAGATTTGAGTTGGCGAAATTATCGCCCGTATTGAGTGAGTTAAAATCTGTTTCACGAAATACTTTGCGAATTAGAGGATCAGGCTGTCTAAACTCGCTAGACTACTGGGAAACTCAGGATCCAAAGGCTTGGGACTGGGAATTTCCAATCTGTTTTGTGGGGATTAGTTTAATGGCTGGACTGCTCAGGGATTGAAACTTACCACTTGGGGCCACAGTCTCTTTTTGTTGACTGGAGACAAATTTGCACTCGCATTTAATGTTAGCATCGCCTTCATCTTCTGGGTTACTAAACTAGTTAGAAAATTCTTAGAATTCGCGAAATATGATCGATTATCGTGAAGAAGACCAACGATTCTGGGAGGAGGAGCTTGAGGACTTTGTACCACAGCGCGTATTCGATGCCCATTGTCATTTGTTTCAAAGCAACTGCATGCAGCCTGGCGCGGAGCATCCGTTTAGACATGACTCTGACCTCGCGACCCTTGAGGCTTGGAGCGAAAAACTGTATCCAGGTCGTCACGTTAACTATCTTGTTCTAGGAATGCCAGTGGTCGGCACAGATGTCGATAAACACAATACAATGGTCGCCGAACAGCTTTCTCGGGATCCGGGCTCAAGGGCTAATCGGTTGGTTACACCGGAGTGCAAAATTGAGGATATTAACTCCGATGTTAAAAACAAAGGATTTATCGGACTGAAGCCCTACCGCGTCTTCTCTGTGACTGGGGATAGGGACAACTGCCGCATCCACGAATTCCTAACTCATGAACAAATGGAGCTGGCGAACGATCTTGGACTTTGGGTCACGATGCACCTGTCTCGTTCCCAGGGCAGCGCGGATCAATACAACCTCAATGATCTGGAAGAGTATACCACACGTCGTTATCCAAATATTAAGTGGATTCTTGCTCACTGCGCAAGGAGCTTTACTTACTACCCGATCCTTCGCGGTGTGGAACGCCTACGCCATATGCCAAACATCTGGTACGATTTATCTGCAGTGACTTCCTTGCCCGCCTTTATCACACTTTTCCAAAAAGAAAACTTGAAGCGGATATTCTATGGTTCGGATGGAGTCGATTCAACCTTTTTCCACGGAAAGTATGTCAACTTTGGGCGATACTGGTATCAGGTTTATACGGATGACATGAACCTGAGTTTCGCCCACACCGAGGCACGCCCCATTTTGTGCATCTACGAACAAATGTTGGCTATGAAACAAGCCGCTGAAATCGTCGGTTTTTCCAATGAAGATATAGAAGGTATCTTCTGGAGGAATGCAGTCGAAGCCTTAGAGATTGGAGTGGCTTGATGTTTCCATTTGGCCGTGATCAATCGCGGGGTAGCACCCTTCCTGTAGCTTTCCCTGGAGGATGCTAAAGTTCCGAATCTAAATTCGTTAGATTATAGGAACGGTTTATACTGCGATTGTTCACGCTAGAACACTAGTACGATGGAAAAATTAAGTGAGAATCTCTATTGTATTGAGGATACTTGTAGCGTCTATGCTGTGACAACGACAAGCGGCACTATCCTTATAGACTGTGGCACAAATATTTCTCCCGAGTACCTTAAAAAGAAGGGGTTTCCAGCGGCGAAAAACATACTCTTGACCCATTTCCATCGTGATCAGTGCGCTGCCTCAGCGAATTTTCCGGATGCCGAAATCTCTATCCCATTCGTGGAGCGTCGCTTTTTCGAAGAGCCAGACCTGCAGCGCGCTGCGTATGATATCTGGGACAATTATGAGTCTTTTTATCAGTGCTCCGGTTCTCTGCAGGATCTTCATGCGACCTATGCTAAGGATTATCACACACTCAACTACCTAGATCTCCATATCGAGGTCTTACCGCTTCCTGGTCATACCTTTGGATCTGTCGGGTATCTCTTTAGTATCGATGGCTATCGGGTTCTTGCTTGTGGAGATTTACTCTCAACGAGTAGCAAGATCCAAGATTATTTCTGGGTCCAGTGGCGCTACATGGATTTTCAGGGACATGCTCACCTGATGGAGAGTATCAAAATGGTAGAGGATCTCGACGTTGACCTGATCCTGCCGGGACACGGGCGCCCTTTTTCTAGCGGTGAGATGAAGGGTCTTCTCCGGTCCCATTTGGAGGAGATTTACGAGCTTTTCTACGGTAAACCGTATTCCTACTTCCAACCAAAGTTCCGACTAGTAACGCCTCACTGCATCGAAGTAGAAAATTCCAGTGCAAAGACTTACATCATAAAAGATGATGCTGGAAATGCCATTTTTATCGATTCTGGATATGTTTCCAACTTTCCAATTGCTGGGAGCCCGCACAGGTATATCGATAACCTGACAGCTTACCTAGAGCCCAATCTAGGAATTACTAATGTTGAGTGGTTTTTCCCCTCCCACTATCACGACGATCATCTAGCCGGTTTGCCCGCTTTGAGAAACCGTTACAATACCCAAGTTATTTCTTCCCCAGAATTGCGGGACATTCTAGAGCACCCAGAATGTTTCGATATGCCCTGCCAGTTACCTGAAGGTATTCCGGTTACACGGACGATAACCCGAAGTGAAAATTTTACCTGGCGTGGTATCGATTTCCGTATCGAACAATTTCCTGGCCAGACCCTCTATCATCACCTCATCTCCTTCAGTGTAGACGATGTTCGGTTTCTCAGCATCGGCGACAATTTATCTGGTCTCTGCTTCGCCGAGAAACGCGACTGGATTCATTCCTTCATCCCAAAGAACCGTACTCCTGTTTCTAGCTATCGCGATATGGTCCAGCAGATCAAGGAGCGCAAGCCTGACTTTCTTCTGACCGGTCACGGTGGAGCGATAGAATGCGATGGAGATCAAGTCGCACACTGGGATAAATGGATGAACCGGTGGACAGAACTTTTCACGGAAATCATCGACAGGCCGCATCCCAATTTGGGTATGGATCCGCGGTTTATTGAATTCTACCCATACAAATTGCGAATTGAGCCTGGGCAAAAGGTTTTGTTTCAGCTGCGGTTATTGAATCACGAGGACCGAAATGTTACGAGCCGGATAAAGTTTCGGTCAGTCGATGGAGTAATTTTGAATCCAACCACCGCCGAGGTAGACATTCTGGCTGGGGAGCAGGTTTCGCAGCCTGTAGAAGCTGTTTTCCCGAAAGTTTTCCATACCCATTCCCTCCCAATTTTGGCTGATGTTAACTGGAACGGCCATCACTTGGGTGAAGTGGCTGAAGCGGTGGCATATTGGTAGGGGTGCAGTTAATTCCATAAAGGCGGGAGCTTTCTCTGACCGACATTCAAAATTGAGAGCAATCAGATAACGATTTTCGATTGCATCTGTAATTTAGATAGTCAATCGGGCTGTTGTTTCTTAAGGTTAACATTTATGAGAATTTCAATCGGAGGAATCAGTCATGAAACCAGCACTTTTACGACTGTTTCGACAACAATCAGGAGCGGGGAAGGGCGTGGGGGTTATTTGCGCGGGTCGGAGATAGTAGAGAAATTCCGGGGGGTGAATACCCCGACCGGGGGGTTTATCGAAGGTGCTGAGGCCCATGGGTTTGATTTAATTCCTTCCACTTTTTGGAATGCCCATCCCAGTGGGCCGCTACCTCGTCATGATTTCGAAACTATAGTCGATAATCTGGTGAATGGCATCAAAGCATCTGGCAGGATCGACGGGGTGCTCCTCGAGCTACATGGAGCCATGGTAGCTGAGGGAGTGTTGGATGGAGAGGGTTATATTCTAGCTGCTGTCCGTAACTTGGTGGGTGCGAAAGTCCCAATCGTTGCGCAATTAGATATCCACTCGAACGTGTCTACCCAGATGATCGATATGGCGGATGTACTGATCGGCCGTGAATCATATCCCGAAGTGGATATGGCGGAACGAGGTCGAGAATGTGCCGATGTTCTGGTCCGGATTGTAAGGGAAGGCCTAAGACCAACCATGGCACTGCATCAGATTCCATTGGTCTGGGGCCTAAACCAGGTAACGGCTCACTCTCCTATGCTTGAGCTCATACAGTATCTGCATGCAATCGAATCGCGCCCCGGCATCGTTTCCGCTTCGATTGCTACCTGTTTCCCCCTTGCCGATGTCCCCGACATGGGAGCGTCTGTCTATATAGTAGCAGACAACAATATGGAGCTAGCCCAGTCGAGTGCTGACGAGATTGGTGACTGGATCTTCGAGCGCCGTGAGATCTGGCAGATGAAACAATTGACTACGATAGAGGCAATTCAAATTGCTCAGGATGAGGGCAAGTTCCCAGTTATTTTCGCAGATCGAGAGGACAATACGGGTGGCGGTTCGCCGGGCGATAGCACTGGGATGCTGCGTGCTTTCATCGAAGCCGATTTACAGGATGCGTGTGTGCTTTACATTGTCGATTCCGAAGCTGTTGATGCCTGTCACGGTGTTGGTGTTGGGGCTACTCTGGACCTTGATGTGGGCGCAAAATCGACACCGCTACAGGGTGCCTCGATTCGGATGCATGCGGAAGTTGTGGCTCTCTCAGACGGTCGTTTCCATTACGATGGCCCAATGTTTTTCGGATTGGAGGGCGACATGGGAGCTTCCGCGCACATCCAGCAAGGAGGAATACATGTTCTTCTCGTTAACACACGTGAGCAACCGTTCGACACTGCCTTTTCTCGAACTCTTGCTCTCGATCCGAAGGAGATGCAATACATCGGCGTGAAGTCAGCCGCTCACTTCCGAGCCGGGTTTGAATCCTGGTCTGGTGCAATACATAACGTTGCCGAACCAAGCGTCCATAACCCTGCAGATGGAAAGTTGGCGTTCAAGAATCTAGGTCGGCAATTGTATCCCTTCGATGAGATTTAAACTGAGAAATCTTTGATTCGTGGATCACGCCAGTCGAGGTTGCATTTTTAGTTCTTTTGTGTAGATGTAGTTAACCCAATTCAATGTCTTATCATAGGTTCAAAGAATTTTTCTACCGAAACGGATTTGTTGTCGTGCCAGGGTTCATAACCGGTAACGAGTTTCAGGAGTTGGAGAGTAATCTGGCTCGCTATATAGCTGAAGTGGTCCCGGGTCTGCCAAAAACCGAGGCCTACTATCAGGATCCCAATCGACCGGAGACACTTAAGCAACTCCAACGGTTGGACCGTGATCCGTTTTTTGAAAAGATTAGTAAAAAGGCCAAGTGGTATGAGCTGGCCGAGGCTTTATTGGGCGAGAAGTGCGACGAATGTCTTGGTGGTCCCGAATGGTTTAACAAACCGCCGAATACGGAACATCCGACACCACCCCATCAAGACAACTACTACTTCAAGTTCAACCCTCCATTGGTTGTTACTATTTGGGTGGCTATGGAGGCGATCGATAGCGAGAACGGATGTCTTCGCTACGTTCCCGGTTCGCATAAACGAGGTATTAGGCCTCACAATCGTTCCAAGGTCCTTGGTTTCTCGCAGACTGTCACGGATTGGGGTCCAGCAGACGAAGCAGCAGAAATTCGTGTAGAACTTCAGGCAGGCGACGCAGTGGTGCATCATTCAGAGCTTATTCATCGGGCCGAACCGAATAAGTCTTCCACTCGGCATCGTAGGGCTTATGCCCAAATTATCAAAGCGGTCGGGGCCAAAGTAGATGAGAAGGCCAAAGCTGAATACGAAGCGGAGGTTCGAGTACATTTGGCTTCGTCGGAGGTGAGATAGGGAATAGGATTCAACAGTTTCCGGTCTTCTGTTTTAAAAATCCACTGGGGGATTCCTCTGGGACAAGAAGCCTCAGAATGGGTGATTTCCAAGATTCTGGTTGATGTAGAGAGGAACATCGGGTTGAAAGTCTGTATGGGTGTGGCTACATCTTACAATGTCGACAGACTTTTGCAGGAGTGGAGGATTAACGGATTCGTTGTATTCGAAGACTTCATCCCGATTGACAAGATTGATCGAATCCTTGAGGCATGGAAACCCATTCGCGACGAGGGCGTAAAGCGGCAGGGGAAACATCCAGTACGTGGTTATCATCGTTACAACGTGCGGGTTCCTTTTTTGTTCCCTTTTGTTGATGAAGAAATCTTTGAACATCCCGATTTGGTAGAATTTTTGGGAAGGGTTTTGGGGAAAGATTATGCCTGGTCTCATTTTGACTCAAATATTCCTCTCCCGGGATCTGATTATCAAAGCTGGCATCGTGATTCTCAACTTCTCTTTCCGGGGATCAAGCTTCCCGCATTCGATGTTGGGGTCAAATTTCCACTCGTTGACACGAACGAGGAGAACGGAAGTTTTGAAGTGATTCCTTGCACCCAATACGTCGCTGATGAGGACCTTCAAAATGATCTCGATTCTATTCTCGGTGGTGACGAATGCCACTCGGGTTTTCATCCGATCCGCCTAAACCTGAAGAGGGGTTCCGTTTGGGTGCAGGATGGGCGTGCCTATCATCGCGGTACTCCCAACCGGTCGGATCATCCTCGAGATGAACTATGTATGGCGTTTTGTCGCCCTTGGCTGTTTAATCAGTGGCAACATGAGTATACTGAGAAGCACTTTCCGCGTGAATTGTGGGAGAGCTTGTCGCCTCACTCCAAGGAGGTATTGCGATGGCAGCGTGTGGAGGATGTGTAGAGAGTATTGCCAACCGATTGAAATAATTCATGGTGTTGAGGCACAATGGATTTCTCGACGATGCGAAGAGTGGGGGCGTAGTAGGATTGAGAAAATGGAAGGGGAGGATGGATGCCTGCGGGTTTAGTGTTAGATGGTGATAAGTTGCCCGATAAGACTTAAGAAATGAATACGAGATTAGATGCTTATGACTTCCAGACGATCAATTGACAAATATTAAGATGAGATTTAAAATCAATTACCCTTTTGGCCCCAAGTTATTTGGGCTCTGCTTGTTTGATTCCTGACGAAAGAAGGCTCAAGATGTCCGTTTTTCATCCTGAACGCATTAGTCTTTCCTCTGATTGCTTTCGACCTGCTTACCACTATTTACCACCGTGCAAATGGATGAACGATCCCAATGGGACGATCTATTGGAAGGGTCGTTACCATCTCTTTTACCAACATAATCCCGATGGTCCCTGGCATGGGAATATCCATTGGGGTCACGCTTCCAGTAAAGACTTGGTTCACTGGACAGATCATCCTATTGCCCTGGCGCCTGGACCTGATGGTCCCGATCGCCAGCAGTGCTACAGCGGCGCGTCTTTCGTCAATGCCGAAGGCATTCCGACTCATATCTATCACGGCGTGCCCGACGGCATATGTCTCGCCACCAGCAGCGATGATATGCTCATCGAATGGGATAAGCACCCCGCCAACCCCATCATCCCTGACCTAGGTCCCAATGGAGAATACCATGTGACTGGTGCGCCCTGTGGCTGGGTAGAGGATGGGGTGCATTACGCTTTAACGGGGAATAGCATCTATTCTCCCGACGCTGCCTATCTTTTCCGCTCCACCGATCTGAAGCATTGGGAATATCTACATCCTTTCTATATTGGCGGGCGGTTCACTGAACCAGGAGAGGATTGTGGCTGTCCCGATTTTTTCGTGCTCGACGGAAAGCCAGTTCTGTCTTTTACAAGCCACGCACGGGGAGCGCAGTTTTACATTGGAAGTACTAGTAATCACCGATTTACTCCCGAGCGCCATTTGCGGCTCGCTTTTGCGGAGACAGCTCGGCCCGGAGTTTATTGCGAAGGACTTACTCTGCTTGATAGCCTCAACCGTCGGATTCTTTTCGGACGTATTTCAGAAGCACGTTTCGGTTACGCACAAGTCGCTGCTGGATGGTCAGGGATATGTGCACTTCCGATGGTGCTATCACTATCTGAGTCTGAAGAGTTACGCTTCGATCCCATTCCAGAGCTTGAGGTCCTGCGTGCCGAGCATACCTCGTTTCGTGACCTTCATTTGCGTCCTGATACTGACTTAGATCTGGGAATATCAGCTGACAGCCTCGAAATCCGAATGAAATTCGAGTGGCAGGATGCCGAGGAAGTAGGCCTTAAACTCCGTTGTTCCCCAGATGGAGAAGAGGAAACGCTGGTGCGCTTCAACACTAATCCCGGGACAAGGCATGCTTTACCTGGTCAGATTAACCCACTTCGGGAACTTATCCTTGATGTCTCCCGGTCCAGCACAAGAAGCGATGTAAGCAACCGAGAGTCGCAGCGCGCTGTCCTTGAAGTACCGTATGGACAATCGGTTGAGCTCCGAATCTTTCTAGATCGCAGCGTAGTGGAAGTCATTGGTAACCGTCAATGCTATGTTGGCAAGAGAATCTATCCAGATCGATCGGACAGCCTCGGGGTGTCGGCCTATTCCCGTGGCGGAGGTGCGACTCTATGTTCGTTCGATGCCTGGAAGATGAATGCTATTTGGCCGTAGCCCATTCCAGTGCTTGGGGCGGTCACATTTGACTCCTGGGCAAATCGAGAAGGATATCTAGCAGATTTTATCGTGGCATGTGTCGAGATATTTCTCTAATCTTGCTAGACAAATTAGTTCACTTTCCCGATTTGGAAATGTTCATATTTCCTCATGCCAATCGAAATCCTGAGTATCGGAAAATACGTGTACATTTCATCCTTTCTGGCTAGAATAAAGTCTTGTCCGAAGGTAATTCTGGGTACCACAATCATCCATGCAATCCATCGAATCTGTCCGAAAACTCGATCCGTGGTATTATCTACCTAAACCCGATTCCAAGTCCTGTTCTTGGCTGGAAACACCGGAGGGTGAGGTCTTGCGATATTTGCATCCTATTGTGGAGGATGGCGCTTCGACCGTTGATAGATCCCTTCCCGTTACTGTGATTAATGGCGCTAGGGAAGGTCCACTTCTTCTGCTTTTAGCCGGTGAGCATGGTAACGAGTACGAGAATATCGTGGCCTTACAAAACCATCTGATCGATCTCGCACCAGGAGTTATGAAGGGCCGAGTAGTTGCCATAACTTGCTGCTCCGTCGACAGCTACCAAAATAATATACGAGTCGGTCACGAAGATGGGCAAAATCTGGCGCGTTGTTACCCGGGGAGGCGCAATGGCTGTCTTACTGAGAGGGTTGCTTGGACTTTGCAACACGATTTTCTTGGACATAGGGGTCGGGACAAGCCTGATCTCATGGTCGCCTTGCACACATTCGGCCCGACGATGATTGGACCAACTATGTGTGGCTACAACATCTATAGGGAATCCCCAGTGCTCAATCATGCAGAGCGCGAAGCGAGCCTTGCGACCGGCTTTGAGTTGATCTGGGGGCATGAATTTGATCCTACACACGCTGCAAAATCGGAAATAGGTGTTGATGACAGTGGCCGCACCGCACTTTACGCTGCTTTTCTCGCCGGTGTTCCTGCAATATACTGGGAGACGACTTGGGGGATGGGTGGGGAAGATGAGTACCGTCATGGCTTGCTCCGTATCATGAAGCATCTAGGTATGTTGGAAGGTGAGAACGATCTTCTTCCTTCCCGGCGGCATATTGTGACAATGGGTCATGGTAGCGGGAATCTAGCATCGCACAACCGGACTCCGGTTAATGGGCTATGGGTGCCGATTGTCGGGATCTGGGATGAAGTTAAGGAGGGCGACGTTCTTGGAATTGTCCGAGATCTTTTTGGCCGGACCTTGCAGGAAATTCGGAGTCAACGGCGAGGCGTTGTCATTGGGCTACCGAAGATGCAATATATTCGCAAAGGAATGCAATGTGGAGTAGTAGTATAGTCCCAAGGCTGTTTGAAGTAAATTTCCGATAAAAGATGGAAATGAAGGAAGTGATTATCCTTGGATTCTTTCGATTGAGGTCAGGACTTTCGAAAGGATTGTAAGTTACGCAGAGGTTTGGGGTTCGGTTGCTGGTTGCAAATCCGGCTTTAGAATCCTCGACGGATTTGGTTGACACTCCTAAAGAGGAACTCTCTATCATCGTGATGTGCCGGGTAAACACTTACTGGCCTACTCTTCGCACTCGATTTCCCGCGAACGCTTGACCCAATACTCTTAGTTTTTAAGTTAGTGCTATCGTCCTTTTGCCCATGTTTAGTTTAAGGTTTATTACATGAGTAACAACCAAATCGAGGTGAGTGAAGATGCACTTAGACAATACAGCGATGAAGGATATTGTCTTCTCGAAGGTTTGATACCTATTGAACTGATTGATTCAATGCGTAGGTTGGTGGACGAAATAATCGATCGAGTGCCGAATTGGGCGGAAAACCATTTTCAGATCCTAGACCCAAGTTCCTATCGTAATGTGAGAGGCGAGGTGTTGCCAGGAGGGATCCAGCGGCCAGCCGAGAGAGAAGAGCTTTTCCAAAAGGTTGCTGACCATCCTAACTTGGAGACGGCGATGAGCCGGCTCTTGGGAGGACCGGTTGAACGTTTCACCGACCAAATCGGAGTTAAACACGGTATGATTCGTGAGGAACAAGGTGGGCGAAGCTACTTTCACCAGGACTCTTTCTATTGGCACATCGACCCTCGTTTGGGTTGCAATTGCTGGATCCCCATGTCGCGAGTGGATAAGGAATGCATTGCTTTGGCAGTGATACCAGGGAGCCATCGTGAGTGGTCCCTTGCTGAGCATGAGTCCTACTACGACGATCCACCAATGGGATATATGCGAGACCAGTTTGAGCCGTTCAAGAGACATCGGATTCTTTTAGAAAACATTGACCATTCGAAGGAATGCCTGATCCCAATGAATCCAGGCGATGGCCTGTTTTTTAATAATTATACCTGGCATCGGAGCGAACCGAACAGAAGTGGCAAAACCCACTCATTTTATGCAATTGCGTATCAGATTTCTCGAAAATCCTGAAGAACATGGACTGTAGAAAAGGGGTTTTGGGGTTTTGTTAAAGGGAGGCTGAGATACCCAATCTTAGAAAAATTATGACTTGTTTTGTATATGTTTCGGTGAAGGGTGAGGATAAAATTAATGTCTATTCTATGGACGATGCTGGCTATCTCGAGCTGAAGCATGAAGTTGCACTTGCCGGGGGACCGTCAGGAATAGCATTGGCTCCGAATTGTGAGTTCTTGTATGTAGCCCTCCGTGAAAGGAGTGAGCTTGCCAGCCTTTTGATCGACCGAGTAGATGGTTCCATTTCGCTTCTCGGATCGATAGAGGAAGAGTCGGATTCGGTCTACGTTACGGTTGATAGGTCGGGTAAATTTGCCTTAACCTCAAGCAACGGAGGTGCGCGGGCCAGTAGTTATCGGGTGGGAGAAAATGGAGCGCTTGTTGCGCCGGCGGTATCGACAGTTAACACTCTACAGGGAGCTCACTCAGTTGAGGTGCATCCATCTAATCGGTTTGTCTATGTTCCTCACTGTATTAGACAGAATGCAATTTTTCAGTATAAGTATGATCCGGAGACAGGCGAGTTGACGCCTCAGGAGCTGGCCATTCTGGTGCCGCAGGAGAGACTCGGTCCCCGCCATATTAGATTTCATCCCACTCTTGATGTGATGTACACAACGGATGAACAGGGAAACAGTATCACTGCTTATCCAGTGAGGAAGGACGGGAGATTATCTTCTTCTTTTCAAACGATTTCCACATTGCCTGAAGGCTATGACAGTAGTAACAACACCACAGCCCAGCTTCGGATTCACCCATCCGGCAGATTTCTTTATGCGCCGAATCGGGGGCATGATAGTATTTCTTGTTTCAGCATCGATGAAGCGTCGGGTGAGCTTTCTCTAATAGGGCGGGTTCCAGGGCAGGCACATGTGCGCGGATTTGACATCGATCCTCAAGGTAAATTCATTTTCGCAGCCGGTGTAGATAGTGGTAAAATGTCGATCTATCGGGTTGATCAGGTTACCGGTGAGCTGTCAGAAATCAAAATCTACGAGGTAGGAAGTGAACCAATGTGGGTCTTAGTGGCAGAGCTTTGAAGCTCTTTAGTGTTGCGAGAATCTAGCGGTAAACCGCTTGGATCAGGGATCTCATATATCCTACTGCGAACGCCCGCCCGCCCCAAAAGGTTGAATCCGGATTCGGAAATTCCGGTGTGTGGTCCATCATGAACGGCCCTTTGAAACCGACTTCCTTGTAGGTCATCATCGCTTCAAACATATCGACATCGCCTTCATCAAGAAAGACCTCTTGAAATTTTTTGGGTGTGCCGCGGATATTGCGAAAGTGGACGTAGGCAATTTTATTGAGTGATCCGATATCACGAATAGCCGTAGGTACATGGTGTCCCATTTCCCTAACACACCCCTGACAGAAGAGCATTGCATTACAGTGGCTCGGTACGAGGTCGAAGATTTTATGGTAATGATCGAGTGTTGAAACAATCCTTGCCGCACCTCCCAATGGTTCCGGGATCGGTGGATCGTCCGGGTGTAGCGCCATTCGAACTCCATTCTTTTCGGCGCAGGGAATCACCCTTTCGAGGAAGTATTTCAGATTTTCCCACATTTTTTCACATGAAATCTCCTTGTCCGGGTTGTAAGGGGGGCTACGCATGAATTCTTCATAATCGAAAGTGCTATAGGATGCACCGCCACGGCCTGGCGGGCTCGATGTTGTCCTAAAATTTCCCATTGGTTTAAAGTTCCATCCTAGAGTCGGGATTCCGACCTCGCCCAAGTTCCGGAGCATCGTACACCAAGCCGATATCTTTTCATCCCGGTCTGGCAGTCCCAAAGAGATTTCATCCCATCCCGTCGCTGCTACGTTGGTGAGCTTTAAACCATGTTTCTCAGTTAGCGCTTTAATATGTCTCCAGTAATCGACTCGGTCCACTCCATCCCGCATATCTGGGGCCGGATTTACAGCCAAGTAATCAACCCCTATGGCTCGGAAAAAGCTTAGGGTGTCATCGTTAATTTGTTCCCAAGATAGTTGCTCTTGAATAGTCATTTCAAGAAATCAGAGGTAGGCTAACAAACTACGATAATAAAACGAGTAAATTAACTTACTGGGATAGTTAGAGCCTGTAGTTTTTAAGATTCCTTCTCCACTAGCTAGAAGAGGAATATATGCGGGAAGCAGGGCTACGTGTTTAGGTAGAGAACAACGTCTCCATTTTCGATTTGCACGCAGTAGGTTTTGACCCTTAGCTTTTCATCATAGAGAGCTCTACCCGATTCAATGTTGAATTCCCACTGATGCCACGGACACTTCAGGATAATCCGGTCTTGTGCGTGATTTGTTTTGTAGACCCCTCGTGAGATCACATGTGGCCGAAGTCGGCCTTCACAGAGGGGACCGCCTTGATGGGGGCAACGGTTCCTTAGAGCGTGAAAACGACCGCTGATGTTAAATATCCCGATGCCTCCCTTCCCTCCTAGGGAGACGATCATCCGTTTACCCGGTGGAAGATCCCTTACTTTGGAGACGACGTGGCGGCTCATTACTTAGTCAAATCTGTCTTAAAGGCCGTAGAGTTCGCAAGCGGTTTCAGAAAAAATCCGGGCTTTTAATGCTTTCGGAGCACCAGCGAGAACGGTATTGGGGGCTTCCCAATCCCAATGAGGGTAGTCGCTTGCATAGACGAGGATCTCATCGGCGTGCAGCCAATCAAGAAAAGTCCTAAGGTCTTTTCGGGTTGGCGGTTGCTCCATAGGTTGGCATCCAAATCGGATATGGCCGCGGATATATTCGCTCGGTGGAGATTTGACCCATGGAGTGTAATCTCTAACAGATTTCCAATCTGCGTCCATGTGCCACATCATTCCAGGCACCCAAAATGTGTCATGTTCAATAAAGAGGAATTTAAGGTCTGGAAACTTTTCAAAAGTCCCTTCGCATATAAGGCTAGCCACATGAGCCATGGCAATTTGTGGCCGGGCCATACGCATTTCGAGATAGTAAGAGGGATATCCAGCCGCAGTCGGTGCATTGGCAAAGCCAGCTCCTTCGGCGCCAAAATGCACACAAATAGGAAGTCCATATTTTTGCGCGGCCTTGTAGATTGGGTCGTAGAAACGGTTTCCATAAGGTAGGCGCGAACCTGCAGGGATAACAACTTGTATAACGGCTGGATTATCACCGTTACGCCGTATTTCTCTAGCTGCGAGTTTCGGATCGGAAGGCGCAATCGCTACTGATGCTCGGAAACGGGTGTCCGCCTTGATCCACTTTTCAAGGGTCCAATCGTTGAAGGCTCGACACATAGCAGCCGCGTAGTCGACGTCGGGATGGACGGCGGCACCATAAACGGTAGAACCTGTTAGAACTGCAATGTCGATATTCCATTTGTTGAGATGATGCTCTATCGCAACTTCAATATTGCTGGCGGGGTGCTTATCGGTAAATTGCCAAAGTTCTTCTCGGCATCCATGACGAGGCATATTGGTGTAGCCAACGACTGGCATCATGGAACCGAAGTCTTTAATGTGTTCCACGTAGTGTTTCGGCAGATAGGGGAAGAGCTCGTCGATTTTTTCTGTACTATGATGCAGATCACAGTCGACTATCCGAATTCCGTTATGTGTATTTGTAGTCGCTCTACTACCTTCCCCCTTAACTTTCGGGGTGATCGAGTTTGTGGACATCTAATTCCTCGGTGACAGGGATCTACAGAATTAATCTGAATTGAGTTTTTTGTGAGTCAATGTCTAAACATCTAGGTGTTAGGTGAGATAACGCATTCTCGTATACGGAAATGGAGTAGGGGTGTGGTTTTCCTGGGATGGTCCCAACGTTTCGTTTACGGAGGGCTATTCCGGTGAGGGACGAGCGAGGCAAGGGGACCGAGTTTTCTAAGATCAGGGAATATTTTTGCCCAGGTGGCGACGACGATGAGGGTTCCGATTCCTCCACTAATCACCGATATTACAGGACTGAAAATCTGTGCGACGACACCGGATTCAAAGCCTCCGAGTTCATTAGAGGAGCCAACGAATATCGAATTGACTGCTGATACACGACCACGCATTTGGTTGGGTGTTGCCATTTGTGTGACCACGTGTCGGATGACCATGCTCACGTTATCAAAGGCGCCAACCAATCCCAGCATGCCGAGAGAGATCCAAAAGTTCTTCGAAAGGCCAAACCCGATTGTTGCGAGCCCGAATCCAGCAACACAGCAAAGCAAAACTTTCCCAGATTGGCGAAATGGTGGCAAATGGGCGATCACAATTGCTGTTACGAGCGCACCCGCGGCAGGGGCCGCTCGTAACCACCCAAGAGCTTCTTCCGGTTCCAGTCCAAGCTGACCCAACTCTATGATATCTTTACCAAAAATTGGTAAGAGGTAGATAGCGCCGCCGAGAAGTACGGCGAAGAGATCAAGAGAAATGGCGCCGAGGATGAGTTTCCGCCGCCAGACAAAGCCTATCCCCTCTAGCATTTTGCCAACCATGTTGCCTCTTTCGATTTGAGGGGCAGGAGGAAGGCGAACTGTAGTTAGAAATATGACGAAGGAAGCCGATGAGAAGGCGCTTATGAGGTAGGCAGATTGAAGATTTAGGCTTATCAGGAATCCGCCTAATGCTGGCCCGGCAATTCCAGTGAACTGCATCGCACCGACACGCCATTTTGTCGCGTTTTCAAAGATCGAAGGCGGAACCAATAGGGGCGTGATAGAAACCGTTGCAGGCCAGCCCAAACGAAGGACGGCCGAGTCGATAAAAAGTAGAAGATACATCCAGATTATAGAAGCTTGATGTCCACTAATTAGGGCAAGGCCGATAGAAGTCAGCGTCCCGCCAGATAGGCTGAGGATCATGAGTTTCCGACGATTGAATACATCGGCCAGGTATCCAGCTGGGAGAGTCAAAAGGAGCATCGGTATCGCTTGAACAAGACCAACCATTCCAAGGGAAAGAGCGTGATTGGTACGATCATAAACCTCCCAACCAATGGCTAAGCTTTGGGCCGCGGTGCCAACGCGAACAAGCGAACTAGCAATGAGAAATCGACGAAAAACAGTAAAGCGCAGTGCGCTGTAAGGATCGCGTGACTGGGTCAATTACGATAGAAAATCTTTGGAGGTTAAAGATGACCCATTTAGATCCTTTGGGGCGATTAAATTTGTTATCGAAGCGATAGGGTTTCCTTTGAAGGGAATATAAAAGTTTACCTGTATTCTCCTACATGGATTGGGTAGGGTGTCTCATTCTAAGACCATAGTGATACAGACGGACCTACGTTTTGAGGTGGAAGTCTCTGTAGCCTTTGGAAATCTTATGAGATTTCCAACTTAGATCGACCTGAGTGTCTGGAAGTGCCCGCTGAGCACTTCTGCGCCGTAGATGAGAGGGGAACCAACATTCATGAAGCGGTAACCCCAATCGAGTTTCTCCTTGATTTCTGCCAAGTCGCTCAGGGTAGTACCGGCGGCAATGCCGCTTCCCTCCAAACATTTGGGAACGTCCTTCATGATGTTCTGTACTTCTTTGGATCCCATCTCGGTTATAGTCCCAACCGACGCAGAGAGGTCCATTGGGCCTACCAGAATTACATCGATCCCTTCGACTTTCTTTATGGCATCCAAATTATCGTATGCCTGTTGACTTTCAAGCTGAATGATCACGACGGTTTCTTCATTGGCCGTCTTAATAATGTGGTTAAAATCCTCTCCAGCAAGAAGTGGCCAGTTCGGGGAGATTCCTCGCTGGCCTTCAGGTGGATATTTCGAGTATCTGACCACTTTTTCAGCGGCCTCTGGGGTATCAACCTGCGGAACCATGACTGCTACTGCTCCAACGTCATAGGCCTTTTTAATTAGTCCGGGATCGTTCCATGCAACTCGAATCATTGGTGCCACTCCCGCCTGGCGCATCATAGTCGGGATGGTTTCAATTGATTCGGTTCCCCAGGGTTGGTGTTCTGTGTCAATCCAGATGAAATCGGGACTTGTATTGTTGACCTGAGCAACGACCGAAGGATTCGCCGCAGGAAGTCCTGTGCCTAAAACGGTCTCTCCGGATCTCAGTTTTTCTTTTAGTCGATTAGGGTACATAGCTTCAGATTAAACTAATAGATTTTATTTGTGAGCTAGAGAATATATTCTCCCGATTTGGGATGGCAATGGAAATAACTTACAATAAATTTTGGGTAGGTTAATTTTGAAAGATTTTCAGCACTCCTAGAAATGTTTTGAAGAAGCTCTGATTCCGTGTGAAGGGCTGAAACAGTTGAGGAAAGGTAGGTCATCCGAGATCTTAGGGTATATGCCGTTCTTGATCTTCCCTTTTAAAACACTCTGTGCCTATAATAAATTTGTCCCCAAACCTTGGTCCTATTTCCCCGAACCGTTTCAAAGACGAGGGTAACTTTCAACAGCCAGGGATTTATTCACCAAAGATCCCTCGCGAGGAAACTGGATAGCTGTCGGTCATGGACCGGGACTCATCAGGAAACCAAGTAGTCTCTGGGAAATGATCCGGAAGGACTTTTCTGAAGACACGGATAAGTTCCTTCCATCCGCCCATCTTGTGATTGAGTTCGCATTGGTCACAGGCAGTGAAAAAGGTTAAACAGGTCAGTTCAATCAAGAGTGTATCGCGCTTATAAGCCTCCACGCGTAGTATAGCGGACCATTTGTATTCTCTCCTTGGTTCGTCTGGATCCACACGGGAAATGATCTGAAAACCCTCTGAGTTCGATTCAACACGACAGTGGATCCACCAGGGTGTCCTCTGACGATTATAGGCAATCCATGGAGATTTTAGTAGCCGAATTATATTCAATACAGCCATCCCCGATAGGGTTCTAGGCCACTGGCATCGGCTACCTCTGTGACTTTATCTGCGATTGCGCTACGGTCACTGTCGGTTAGAGAGGTGAATCGCTTGGCGATGTCGATATTCTGCCTCAGATTGGCGAGGTTAGGAATTCCGCTTACCCATGAACAGATGGGTAGAGAAAGGGTGAACCAGAAGTTCTCCTCAAAAGAGAGTCGACCGGGGACTACAGATTTACCCCCGTATGTATTCAAGGCTCTTCCCGAATTCATCGTCTTCATGGCCAAGGGAGCGTAACCCTGATCAAGGAGTTTGGGCAGCACTTTGATAGTAAAACTATCACGAGAGACTGCGTCTACTGGGCTGATGGGCATTAGGCACGTTTTGAGAGGTCCCCCCTTTGCTATCTCCAGAACTTTTAGGTGCGCTGAGGTTACGGTGTGTCCGGAGAATCCAGCGTACCGCACTTTCCCTTCATCGATAGCTTTCTCGATAATCGGTAGCATCTCGGGGACACGATTCATTGCATCTTCCGGACTGCTTACGGTGTGAATCAACCATAGGTCGAGATAGTCAGTCCTCATACGGCGTAACGAGTCCTCGAGTTGTTTACGCGGGGAGGGCCCTTCACGTGAATCAGCCTTGGACATGAGGAAGACGTGACTCCGGTACTTTGGGGTAAGGAACTTCCCATGTCGCTCTTCGCTGAGTCCGTTGTGGTATTTCCATGCATTGTCGAAGAATCGAACGCCATTCTCTATAGCCGTCTCGATAATTCGTTGGGATTCACTTTCCTCACAATCACCAATATGCCAGCCCCCGATGCCCATTATGGTCAACTTTTCTCCGGTGTTGGCGAATGGGCGGAGTGGCAAAAGGGGACCGAGCTCGTCTGATTGTCCCGTCATTGTCCTCCCCCCGAACGAAAAACTAGGAATTAGAACAGTCGAGCCAGAGGCACCTAACACTGCACGCAGAAATTCACGGCGGATCATATTGGAGAAAGGTACTCAAAAATCTTTAGGAGGCAAGGAATCTGTCGATAAACTGGTCGAACCAAGACGTTGAATTTTGCAGCCTGGTGCTGTCCTGATGTAATTGGAAGGATATAATAAGCTCAATTCGTCTTTCGGCTTTAGAAGGCAGAATTACAATCTACTTTCATCCGTTTAGTAGTCTTGTCTTGACTGGAGGATTACTCTAGATTTCTAGAAAAATGTTGATTCAGGATCAGGTTCACTGTGACGAACTCGATAGCGGGATTCTGGAATTTTATTCCGCTATTGGGGTAGACACAATCCACTTGGAGACTCGTGGTGCTGTGGATGTGAAAGGGCATGAAATGAATTTCCTGGAAAGCGACTTCTCAGTGGAGCCGTTGCTTAGGATCCGAAAAAAGGTTGAAGACCATGGTATGCAGTTGAATAACCTTTTCTATGCTTGTCCGCGAACGGTAACTCTGGGTCTAGAGGGTGCTGATAAGAGTACAGAATCTTGGTGCAGGATGCTAGAGAGTCTCGGGGCGGCGGGTATTCCGATGCTGGGATGGAACTTTAAACCAATGGGAAATTTCCGGACCAAGTCGGCTGTTGGCCGGGGCGGAGCACATTACAGTACCTTCGATTATTCTCGTTACAAGAGGGAACTCGACTCCTCCGGACTACATACCCCGGAGGTATCGGAAAAAAAGATGTGGGAGCGCTTGGAGAGATTTCTCCGGATTGTGATTCCTGTTGCGGAAAGGGCTGGAGTAACAATGGCGCTGCATCCGGATGATCCGCCGGTCCCAGAACCACTCGGGGGTGTTTGGCAAATCTGTTCGACAACTGATCAGTGGCGGCGGATTCTCGGCGTTATCTCGAGTGATTCCCACCGGATGCTTTTTTGTCAGGGCTGTATGACGGAACTGCTTGGTGGGGGTGTGTATGAATTCATTGGTGAAATAGCTTCGAAAAAAAAAATGGCATATGTTCATTTTCGTAATGTCAGGGGACAACTACCCTATTTCGAGGAAGTCTTTATCGACGAAGGGGATATCGATATGAGGAAGGCTATGGAGGCCTATCGAGATCATGGATTTAATGGCCCGTTTATGATGGACCATACTCCACGGTTTCCCAACGGTCAGTCGGAGAGAGTGGGTAAAGCTTTCGCCAATGGGTATATCCGGCGTCTAATACAAGAGGTCTACGGTTCCTGACCTGGGACTCAAATGCACATTTGGACTTTGGAGATGGTTTTGAACGTGGTTAGGCTGATCCAGGAGAGTGAGGAGAATCGCAGCAATAGAGAACGGAATCTCATTGCCAGATTGGGATACCGAGGTCCAGGGTCTTGAACGTGGAAATTCTAAAGTTCGAACTTCCTCCGATTGGCACTAATGCGTATCTCCTTCTTAACGAAGCATCACGTAAGGCGGTTCTATTCGATGCGCCTTTGGAGGCTTGGAGCACATTCTCTCGGGTTCTGAAGGATAAGAAATGCGAACTTGAGGCACTTTATCTTACCCATGGTCATTGGGACCATATATTGGATGTGGCCAAGTTTGCCAAGCAAGGAGTTAAAATTTATGGACATAGGGAAGATGAGTGCCTGATTAGGTCACCGGCACGTATGGCTGACTTTGCTGTCCCGGGTATTGAGATTTCTCCTGGAAGAGTAGATCACTTTCTTGAGGACGGAGATCAAATTGAAATTCTAGGGAATCTGGCGGAGGTGCGTCATGTGCCTGGGCATAGTGCCGGAAGTATTCTTTTTTTTCTTCCCGGTTTAAGGGTATCCTTCTCCGGTGACGCAATTTTTGCTGGGAGCATAGGAAGGACGGATTTCCCTGGTTGTAGTTTTGAGCTTTTGGCAAAGTCAATCAGGGAGAAAATTTACACCTTGCCGGATGAGACGATCATTTATCCGGGCCATGGGCCGGAGACAACAGTGGGGGAGGAAAAACGGAACAATCCGTTCCTGAGGGGGTAGCTCGAAAACAACAGTGGTATGAAGAGAAATGGAGAGGGAAATATATAGATTTCTTATTTTGGTTAAACGGGGTGAAGAAAATAAGTGAGCTGTAACCCTCGATCTTTATTTTCATATAGTCAGTGTTTAATGAGATTACGGTGATTGAATAACAGCGATCGGCGCTCAATGGCTTCAGAACAGGACACCCAATTTATGCAACGCGCAATTGAATTAGCGCGTAGAGGATGGGGAACAACCCATCCCAATCCCATGGTTGGTGCCGTTATTGTTGACCACAGTAAGATTGTAGGGGAGGGCTACCATGCTCAGGCGGGATCGGATCATGCCGAAATTGTAGCACTGAAATCTGTCAACAGCTCGCTCTCTCGTGACGCGACGCTGTATGTGAATTTGGAACCGTGTAGCACACAAGGGCGAATGCCGCCTTGTACAGAGGCAATTATAGACGCAGGGATTGGACGGGTTGTTGTCGGAATGGCCGACCCGAATCCTGTGAATCAGGGGAAGGGATTGAGGATCCTTCGGGCTGCTGGAGTCGAAGTCGATGTTGGAGTTCTGAAATTTGAATGTGAGGATCTAAACTTAATCTTTAATCACTGGATAACTCGTGGGAAACCCTTTTTCGCTGGGAAACTTGCGACTACGCTTGATGGGAGAATTGCAACGAGAACGGGACATTCCCGTTGGATTACAGGAGAAAATGCTCGCAAAGATGTAATGCAGTGGCGCCGGCTCTTCCCTGCTATCGCAGTTGGATCCGAAACTGTATTGAAGGATGATCCTAGACTAACCAGCCGTCGAAAAGAAAGTGAGTGGTCTCCCATTCGATTCATCTTTGATCGCCGACTGCGGACACTTACGGATCCTCTACCAAAGGTGTATACCGATAGCCACCGAGAAAAGACAACTATCGTAACGCGAGGAGAAGGTGACGATTCTGCGAGGCGTCGGTTGCAGGAAGTCGGCATAGAAGAATGGATAGTAGGGGAAGAAGGACAAGGTGGTTGGGCCTCGGATTTTCGCAGACGCTGCGGGGAAAAGGAAATAGTAGGCGTTCTCTTTGAAGGAGGGTCACGTCTGATCAGCTCGCTGTTGTTGAATAGCGAGCTAGAATACCTTTTCTGTTACCGGTCGTCAACTATCCTAGCGGATGAGTGTTCGGCTCCAGCTTTTTCAGGTGCTAGTCCGATGACGATTGGAGAGGGCTTGAGACTTGAACAAATTCGCCATTGTGTTTTTGGTGACGACGAGCTTATGAGAGGGAAAATAGTTTATCCTAATGCTTAATCTGAAAGTGATCACTCGCGGACAGATCGGCGAGTTCGGATTAGTGCTTCTCTTCTGGTGATGGTCAAAACAGATACCACATGGGTGCATGCAAATTTATTTGGCTTCGGAGTAGAGAAGTACAGGTGGTTGAGATATTATTTTGCCCTTAAGTAAATACACTTCCCATGATGGTTATCTATATTGCTACTTCCAGCGAGCACAAGGTTAAGGAGTTTAAAGCGATATTGAGAGAAGGGGACCAAGATGTTACGCTGAAGTTTCTGGATGCAATCGGTGGTATGGGTTTTGTGGATGAGACGGAGGATAGTTTTGAAGGTAACGCCCGACTGAAGGTAAGAGCGTTGAGGAAGAATGTTCCCGAAGATGTTTGGGTATTGGCAGACGACAGCGGATTAGAAGTAGATATCCTTAATGGGAAACCCGGTGTGCTTTCTGCTCGCTATGCGGGGGATTCGGCTACTTATGAGGAGAACAACAGAAAACTATTGAGCGATCTGGAAGGAGTAGCAAAGGAGAATCGATCGGCTCGATTTGTTTGCTGCCTGGTGCTGCATGGCCCTTGTGGGAGTGAACATGTTTTTCGTGGTATGTGTCAGGGTGCAATTTCTATGAGCGCTCGTGGCGAAAATGGATTCGGCTACGATCCACTCTTTGTGCCGGCCGGTTGCGTTGAGACTTTTGCGGAGATGGATCCGAAGCAAAAGGACGCGATCAGTCATCGGGCGCGGGCGATCGAGAGTTTGCTGGATTGGATTGGTAACCAATGAGGCCCTAATAAATTGAGAACCTATCGTCAATCTATGTTTGTCCCAGACCACGCTGAATCGGGAAGAAGCTAGGATAGAAGCGGAGGGTTCCCTCTGCTCCCAGCAGAAAGACTAATGCCAAGTAGTATTTATCCGCATACAGCTAACAAAAGGGGTAGGGGCAATTGCATCTTTTTCTTTTCTGGTTTTATCGGGAGGGGTTGTATTTTATACCCAGAGATCTTTTAAAGCTGAGGGGTGATTGTAGACCGCTGTTGAGCACTATGATTTCCGCTTCAATTCGGCCACGGGAGTCGATTCAGAGCGACATCACGATGGGTATATGTTCGGACAATTCTCCTTTAATACGTTTCAAACCTTGTCGACAAAGGGGAAGACTTCAGTTCAGAGTGCATAATCAATGGGGAAGTTCTACATAACTACGGCGATTGATTATGCTAATGGCCCGCCGCATCTGGGACATGCTTACGAAAAGGTCCTAGCTGATGTGGTAGCGCGATTGCGACGCTTAAAGGGCGATCAGGTTCGCTTTTTAACTGGGCTGGATGAGCATGGGCAAAAGGTACAACAAAGCGCAAAAAAGGAAGGAATCGATCCTAAGGTGTTTGTCGACTCGATTGCTGAAAAGTTCCAGAAGCTGTTAATCGATCTTAATATATCAAATGACGACTATATTCGCACAACAGAGGAGCGACATAAAACGGTGGTTCGCGACATTTTGCAGCGACTCTTTGACGAAGGAGAGATCTATAAGGGCGAATACAGTGGTTTTTATAGCGTACGTGCAGAACAATTTGTGCAGGAAACGGAAAAGGAAGGCAATAAGTGGCCAGAGGATTATGGAGAGGTCATAAAAATTACGGAGGCGAATTATTTCTTTCGGTTGAGTAAATACCGCGCTTGGCTAATCGAATATATCCAAGATCATGAAGACCTTATCTACCCTAGATTTCGTGCTAAACAAGTCCTTGAGTTTCTCAAGGAGCCGATTAATGACCTGTGCATTTCCCGACCTAAGGAGCGACTCGGATGGGGTATCCCCCTTCCCTTTGATGACGAATATGTCGCTTACGTCTGGTTCGATGCTTTGATTAACTATCTTTCAGCGGTTGATTCTAGTGCATCCCACCTTCGCGACTTCTGGCCGGCTAATTTTCACGTTATTGGGAAGGATATTCTGGTGCCTCCCCATGCCATCTATTGGCCGATTATGCTCAAAGCTGCAGGCTACGAACCTCCCCGCGGGTTTCTTGTTCACGGGTTCTGGACAACTGCCGGGAAAAAAATGTCAAAAAGCACAGGGGAGACAGTGGATCCTCTCGACCTCATTAATCAGTACGGAGCAGATGTATTTCGGTATTTCGTAACACGTGAAATGACGGTAGGGCAGGACAGCGAATTCTCTTTGGAGCTTTTTGTCACGCGCTACACGAGTGATTTGGCAAATGATTTAGGTAATCTTGTAAGTAGGCTTCTTAATATGGTCCATCAGTACCGGGATGGAGTGCTACCATCAGGTAGGTTCACGGAGCAACCTGAAGAGAACTTGAGAGAGAGCTGGAAGAAAACGAATTGGAATGTTGTTAGTCTTTTCGAAGAATTTAGATTCAATAATGGACTGGCAGAAACTTTCAATTTTATCAGGTCGATTAATCGTTACGCCGAAATTCGAGCTCCTTGGAAGTTAGCCAAATCTAGCAAGTCCGGTGATGTTGGCTCTGTTGATACTACGCTGGCACACATGGCGGAAGGTCTTCGTCTTGCGGTTTGTTTGCTGGCACCTGTAATGCCGGTTACTTCGGCCAAAATCCTGGCACTCTTGGGACAACCCGAGGTATCTTCATGGCAAGAAGGGCTCGATTGGTCCAATAGACTTGAGGGTAAAAGGGTTAAAAAAAAGACAATTCTATTTCCCCGGATTTAGGAAATTGGAAAAATTTTTCATTGGCGGACTTGAGTTTCGGATGACTCGATAGTAGCAAGATCCCGTGATAAAAATCTCCCCGGGACTTTATGTTGAGCGTGACTTCGAAGGATTGCTTCGTTTTCTGACCGATTGTCGGGATTCAGCTCTTAGGGACAATCACTACAAGGTGGCAAGCATTTCACTGGAGGTAAAACATCTCGACTCGCTTGCGGTCCTGGAATCGATTTACGAATCGGATGAACTTCATTTTTACATGGAGCATCCAATTAAAGAAGAGGCTATAGCAGGTGCGGATGCGATTTTGGAGAAAACCTTCCACGGTCCGGGTAGGTTCCAACAAGTATTGCAGTTCTCAAATGAAATACTCAATCACACTTTTGCAGTGGGGGACTTGCATGTCCCGTTTTGGGGACCGCATTTCTTCACTGCGTTCACGTTTTATGATAAATCGGGGAAAGATACATCTTTTTCTCCTGCTACAGTATTTCTGCCCAGATGGCAGGTGGGTAGAAAAGAGGGGATTTATGGAGCAGTAGCAAATATCGTAGTCTACCCGACCTCGGATCCAGTTGAGCTCGCAGAGAGAACGTGGGCAGCACATAAGAAATTTGCAGCCTTTGACTACTCTTCGGTTGAATCAGCCCCAAAACTTGCTCAAAAAAAGGAGCATAAAATCAGAGAGTTAGGGGGGGATGGAGCATTCCTCCATTCTGTTAAACAGGCTTGCCAAGGGATTGCATTGGGGCGATATGAGAAAATCGTCATAGCGAAGTGCATCGAGCTAATTGGGCCTAATGAGCTGAAGCCTCTAGTCTCATTGAATAGTCTAAGAAACAAGTATCCTGGGTGCTACGCATTTTCTTTTTCTGGTGGATCTGAAAAGAGCTTTATCGGCGCTACGCCAGAACGCCTAGTTCGAGTGGAAGGAGATTTTGTTTACACGGAAGCGCTGGCAGGTTCGATCTCGAGAGGAGCAACAGCTGCGGTCGACGCTAGTTTTGCCCAGGCTTTGCTTGAAAGCGCCAAGAATGTCGATGAACACCGATTCGTCGTAGATTTTATCAAGGATTGCCTGGAATCGATTGGAATGGAAGTCGAATTCTCAGCGAAACCGAATCTGCTGCAGTTGCCTAATGTACAACATTTGCGCACTCCAATTAAGGCGCGAAAACCGGAAGGCTTGCATTTGCTGGATACCGTCAAGGTATTACATCCAACGCCTGCGGTTGGTGGCGTTCCACAAGAACCTGCTCTTGCGGATATCAGAAGGATAGAGCCATTCAGTCGAGGACTGTATGCTGGAACGCTGGGATGGTTTGATCATGGAGGTAATGGAGAGATGGTGGTTGCAATTCGTTCTGCCCTGATTGAAGGCAATACCGCGCGAGCCTATGCAGGGAACGGAATTTTAGTAAACTCAAGCCCTGAGGAAGAAGGGATTGAAGTGGATCTCAAATTGCAAGCGCTCTTGCAAGCGCTCCACTAAGGTTCTTCTGTTTGGAAATGGTTGCAGAACAGATGAGTTATAAATAGGAGAAACCTATCTTGGGCGAGCCTATGTTGTTAAGATGAAGCATTGAGATTGCCTTAACAAGGATCCTAGATTGACACAGGGAAAAGGATGGGGGGGTATAGAGGCTCCGTTTATGGGGGCATTTGAATTGCAAATGTAGGAGGCAGCACTTTAAGGAAGTTTTCAATGTTCGATAAGATTGCATGCTCAAACGCTAATTCGCTGTGGGGAGCTGTTGTGGCCGAAGTATTGCAGCGACTCGGTCTTCGCGTCGTCATTATTTCACCTGGTTCCCGTTCCACACCACTGACTTTTGCATTAGCCAGGCATTCTAAAATCGAGACAGTCCCTGTCCTGGATGAACGATCAGCTTCGTTTTTTGCCTTAGGACTCGCGCGAAGATCCAACATTCCGGTTGCCTTGGTTAGTACCTCTGGTACAGCGGTGGCGAATTTCTTCCCTGCCGTGATCGAAGCTCATGAAAGTCGGATTCCGCTCCTGGTTCTAACGGCTGATCGTCCGCCAGAAGTGCGACACTGCCGGGAAGGCCAAACTATCGACCAGGTGAAGATTTATGGGAAGTATCCAAGTTTCCAGGCTGAATTAGCAATGCCAAGTGGAACTCTTGGGCATCTTAGACATCTGAGGCAGACCCTCGTTTACGCATGGGAAAGAACACAATTTCCGTTCCGGGGGCCAGTTCATCTGAACTTTCCATTTCGTGAGCCTTTGTCTCCTGAAACAAACGATGCAAAAATTGAAATTAACGACGAGGTTAAACATAAGGCCTTCTTTTCTCAGGTTCAATCACTGAGGAAAGTGGTTGTCGAGTTTCCGAAAACGGAGATCGAACAGACAATCTCGGACTTAAAGGAGGCGAAGAAAGGACTGATCGTTGTAGGGCCGCATTATCCTGGTGATGCCGAGGAATTTGCAGACTCCATAGGAAGGATCTCACGATTCCTTAATTGGCCTGTGATAGTTGATGCTCTGGGACCGCTTCGGAATTTCGCTAAATTCAATCCTTTTCTTATTTCAAACTATGATTCCATTTTGAGAAACGAAGGGTACGCTAAACTCTTATCGCCAGAGTGTGTTTTGAGCGTCGGACCTCTACCTACCAGTAAAGTCTTGAGGACCTGGTTAGGTAGGGGCGATGCCAAGACATGGCTCTTGGACTGTGGGCCGGACAATGTTGATTCTCTGCATCGTAGGACGATTCCTCTTCGGGTTACTGTCGAGACATTCGCTCGTTCTTTTAACAGGGGACCCAATAGGAATCGCGAGTTTCTCCGAACTTGGATGGGATTCGAAAAAACAACGCGACGAAAAATTATCCAAAGAATGCAGAATTGTGCCTTCAACTTCGAAGGGAGAGTCGCTTACACGCTCTCCAAATCCCTTCCCCGAAGGGCAGTTCTGATCGTAGCAAACAGCATGTCAGTGAGGGATATGGAGTACTTCTGGCAACCTAACAATTCGCGAATTAAGGTTTACTGTAACCGTGGTGCGAACGGAATCGACGGAACGCTCTCAACAGCCATAGGTATAGCCCATGAAGGGGGTAGATGTTTTCTACTGACTGGAGATCTCGCTTTTCTTCATGACATCAACGCGCTCCTCCTTACTGAAAGTTTCAAGGGTTGGCTTACTATCGTATTAGTAAACAACTTAGGGGGGGGGATATTCGAGAATCTTCCGATAGCAGCCTACGATCCTCCATTTGAGGATCATTTCGCTATGCCTCAAAATGTCGATTTCAGTAAGATTGCAATCGCCTTTGGAATCGGATACGAACGTGTGAAGTCCATGAAGAGCCTGCCTGGACTTTTGATTAAGAAGTCTCAATCCAAAATTCGAATTCTCGAGATGAAGACGGATCGGAAGCGAGACACAAAATTTCGGCGGGAACTATTGGAGGAAATTGCAGAAGAGTTGGGAAACCCCCAGGTGTCTTAGAACACAAATTATTGGCAGAGTGTTGAAAGGATTCCTTGAGAATGGTGCATAGAACGGTATTTTAACAATAGGAAGGTGCTTTGCGGTCTCTAAGTTCTGCCAAGGGGTATTGCCAAGCATTTGAATTAGTGAGGTAACTCGATGAAATGGGAGAAATCAGGGGAATTTAGTGACATTCTCTACGAAAAAATAGAGGGTATTGCAAAAGTAACGATTAATCGGCCGGAGAAGCGGAATGCGTTTAGACCAGAAACGGTCCGTGAGATGATCGAGGCATTTTCGGATGCTCGGGATGATACGAATATAGGGGTAGTGCTCTTGACTGGAGCCGGTCCTCACACTGACGGGAAGTATGCATTTTGCTCAGGGGGCGATCAAGCCATTCGAGGGGAGGCTGGTTATATAGATGAGGCGGGTATGCCAAGACTCAATGTCCTCGATCTACAGCGTCTAATTCGGTCCATGCCAAAAGTAATAATTGCATTGGTGGCTGGCTATTCCATTGGAGGGGGACATGTTCTCCATGTTGTCTGCGATCTTACCATTGCTGGTGAGAATGCTATTTTCGGCCAGACCGGCCCTCGGGTAGGTAGCTTTGATGGTGGATTCGGATCAAGCTACTTAGCTCGAATTGTAGGGCAGAAAAAAGCGCGGGAGATATGGTATCTTTGTCGTCGTTACGACGCTTATGAGGCTCTCGAAATGGGCTTGGTCAATGCGGTTGTCGCCGTCGAGGAGCTGGAAGTCGAGGGGATAAAATGGGCCCGTGAGATTCTTGAAAAAAGCCCCCTGGCGATTCGATGTCTCAAATCTGCTTTCAATGCAGATTGCGATGGGCAAGCGGGAATCCAGGAGCTAGCTGGTAATGCCACTCTTCTCTATTACCTGTCAGAGGAAGGTAGGGAAGGGCACCAGGCCTATCTCAAGAAGAGAAAGCCTGAGTTCTCGAAATTCCCTTGGCTGCCCTAGTCTGGAAAGTTTCTAAAATCTCATAGCAGGCTCCAAGATACGGGAACCCTGGCCTGGCAGGCGGACTATTGGTTAAGTTATGATAGGGACTGAACCGTCCATGATTTCTTCGGGCTTGGCTAGTGGAGAACGATATTGCTGTAGGGTTGTTTTCACGGTTTAAATGGGGAAGTTTCGTGTCTCTTTATCGCCATTGTTTTATAAGAAATTCGACCAAAGGGAGTCGGTAACTAGATCCGCTTATGGAAGTTAAACAAAAATTTCAATTCGAGTGTACGTGATTAAGTTCTTGAGACAATGAATGATCAAAATGGCCTACGAGATCCTCTCGACCAGGAAGTCACTAATTTTACCACTGGGGAGTTTCTTTACTACCCTCACATATGACAGGGAGCCATGTCCCAGACTTTGAGTTGAGAGAAATAGGCGGATCCGCCCTTAGAGAAAAGAGCGATTCGATTGCTGTCTGAGCGACTTGGGTAGATGCGCTGAGTAATACATTGACGGCGATTTGCAAATACTTCTAGTAGCGAACGGTCGATAAAAATCCGTATGTGGAGTTTTTCCCTCTCGTCCAGTTCGAAGGGGGCTTCCTGGACATTTACCAGTTGTTTTTTCTTGGGTAGCCGACTGGTCGCATCCACGTTTCGGTAGTACGGGTACCGGATACCCTCATCGAGTGTTGATTGGCCAAAATCGATTCTCAACATTCGAGCTAAATCATCGTACATAATCATTGTCTGTTCTTCGCCTCCCGGAGAGCATCGGACCTTGAAACCAATTGTAGATCCTGCTTCCACCGCTATTTCTGCTTCGAGCTCAAGACAATCCCCCCGAACATCATCCAGTAGGATCTCCGAATTCGAAAGGAGGTGAATGTGTTCACGAATTCTGAGATTGAAACGAAGAACTTTTAGCTCGGGCACCGGATCGATGCGAAGGGTTCGGTCCTCGGAAAGAGAAAGTACTCTAGGGAGGGTCATCACGCCAGACCAGCCCGAACCTCTTTCTCGCTCTACTCCACGCGACTCGCGTACCCAGTCGAAATAGATGCGTCGCCTTCGATTGTCCAAGAGAGTGCGTGAACCACCAAGTTGGCCTCCGGGCCAACTCATCCTAGCGTGTGTTTCAGGGATGTAACGGTCGTTTTCCAGTTTCCCAAGATAGTACTGTGTGGATTGTAAATGGCTGACAAACAGGAGCATGTGTCTATCCCCTAAAGGAAAGAAATCAGGAACCGCACAGTCTTCGTCGGCTTCAGTCCAGCGTCGCTCCGAGGTGTAGAACAGTCCTGAATACTGCCAATTTAATAAGTCAATCGATTTGAAGAGGTATGCACCGTCGCCACTCCCATTTGATTGTCTGCGATTAGTCAGAGCAAAGTATGTGCCTCCTTCGAGCCACGCGCATGGATCATGAACATGATCACAGACTTGATAGTCGGGGCCACCACTGCTGGGTTGGGGGATCACGGGATTACCCGGATGTTTGGTCCAGCGAATTAGTAGGTCATCACAGCTGGTTGCGATGCACTCGCCATCGGGCACGCCATAGTAGATCAGAGTTGGTCTACCTTCCTTGCTTATAAATGCGCTGCCGCTGTAACAGCCGTTGCGATCCGGCCCATCGAGGGTGGGAGTGAGAGCAATGGGGTGATGAACCCAATGTACTAAGTCAACGCTGGAAGCATGACCCCACTGCATCCATTTCCAGTATCCACCATCCGGATTGTGTTGATAAAAAATGTGGTAGCGTCCTTTCCAATAAATTGCCCCATTGATATCATTCATCCAGCTTGAAGGCGGTAGGAAATGATAGGTCGGACGGTGATGATCGTTTCGCAACAATTTATCTAATTTTAGGCTTTGGGCAATCAGGGATTCGGTCCTATTGATATTACTTGGCTGGTTCATAGGAGGATTTAGGGAATTACTAGGTGGGAAGACGAATGAGAGGATGCAGAAAAACGGGAAGGGCTTAGATCCGGATTTATCGGTAGTTTCTATTGAGACTCAAGCCAAGGCATTCGCAAATGCGTAGGCAAAGCCCTACCAACCTCCGTAGACCGTCGAGACAAGCCATGGAAATCCAATTAATAAGTATGTGCCGAGCAAGAGGAGTATGGTCTTGTTAATCGCGGTGGGGTTCGCGATTTTTCCGAAAAGACAAATGGACATACCATAGCGTCTGAAAAGAGAAAAGCTCTGGAGGCAGATGAGCATGGCAGGCAAGAAAAGAGAATGATTAAAACGATTTCCACTGGCTATGGGGGTATACCATGCGTAGAGGATTATGTATCCAATAAAATATGCGGCGATGAATACAATAGTATGGCAGCGTTCTTTCCACATTCGACGGAGCTCTGGTGCATGACGGTTTTGATGAAAAAATCCTACTACAACCGAAAGATAGTAGAGGAGAATGGGCCCAGCTCCGAATGAGAGAACGAGGCTAATCCCGGACACGGTGGCAAACCCAAGAGTTAAGCGCTTCGTGATGTCGGCTATGCTATGCGTTTGAAGGTAACGGCCTAGGCTGGGGATCTCTTCCTCTGGCATATTAGGCCAGCCAAAACGATCGCCATGGGCTCTCGTACCCTCTTTAGCCTCCTGCCACGAATCGTACCACATGTAAAACGTGGAATTTACATTGTAGAAGTAGGACCCGAATTGCTCCTTGCTGGTTTGAATGTAAGGATAAACGACGATAAGAAATCCGAAGAGCAAAAGAGTAAGGCAGCAAGACGGAAGTACGATGGACGAATAGACGGTTTCTTTGTTTTCTTGGGATTCCGTTCTCTGCCTGAAGAGGCCGTTAACCGCTTTTACGATTAGACACGTAGCTGCCAGGAGTATGGTCGGGAGCACCGATGCTTTGGTAAGGTGAGCTATGCCGCCTAAACAGCCTGCCAGTAGGGCCATTTTTAGACTGGGACGGTGGACTAGATTCAGGAGGACGCAAAACAGGACGAGACCGATTCCATAGTAGAGTACTTCGGCTTGAAAATAAGGAGCTTTGAAAACGAATACGGTGAACATTGCTACAAGTGTAGCGGTAAGTGCGTCATCGGTGTGCCCACCCAAACAGAATATAAGAAAGGCAGATGCGATAACTACAATTCCCAAAGCAATACCTACCCACTTCCCTTTCTCGAAGAACTCTTTGTCGGACATTCCTTCACAGTAGAAGAAGGACATCAAGGCAGGATACACTGGCATCCGGTTTCTGCCGCCAACGAAAGTGAAGTCGCTTTTGGCCAGTTCTCTTGCGTACTGCATGTAGGCGAACTGATCAGTGAGATTGAAGTCAGTGTTAACCAGGGATGCTTGGCGCTTCGAGCCCCAAATAAAGAGCAAAAGCGACAGTATAGATAAAATAACCGTCCCGAGCATTTTTTTATTGCCCATAGGTGTAAGAATGGCTTGGGGGCAGGTTTCTGCCTTCGGATTCGGTGTTGGACTGCCCGAATAATTTGATTTGCCTAACACTCTAAAAATGCGGCGCGGCATTTGAATTTTTCATCCACTATTTGCCCGCATTATCGTAGATCACTTCGTCCCGCTGGAGGCGGACGGCAATTTGAGTCATGCGGGATTCCCCTCTTCGAGTTGGGCAATGGGCAGCAAGGTGACGAGTGATCCCAACAAATATGTTCTCTTCTTCCGGGCCGCCCTGCCACAGACGAGCCTGACTTACGCCTGCCTCTAGCACTTGAATCTTATGAAAATCTAGGTCTTCTCTGAGAGTTGCAATGGCAAGAGTATCGATTAAGTCGCCGAGCGGGTGGCGTAGGCGCACATATTTGGCCACAGCACCGGTTACGGCGTTCAGATTCTGGCGATGGTCGAGCAGTCCTGTTATCTGCTCCCGCAGTAATTCAGGTTCTTCAGGTAAATTTTCAAAATCATTGAGTTCACCTGGTAGAGGGGCTTCAGGAATATTTAGAAACCGGTCCTTATAGGTGGCCATAGCTGCATGGAAAATGGCTTTGACGGTATCTGGGGTCACACCTCGCTTGAGGCTTTGGTAGACCGCGTTAGAGAAATTAAATGTATGAACCGGATTAAACCAATCTGCGATGTCGTTGGATTCGGGGAAACGAGCCAATCGCATTGCAGCTGTGTAGCAGACTTGTTTCGCAATTGCCAACACATCGACTCCTCTAGCAATTTCGCCAGCGATCAATTCGGTGATCGTTGCGGGGTTATCTCCCCAGAGGATTCCTTCTAGATCTGGATCTAAGGGCGCTTCACTTTTTCCTCTGTTAGAAAGAATCGACGGAAGTTCTGCTTCGACAGAGCGGATGATTTCAATCAGGTCGACTGGAGACCTCCAGGAACTCTGTTCTTCTCCACCGCGAGCTCCGGATGCTTGGGGCATCAGGGTTGGAAGAATTCCTTCGGCTTCTTCCCAGCCAATAAAATCTAGTAATTCAAAAGCCTTGTTGAAGAAATCGAGAGTATGACCCGTGTTCGAGAAAATCCGATCACTAACTCCAGCAAATAGGAGATCGTTAAGCTTCATCGAACCGGGAGAAATCGCTGCCGCCGTGAGGACAGTTCGTTCTGCACCATCCCTTTGCCTTACGACCAGCCAATCGCGGAACCATCGTTTCAATTGCAATAGGGAAGACGTGGAGCCGGCTAATTGGTTCCGATCTCGGCGAGACGGTCGATCTGCACAGTTATCGGCCAGCCGCCGAGCTGCATAAGAAAGAGCAAAAATTCGAGTGCGGTCACTGAGATCAGGCCACAGATTCGTTACTACAGCGAGGCTAGTCATCCCGTCATTCCAATTCTCATGGTTGGCACCCCCAAACCGGGCAATCTGCCTGACAATCTCTTTGAATTCGGTTTGTGATTCGAGAAGTCCAATAACGCTCTTCGATTGAACAAGCCCAATGTTCTGCTCCAATCCCTTTTTCAGACGTTGGCCATAGTAGGATTCGCCCGGAACTGCCTTAGGGGTTTTTGATACGAACACCCTCCCATCCTCACAGAAGGTATCAAAGACAGGAATATCATCCGCGAAAAGATCGAAGGCGCACCCACTGCCAATATCAAAGCGTGCGTGGTGCCAGTGACAGGTGAGAATGCCGTCTTTTACCGTTCCTCGGTCAAGAGGAAATCCCATGTGGGGACACCGGTTATCGAGCGCTATGATCTCATCTCCCAGCCGAAATAAGGCGATTGAGTGGGCACCCAATCGTACCACCTTCGCTCTCCCAACTAGAATTTCCGCTTGGGATGCTACTGCTTGATATCCACTTGTCTCTTTCATCGCACATCTTCATCTTCTTAAGATTCCTTTTTGTAAAAGCGACTTTAAACCTGTTATGCATAAAGAGGAATTTGCTCTAAAAGGAGCAATTAGTATGCTTATCAAGAAGGGATTTCCCGGAGATGGGAATAAATTTTCGAGTCTTATTTCACAGCTCTACGGCTTGACTCTTTTCAAATTCGTCTATCGATTCTCAATAGTTTGAAAAGGGAAGGAGCGAAATCATGATCATAATGCGATATTTGAGTAGGGAAGGAGCGGAAAAGTTCGCTGGAGCACGGGGGGACCATAAATTCTTCGAGTTGTCAGGGGACATTTATGGAGAGCATCACCTTACGGATCGAGAGGCAATAATTGGGAAACAGTTGGCTCCTGTAACACCACCGATCATTCTCTGTATTGGGTTAAACTACGGACAGCACGCGGAAGAGACTGGAATGGCTCGACCAGAATTCCCGATTCTTTTTGTGAAGGGCGCAAATTCGGTACAAAATCCGGACGACCCGATTATTCTTCCGGGCGGGGAGAGCAAGAGTGAAGAGGTAGATTACGAATGCGAATTGGGGGTTGTAATTGGTAGAGCATGCCGTAATGTCGGGCGCGAAGAGGCGTTAGACTACGTCCTTGGGTATACCTGTGCGAACGATGTTAGCGCCCGAGATTGGCAGTTGAAATGGGGAGGGGGCCAATGGTGTCGAGGGAAAGGATTTGATACCTTTGCTCCATTGGGACCGTGTCTCGTAACCGCCGAGGATATCCCTGATCCAAATTCTTTAAGGATTCGGACAGTGCTCAATGGCGAAACTATGCAGGATTCGAATACCAGCGATATGATCTTCGATGTTCCTGAGCTGATCTCATTCCTTAGCAAGAGCACAACTCTCTTACCTGGGACCGTGATCATGACGGGAACTCCTCAGGGTGTGGGAATGGCACAAAATCCTCCCGTCTACCTTAAGGATGGAGACAGTGTTACCATAATCATTGACAAAATCGGAGCCCTTACAAATCCTGTTGTTGCTGGAGGCTAATAGTTGGCTTCCAGGTCGGTGCGACGATCGCCTACTCATATCCTAGTTTAGTTTGGTCCCCTGTCTTAGGGAGTTTTCCTTTGGATATCATCTTCGTGGCTGATCTGCAAAAATGCCGCAGTATGCTCGTAGAAGAGGAGGATGTTTGCCGCGACACAGGTCTTCAGGCTCTTTAAAGCTTCTTCTCGACGATTTTTCAGGATGTGTGCTTGGGCGGCATAGTAAGTCGCTTCGGTCAGTTGTTCCTTTTCTTTTATCAAATCAGTGTCTTTAGCAAGCACGAGCAACTCTTCTTCTGATATCTCTCCTAGTACAAAACGGGTGATTGTATCTGGCCAATCAAAGGTCTTCTCTTCCTCGCGTTCGTCTCGATATCTTCGCAGCGTTTCGTTGGCGTGTGCGACTTTTCCCATTCGCGCATCGGTCATCCAGAGCCAGAGATTTGCATAATCCAAACTCTCCCTTTGAGTTGCCAGTTCTAGTCCGGCGGAGAGGTCATTTCTCGCCTTCGAGAATTGGTTTCTGGCATAAAAAAAAAGGCCGCGAGAAAAATAAGGTTCTGAGCTTTGAGGTGAATATTTTACCGCTTTATCATAATCGGCATGGGCCCCTTTTTCCAATCCCTTAATAGTCTTCAATCTGGCCCTAAGGACGTAACCTAAGGCTGAACGCCGATTTTTCCTGAGTAAGTTGTTACAGACTTCAAGGGCACCCTCTAAATCTCCGGCGGCATACTTTGCGTCACCTAGTGATCGGAGATGCCGCAGGTCGTTTTTTTCAAGATTAGCGAGACGTTCAAAATCTTCCACTGATTCAGTATGCTGATGGCGTTTTAGTCTGATCGCGGCCCGCGAGCGGTAGTAGTTGGGATTCGAGCTGTCTAATTTAATTGCCTCAGTGAGATCTCCAAGGGCACTTTCCCAGTCTGCTTTTTCAAGGTGAGATTGACTTCGCTCATAATAGGCAAGTGGATGTCCTGGATTCGTTTCAATCGCTTGCGAATAGTCGTCATGGGCGCCGTCAAAGTCCTTTCGTTTGGCTTTGGCTCTGCCCCGATATAGGTAGGCTTCAGCGTTATCCGCATCGAGCCGAATGGCCTCGTCAAAGTCCATAATAGCCCCTTCTATGTCTCCTATCCGAGTCAATTCTTTTCCTTTTTCTGTGTGACGTCGGGACCTGGTTGCCCGCTCGTAATCGTCTTGTGCGTAAAGGGGTACGGCTAGGATCCAGGTTAGTATTAGAATACAGTATTTCATCCTTTTTCAGAGTTGACCAATGCTACTCCGGCACCAACTAGGAGCATGCTGATCCAAATTCCTGGAGTTGGTGCTTCCTTTAGAAAGATAGAACTCAAGAGAACCCCAAAAGGTGGAATTGTGAATGAAAAGACACCCAAGCGACTGGCTTTAAAGTCACGCATGAGTATTGTCCAGATAATGAAACATATTCCTGCGATGACCACTCCTTGGTAGAGGATTGCTAAGACAATTCCAGTTGTCAGAGTTATATTATCTAGCGGCTCGTATACTGCACTAAGAATAAAGAAAACAGGAATACTGAGTACCGCCTGCCAAAAGAGAATCTTTCCCGGATGGATATTCATCGTGAGATGCTTCACATAGACTTGACGAGCTCCAAGGAGAAGGCTGCTGGCAAAAACCAGGAGGTCCCCTACCAACACAAGTCTATTGCCGAGGAAGAGACCTTCCCAGAATATGGAACAGATGCCAATGAAGGACAGGGCCATCCCGATTAATTTCAGCAAGCTGAAACGATCTCCGGGGATAAATAGATGTGCGAAAAGTGCTACAAAAAAGGGATGACAGGAGATTAGAATCGAGGAGCGACTTCCCGTGGTGCCATCCGTACCGATATTAAGGAAAAGAATCTGGAGAGAAAAGATCAAAGTCAACTGGACGAGCAATCGCCATTCTCCCCCTGTCATTCTTAGAGAGATTCGACTACTCACTATCCAGATGCTTACCACTGCCAGTCCCAAAATGAATCGCACACCTGCTAGCGCCAGAGGGGGAACTCCTGCCAAGGCAAATTTTATAGAAACAGAGTTTCCCGACCAAAGGAAGGAAGCGACCAAAGCCCAGACAATAGCGCCTAACGTGAGAGGTCTGTTATGGTAGGGCATGGTGAAGATTCTAAAAAATGAGGCATACCCTTCGACAAGTTATGCGTGAAATACATGATCGATCTCTTGGTGGTAAGTCTCGTTTTAAGCTTTTCGAGAATCCTCGTGTTGATGGGTGCGTCGAAGCGAGATCACTCCATAAAAAAAGTTTTCAAAAGATCTCTGCAAAACTTAGTCCAGCCTGATTCCCTTTGCTGTAATCAGATACGGTCTAAGATGAAAGGAGAGTTTCTTGGCATCAAGTCGTGGTTCCAATCAAACTTTATCGGTCATCGACTGGTTTCCATACTTGGTGGATTGAAGCGACCATCGATGGCTGTCCAACCACCATCAACATAAAGCACCGATCCCGTGATGAAGGAAGCGGCTTCAGATAGGAGAAAGACGGTGGGCCAAGCTATTTCTTCAGGAGTTGCCCAACGGTTAAAAACCGAGTGGGACGCGTAGGCCTTATGCCAGTCAGGGTTGGATTGGATCTGTTGGGTCAGGGGAGTAGTAACAATTCCTGGAGCAAGTGCGTTTACTCGGACACCTGAAGGCCCTAATTCTGCCGAAGAAGCTCGGACCAGCTGTTCGATGGCACCCTTGGTTGCGGCATAAATTCCCTGACCGGCTTCGACTACCTTGCCACGAATTGAGGAAAAGAGAACTATGCTTCCTTTTCCACGATTGGACATCAAATTGCCTGCTATATTTAAGACATAGAATCCTCCCTTCAGGTTTACATCTATAATACGATCCACCTCAGCGCTAGAGTAGGCTGTGATCGGCTGTCGAATGTTGAGAGCGGGGGTGGCCACCACCGCATCTAGTCCAAATCGGCTATCAATATCTCTTAGAAACTCCCCGACTCCATTTTCGTCACAGATATCGAGATCATGGGATTCGCATTCCCCTTCTGAGCTTGAAATCTCAGCTGCAACCCTAAAAAGACCTTCATTGTCAAGATCCGCGATGATCACATTTCCTCCGCACTCGGCGCAGGCTATTGCTACCGCTTCTCCGATACCTGATGCTGCTCCGATGACGGCAATGGTGCGATTTTGTAGACTGAACTTGGTATTAGTAGTTTCTTTTTTTCTCATGCTTTACTAATTAAACTAATAGCCAAGGAGAATTAGGACTTGTTGGGAAGAGAAATCCTAATAGGGAATCATAGTCTGAAGCTGGCCCTTCGATTTTTCATGGGGCACGACTTATTTGCCTCAGAGCATTTCTTGTTAAAGTGCGGCTGAAAAAATTCTTGGCTGTGGTGCATAATCGGGTACAACCGTCGACGGGGTTAGAATGTTCGGCCAAGACGGCCATGCCCATTCAGGAAAGTTCTTTCACTTTTCAGTCCTATATTCGGAGCATGGAATTTCCAAATTCGTTTAGCCTGACTTTCTTGTATCAGGCTTCTTAATAGTGGATTTCTTTGTCATTTTTTTCTTCGCTCTTGGTAGGAATTCGAAGCCAATATCATGGTTTTTCTTAAGTACTAGGTAAGCAGAGAAATATCTTTTAGTGCGATTAGAACGAAAGTTCTCTATGAGATCAGTCTTGCCGTTTTCGAGTAGCTTTCGGATTTGTTCTTCGGGAAGGGTTTGTCCGAGGATTTGACGGCTGATTCGAAATGTACAATCTTGCTTTCCGTTCAAGGAATGCTCACAAGCGAATGCTCTCGGAGTGGAGTACACGGGTTTCCCGTCCTTAGGGCATTGTCCCGTGACTGGACACTTCGACAGGTCCAGGGTCTCTCCCTCGCCGTCGTTCGATCCTTCGTCGTGGTTATCAAAAACGAATTCAACCTTCTTGTCATTATTGAGTCGGAGGATTGCTGAGAAGGGTTTTCCAGCCTTAGACCTAAACCCATCGAGTGGTCCAATCTGTCCCCTGGAGACGAGCTCTCCTACCTCGACTTCTTCTAGTTTGCGATTCGCCACGATTTTGTAGATCCGGTAGGTGTCATCTTGGGAACGGTAAGTGCGAAAGGTCTCAAGAAAAGGCTTGCCGTCCGATGGCGATATCACAGACGTCTCATTCCCTCCAGTTTCGTCTTCCTTGAAGGATCTTGTTTGCTCGACGATTGAGCGCGTAAGATCAATTATTCCTTCCATGAATTGGGTCCGAGTCAATTGACCCTTCTCGATTTGGTGGAGCTTGTGTTCCCATTCTCCCGTCATGGAGGGACTTGTAAGGACATCGGCTTTGACAAGCTCAAGAAAGCTCAGCAGAAAGTCTGCTTTGGCAGTAGGAATGAGGTTCCGGCGTTCTCTCTGCACATATAGTTGATTGATTAGCTGCTCAATAATTTGAGCGCGAGTAGCTGGTGTTCCCAGTCCTTTCTCTTTGATAGCTAAGGCAAGTTCTTCGTCATCGACTAGCTTCCCAGCGCTTTCCATTGCAGAGAGAAGGGTTGATTCCGTGTAGCGTGAAGGTGGTTTGGTTTCTAGTTCTTCAATCTCGACTTTCGAGATGTCTGCTTGTGGCGGAGAACCATCGGATGGGGAGAGAGGAGGAAGAGTTTCTTCTTCTTCCGCTTCTTTACCGTAGCAACTCATCCAACCCGGATTTATAAGGACTTTCCCTTCTGATTTGAAAGTATGCTCGGCCACCTCGCTAAACCTTGTCGTCACATCAAACTCCGCAGGTGGGTAAAAAACCGACACGAATCGACGGGTTATCATGTCAAAAATCTTTTCTTTAGGACCGTCCAAAGCCTTCTTCCCTTCGCCGGTTGGGATAATAGCGAAGTGATCGCTAATTTGCTCATTATTAAATATGCGGCGGTTGGGGCGAACCCAGCCTTTGTTTAGGATCTCCTCTGCGTGAGGCTCGAAGTCTCCTCCTATCGTTTCCAGGATCCTCCGGCAGGTCTGTTGGTAGTCCTCGGGTAAGGCTTGAGAACTAGTCCTAGGGTAAGTTATGAGTTTGTGCTCTTCGTAGAGGGATTGAGCGATTTGAAGGGTATGACGAGCCGATAAACCATGGCGACTGTTTGCCTCTCGCTGTAGGGTAGTAAGATCATAGAGTCGAGGAGAGATTTGCCTGCTCCGCCTTTTTTCTTCTAGAACCACAGCAGACTTTGCTTTTTCGATATCACCACAGACTTGGTCCGCATCGTCCTTGGTCCAGACTCTATCTACTCGATCCTCTAATAGGCTTGATTCATTCGTTCCTTTTTTATCCTTCCCCCTAGCTTTGAAGTCGGGTTTTTGGTAGACACCTGCATAATCTCCTTCGGCAATCGAGAAGAGTCCAACGATACACCAGTATGGGCGAGGACTAAATTTCCGAATTTGATTTTCCCGTTCTACAACGAGTTTAAGAGTCGGTGTTTGGACTCGTCCAACAGTAGCGGTATTACCCCGTGCTCGTCCGGACACTCTAGCTGTTATCGCACGTGTCCCATTGATCCCGATTAACCAATCTGCTTCGGAACGACAGCGGGCCGCATCTTGAAGATTACGCATTTCCCCACCGGTGCGAAGCTTTTCAAATGCTTCGCGAATTGCTTTCTTGGTCATGGACTGCATCCAAAGACGTTTCACCGGCTTATGACACTCGGCCGCTTCGTAAACATAGGTGAAAATGAGTTCTCCTTCACGGCCCGCGTCACAGGCATTGATGACTTCCGACACGTCCTTACGTTGTAATAGTTTCTCTAATTCCTGGTACTTCGACTTCGTCCTATCGATAACCTTCAAGCTAAACTGCTCGGGAATTATGGGCAGAGATTGAAGGCGCCAGAAACGCAACTTCTTATCGAAGTCTTCTGGCATGTAGAGTTCTACGAGATGACCGATGGCCGAAGAAATTATATAAGAGTCATCCTCATACCAACTTCCCTTTTTCCCAACCCGGCCAAGTGCTGCGGCGAGGTCTCCTGCGACGCTCGGTTTTTCCGCTATAATTAGGGATTTTGACACGGCTATTTAATTTTGGGAAGCGAAGGTATCCGACTGCAGGCCAGGCGGCCTCTGAATAAGCCTAAGAAGTCGTTCACGGCGTATACAAATGAATATCCAATAGAAAAGGTTTAGGGACTGAAAAGGGCATTCACCCTTTGCAATAATCCCTGAGATGGGCATTGTCTGATTATACGTCAATACTAAGATTTACATAAACGCTGGGTATCAGGTTGGAAAATCACGAAATTTTCGGATGAACAAGGAGGTTGCTCTTGTAATGTATTATCATTTATTGAGGGGTTTATCGAAGGAAGAGAGACAGAAAAGAGTTACGATTTCAGCCACGAGGACCTCTGTGCGGAGGAGAAACTTATACCCCCCCATGATTCTAAACCGGGGAGTATAAGAACTGTCATTGAGAAACAGAGTAAATATGTGAGGCCTATAGAAGGAGACTTCCATAGGCGTAGTGGGGGCTTTTCTCGTTGGATTGAGAACTTTGAGCATTTCACAATTGATATTGTTTGTGGCAGGAGGAAGGGTTGGTGGGTTAACGTCTATTCCCACGTGCTTAAAACACTGTCATTTGTTTTCAGTTTCCTAGCCCAAATTCGGCTTTTCCTTTACCGTCAGAGAATCTTTCGTAATCAGGCTTTAGGGTGTTTGGTAGTCGTGGTTGGGAATCTTACCGTTGGAGGTACAGGCAAGACGCCTGTGGTCGAAAAATTGGCTCGCTCCTTGGCGGAAAGGGGCCGCAAGGTCGCGATATTGAGTAGGGGCTACAAAAGCAAAAGGGAGTCAATACTGAAAAGATGGTGGCGTACAGTAACTCAGGGGGAAGCGCCCCCACCAAAAGTGGTTAGCGATGGCAAGCGAGTCCTGCTCGATCCTGATCGAGCAGGCGATGAACCCTACATGTTAGCGAAAAATTTACCGGGTGTGGCTGTCATTGTAGACAAAGATCGTGTTAAGGCGGGGGCCTACGCGATCCGGAAATTTGGTGCAGATACCCTGGTGCTTGACGATGGCTATCAGTACCTGGCCTTGAAAGGTCGTCTCAATCTGCTTTTGATCGATAAAGGAGATCCATTTGGGAATGGTTATTTGCTGCCTCGTGGCGTTCTTCGTGAGCCCATCGAAAGTATTCGCCGAGCTTCATACGTTCTTCTTACTAAATCAGATGGAGAACCTGACCGTAAATTGGAGGCAATAATCAGGTCTCATAATCCTGAGGCGGAAATCATAGAGTGTGCACACAAACCGCAAAGCCTAGAAGAAATAAGTGGGATGGAGAAATTAGAACTGACGGCATTGGAGGGTAGAAAGATTGGATCTTTCAGCGCTATCGCGGTGCCTGAGAGTTTCGAAGGTTTTCTTCGGGAGTTGGGTGCTGAAATTGAATTGAATCGGCGATTTCTTGATCATCATCGATATGAGATAAAGGAGCTCGAGAGACTTTTCGGTAGTTTTCGGGAAGCTGGATGCGAAATGGTAGTGACTACGGAAAAGGACGCAGTTCGCATACCTCAGGAATTCAGGCCTGGGATTCCGTTTTACTACTTAAGACTGGAGATCGAAATACTAAGCGGAGGGCAGGATTTCCAGGAAGCTGTTTCTAAAATTTGTTTTCCCAAAAAGAAAATGCGCAGTACTCGACATCCTTTTGCCAGCGGGAACGGAGCTTAGTAAGCTTCCTAACCGTCATTCACTAATTCAGTAGCTTAGCAAATGGACTCTATATGATTTCGACCTTGATAAAAGCTGCTTGACGTTAAAGGGATAGAAGCTGAGACATGAGTGCCCGATCCTCTACTCATGGAAGCTGGTTACGGCCGAGAACTTTGAAAATGGATATGGAGAATACAAGTGTGGTATTTGATTCAGTATGGGCGGAAATTGAGGCGGAACTCGGGTGGGAACAGCTACGGTTTCCCAGGGAAATCTGTTGGCTTAACGGAGCTCCTGGGGCTGGGAAAGGAACTCAGACTCGCTTTATTATGGAGTCTCGAAATTACACGGCTCCCCCTATCCTTGTTAGCGATCTTCTCGATAGTCCAGAGGGTGCTCGTCTGAAAGATGCTGGATTAATGGTTGGGGATCAGGAGGTAACTGCACTTGTGCTTCGAAAACTGTTGAGTTCAGAATATCAGAGTGGGGTAGTGGTTGATGGTTATCCGAGGACAGCGATCCAAATGAAATGCCTCGACCTGCTCTACGACAAAATTCTGGAGCTTCAACGAAAACAGTTTGATACTCCTGGTGCTGTTGCCTGTCCGCGGTCGGCGTTTTTAATCGTAGTTCTCTTTGTTAACAAAGCGGAAAGTATTCGGCGTCAACTTCATCGAGGCCAGCAAGCTCTGGAAGCAAACAATCAAGTTCGGCGATCCGGAATAGGGGAGTTGTCGGAAGTACGGAAGACTGATTTGAACCGAGATGCAGCATTCAAAAGGTATCAGGTTTTTGAGGAGGTTACTTACAAACCGCTAATGTCTCTTTGCGAGCGATTCCCTTATCATTGTATTGACGCCCAGGGAACTGTAGAGGAAGTCCAATCCCGCATTGTTAAAGAATTTAGCAACCCATAGTTCCTTGAAGTTCGTGCCAGCACAGTATAAAGGGCAAATTCCCTTTGCCACGTGCAATCGTTGGCGATGGAAGTGGTTTTGGATTGGGATTTAAGCGGAAGATATATTATTTCCTATCTAAAACGAACATTCACTCATAGATGCCTGAAAATCCAGATTTTGATCTAATTTCATTTATTCAGCGGTTGCCCAAAACAGAGACACACCTTCACATTGAGGGAGCGTTGCCGTTTGAGTTGTTGCAAAGATTGGACTCACAGAGATTTGCGACACCTCCTCGGTCGTGGGATTCAGATTTCAAGTTCGAGAGTTTCCAACAGTTTGAAGATGAACTACTGGCTATGGCTCTTTCGTGGTACACCAGTCCTGAACGATACCAGGAAGCAGCTCGGGTAATCTTCGATAACTTAGTTTCGCAGAACGTCAAATACCTTGAAACCAGCTTTCATGCAGGGGTGATTGAAACGCTCGGTATTCCTGGTCCCGAGATAATGGCAGCGATAATTGAAGCGGTTCCTAAGGGTCTAGAAGTTAGGGTATTTCTTGGGATGCTGCGTAATCATTACAATGAGAAAATGGCTCCGATTCTCAGTGATTGTATAAATTGGAAGGGGTTGTCTGGGATAGATTTACACGGGGTTGAGGTATTGCCGATCGAGCCTTGGGCGGAAGAACTTTGGGGAGAAGCACGTAGAGTCGGTCTTAAAACGAAAGCGCATGCTGGCGAATTTGGAGGCGCCGATTATGTAGAAGATGCCATGCACCGTCTCGGTGTCAGACGTATTGAGCATGGAGTTCGTGCGGTCGAAGATCCTAATGTAGTACGGAAACTGGTTCAACTCGACGTTACTCTTGATATTTGCCCAATCAGCAATATCAAACTCGGTGTGACGCCATCTATTGCGCAACATCCCATTCGGAGGCTCCACGATGCCGGAGTTCGATGTACTGTCAGTACGGATGATCCTCTCTCTTTTGGGAATCAGCTAACCGATGAATACGTGGCCCTGTCATCGTCTTTCAATCGAAAGGAATTGGCCCTATTAGCGCGAAATGGGTTTGAGATTGCATTGCTGGAAGAAGAGAAGCAGTCGAGTTTCCTCAAAAATCTCGATGGGATCATTGCCTTGGAGGACTGACATTGGCCCAAGATCAGATGAAATGACACACGAGACGGATCACGGAGATTTCCAATATTCACATGATAGATAAGCCAATTGATTTCGAAGTGCCAGAGGAGAATAATCACCAGCGTGCAGATCGAGTACTGGCTGATGCTTTCCCTAGGTGGAGTCGTTCACGCTTGCAGCGTCTTTTCGATGAAGGCCAGGTCTGGCTGGACAATGAAGCGATTAGTAAAAGCAGAAAAGTTTCTACTGGTGATTTTCTTTCGTTCTCATTTCCTCGCTCCTCTTCGAGTGTTTTGCGGCCCAGGGCAATTCCCTTGGAGATCCTCTTCGAAGACGATCATGTTCTTGTTGTGAACAAGAGTTGCGGAATGATCGTGCATCCAGGTAATTCTACTGGAGAAGACACTCTTGTTCATGCCCTCCTTCACTATTGCAAGGGGAGATTGAGTAGTCTTCCGGGGAAAGAAAGACCAGGAATTGTACACCGTCTGGATAAGGATACTTCGGGTGCCATTGTCGTAGCAAAAACGGATGTGGCCTTTAGAAGCCTGAGTGCCCAGTTCTCTAAGAGATCGATTGAGAAGAAATACACTGCGATCTGTTCGGGTGTTCCGGTTCCAGATTGCGGAGTCATTCGTGAGCCGATTGGTCGCCACCCGCGGGTTCGAACGAAGATGGCCGTAGTTACGACAGGTAGACCGGCTTACAGTGAATGGCGACGAGTCAGAGTTTTTGGGGATCGATATTCTTTGCTTGAAATCTCAATACAAACTGGAAGGACGCACCAAATTCGAGTCCATTTGTCTTGGATTGGTCATCCCGTGGCAGGCGATTCCACCTACGGGTATCGGGTGGCGAAAGCATTTCCCCGGACAATGCTTCATGCCCAACGAATCATATTCAATCATCCGGTGAAGGATTGTAGGTTAACATTGGAAGCTGAGCTGCCTACTGATTTTTCAGTTGCTGTCAGCGACTTGAGAAAGCAATTCGATAGCTAGCCCAAATTGTAGATTGTAGTAAGATTGGTGGAACGAAGTTACTCTGCTATATTCTGCAATGCTCAGGATAACTCTTAGGGCGGTAGGAAAAATATCTGCTCTCGATTTGGGAAGATGAGGCACCTCTTTTCTCTTCTCGAGACTCACCCGTGAGAGATCGGTAAAGAGGTTACGTAGGAGGTTTACCGGGATTATTGGCAAAAATTCTGTAGATTGGGGTTTAATTCCTTTGCTTAGGAGAGCTCGGATGTAGGCGAAAGTGCCTCCTATTCCGATAAACGGTAATTCGCTTTCCCCGAATATGAGCGAGCTCTTTTTTATTTCCTTTTCGGTAAATCTTGCAATGGACTGGGCTTCACGGACAGGCAATGGTTTTGCAGGATCACTCACGAATCTTTCAGTCAGACGAACGGCACCTAATGGCAAGCTGGCAATCTGAATGATTATGCCATCATGGCAGTGGGCAATTTCAGCACTGCCTCCTCCGATATCAAGGAAGTAGAATTCTTTATAGTTCTTTATGTGAGGATCCTGCTGAATCCCTATTGCTGCTGTTCGGGCTTCGTCTTCACCACTGAGGATTCTTAGTTGAATGTTAGTTTTGGAAAAGACTCGATCAGCGAACTCATACCGATTCTCCGCATCACGAACTGCACTGGTGGCCGCAATGGATGTTTTAAGGGGTTTGAAATAAGCTGCTTCTTCGAGGAGTGATTCGATTCCTAACAGACCAGCTTCGATTCCCTCTTTGGAGAGCTTCGGACGTCCTCTTCCAATGCCCCGACTGATTCTAGTTTCTAATACTTTCTGATGAACTGCAACTGTTTGGGCTCCACCTTTGGCAACCAAGAGTTTTATGGTATTACTCCCTACATCAATAACGGCGACGGTGGGAGAGGTTACGGGAGAGGATTTAAATTGTTGTGACACAATTTCAGAGAAGTGCTTAATGGTAGTCCCTCTACAACTCGTATCCCTCCTTCGCAATCAGAATAACGAACTCTCCCTTCGTCTTGCCTCCAGCCACCTCTTGGGTCACCGATTCCGCATGGCCGACGTGGAATGTTTCGTGGATTTTAGTCATCTCGCGAGCGACGCAAATAGTTCGGGTTTTACCCATCACCTCGACTAGATCTTTCAGGCTGTCGATGATACGGTGACTTGATTCGAGCAAGATCAAAGTATACTGGAAATCCCTGAATTGCTCGAAAATCCTTTTTCGAGCTTTTTGTTTTGACGAGAGAAACCCAAGAAAAAGAAATCCATCGGAGGGCAGGCCGGAGGCAGAAAGTGCGGCGATAGGGGCGGAAGGGCCGGGTAAGGGAACAACAGGCAAGGACCTTCTGCGACACTCTCTAACGATCCGAAATCCAGGATCACTGACGCAAGGAGTGCCCGCCTCGGAGACGAGCGAAACTGCTTTACCGTTAGAAAGAGCCTCAGCTAGCCGGATTGCCTGCCTCGACTCATTATGTTCTCCGTATTTGACTACCCTTCGATTTAATCCCCAATGTTCAAGCAACCTTATAGTCTTTCTGACATTTTCACATGCTATCAAATCACTTGAAGACAGAATACCCACCGCTCTCTCCGTTAAGTCTAACAGATTGCCTATTGGAGTTGCAACGATATAGAGATGACCGGGCTGAGCTGCTTGTATAGCCAAAGATTGGCTTTCTGTCTCTGGATTGGCCAATACGATTATCTAGGATGGAACCACTTCACTTTCGAAATAGCTGGTTTCCGAAAAATTAGTTCTGAAAAAGTTAGAATGTTTTTTCCAGAATTCTGCACTAATTCTGCAACGCGGGAATTCATGGCAGGCTGAAAGCTAACACATAAATTGAAGGAGCGTCTACTTTGGATTCGACTATATGCCCTTGGATCCCCCCATTCCGGGGACCCTGCCTTCCCAATCGGCTGGTCGAGACCATGGTATTGCTGTATCATCCTCTCCGAGCTTTGCACAACTGGTTAGAATAAAAACGGCAAAAACTGCAATTAGGATGAGACTAACTTTATTTGTAAGGTTCATTTTTATTTAGAAGGTTACTATAGCGATTCTCATTCCCTGCCGAGGTGCTTGGACTGGTCTAACCGACGATTTGGAAAGCGGACCATCTTGTCGATAGCGAAATTGGTAAAAGAGGGATCCGGCATTCAGTATTATGTCACGAATTATTGCTTTTAGAGGTGGTAAAGATGATTGCCGTATATCGAGAAAACGATGCCAGATGGAACTGGTTTGCCTTTTTGGGCGAAGCTCTCAGTTGTGATGTTTCGTCGATGTTCATTGGAGCAGATTCTTTATATTCCCCAAAAGGATCGTTTCACACACGTAGTTCATTTCTTCTGGAAATAGTATTTCCTTAGGCAGATATTACTTGAATCTATTTTATTGATTCCTTTTGCACGATTGGCGACGAGATGTTCAAGGATTTTGAAAACGATTTCAACCTCTCCTGTGGAATTGAGAGCATAGGCAATCGACTCCGCCGTAAGATGTTTTCCTGGAGAATTCTTTAGGAAATCATGAATACGCCTATTTAAATCCAAGAATGTGGCCGCTGCTTTCTTCCCGGCCTCAACTCCCGGCTGATTGTAAGCATTGACGTTGATGAGTACAGCGTAGAGGCCAACGGCTCGTTCAAAAAGTGCGATTAGTGCACCGACACTGGAAGGGTTTAATTCCTCTATGGACACAGTGATCGATTCACGATTCTTCTCGTAAAGGGCCGATCGAGTCCCGAGAAGGAAGCCCGCGAGGAAATCCCCAGAGGTTGAACCAGGTTCGACCTCGATTGAGTCTGAGTCTCTGTATTTTAGGACTTCGATGAATGTAACGAAAAAATTGGATAGTCCATCACGCAATTGTTGAATATAGGAATGCTGATCGGAGGAGCCCTTGTTTCCGTATACAGTGATTCCCTGGTTTACTAACTTTCCGTCGAGATCAAGTTCCTTGCCCAGCGATTCCATTACTAGCTGCTGGAGGTAGATTGGGAGTAGCCTGAGCCGATCTTTGTAGGGGACAACAATCATTTCCTTAGCGCCGATTCCTTCGGTGGCATAATACCACATCAGAGCGATCATGGCTGCTGGATTACTAATTGTTTCAGAACGTCGGGTTATTTCATCCATACTCGCAGCGCCTCTTAGAAAATCATCGATCGAAATCCCCTCGAGGCTAGCCGGGAGGAGACCTACAGGACCTGTCTCGCTCGTTCTCCCTCCTACCCAGTCCCACATCGGCAATGTGAGAAGCCAACCGTGAGAATCGGCGTAACGTTGGAGTTGGCTGTTTTTACCGGTAATGGCGACTGCGTGTTTGGCAAAAGAAAGTCCCGATGTTTCGAAAGCATGTTTTGCTTCGATCATACCGTTGCGGGTTTCGGGTGTGTCTCCCGATTTCGAAATGACGATCACCAATGTTTCGCCCAGGGAGTCTCTTAGCCGGGAGAGAACGAGGTCGATCCCATCAGGATCTGTGTTATCGAAGTATTCTGCTTGGAGAGGATTACTTTCTGGCTGAACCAGAGCCTGGCTGACGAATTGTGGGCCCAGGACGGATCCTCCGATCCCAATAATCAGCATTTTTCGAAACGGGCCGGTTTCCCCGGAGATCTCCCCTCGGTGAACCGCCTCACTAAATCCTTTAATCCTGCCCAATGTTTCATTCACCTGTGCAGTGATTTCATAATTTGGTGCTAAACTCGGTTCTCTTAACCAGTAATGTCCGGCCATTTGGTTTTCATCTGGATTTACAATATCACCTCTTTCCAAGTCCGCCATAGATTGAAGAGCTCGTTGAATGGCCGGCTCCATTTTGCTGAGGAAAGAGACGGGATAGTTCATAAGGCTGATATCTAGCGCCATCCCTAGTTCGGGCAAAGCAAGATAGCTACCCTTGAATCGTGCCCAGGAATTTGCTGGATCAGACATAACTGGTGGAGTCTGAAAGCCCGCAGGATATTAAGGCTTTATAAGTCTCTGTCAGTAACAGCTCCAGTGCTAGCGGAGGAAACCAGTTTCGCGTATTTGGCGAGGACGCCTCGAGTAGCTGATGGGGATGGAGCTTTCCAAGCGGCTAGACGCTGCTTCATGAGATCTTCTGGAATTTCGAGAATCAATTCATTTTTTTCCGCATCAATCGTGATTTTGTCACCGGGTTCGATTATTCCGATTGGGCCACCAACTGCGGCCTCTGGAGTAATATGACCAACCACAAAACCGTGACTGCCCCCCGAAAAGCGGCCATCCGTAATCAAAGCGACTTTGCCACCCAACCCCCTGCCCATAATCGCTGAAGTAGGTGCAAGCATTTCTCGCATCCCGGGAGCCCCTTTAGGTCCCTCGCTGCGAATCACGACAACGTTTCCAGCTTTGACCTTCCCATCCAAAATAGCTTTGAGGGCTTGTTCCTCTCCCTCAAAGATAACTGCGTTTCCGGTAAATCGCAGTCCCTCCTTTCCCGATATTTTGGCTACTGCTCCTTCTGGGGAAAGGTTGCCATAGAGTATGCGAAGGTGGCTGTTCGGTTTGATTGGGTTGTCGAACGATCGGACAATGTCTTGATCTTCGGGATAACGGCCCACCTTCTCGAGATTCTCTCCCAAGGTCCGCCCAGTCACTGTCAAACAGTCTCCGTGGAGGAGACCATGGTCCAGTAGTATTTTCATTAGAGGCTGCAGTCCCCCAATTCGTACAAGATGCGCCATATTGTATTTCCCGCTCGGTTTAAGATCAGCTAGAACCGGCACCCTCTCTCCTATCCGGGTAAAATCATCAAGGGAAAGGGGAACCTCAGCGGAGTGAGCAATAGCAAGGAGATGGAGAACTGAATTGGTCGAACCACCCAGAGATATCGCTACCGTAATAGCATTCTCAAAAGCCTCCAGGGTCATAATGTCGCGAGGTCGTATTCCTTTTTTAACTAGATTTAGGACCGCCTTGCCGGCATCTCTACTATCCTGCCGCTTCTCATTTGAAACCGCAGTCTGAGCGGAACTGTCCGGAAGACTCATTCCCATCGCCTCGATTGCTGAAGCCATTGTATTAGCGGTGTACATACCGCCGCAGGAACCGGGTCCCGGGACCGAACATTTTTCGATTTCTGTTAGCTCGGCATTGTCAATCTCGCCTCCTGCATGCTTCCCAACAGCCTCGAATACAGATACAATGTCAACCGGTTTGTCACGATGGATTCCAGGAAGGATTGTTCCGCCGTATACAAAAACGGCCGGGCGGTTCATTCTCCCCATCGCCATAAGGCAGGCGGGCATATTCTTATCGCATCCACCTATAGCAACATATCCATCAAAACCCTCCGCGCCTGCCACCGTTTCGATAGAATCAGCGATTACTTCTCTAGAAACGAGTGAGTAGCGCATCCCTACCGTGCCCATTGAAATGGCGTCAGACACCGTGATAGTACCGAATACAACGCCTTTCCCTCCCGCTTTGTCGATGCCCTCTCTGACCTCACTTGCCAGTTCATCGATATGCATATTACAGGGAGTCACCATGCTCCAGGTTGACGCAACTCCGATTATCGGCTTCGAAAAGTCCTCGTCCTTGAATCCTACTGCACGCAGCATGGATCGGTTGGGCGCTCGATCGTCTCCATCTACTAAGATTGCGGAGTGTTTTCTCTGATCAATATTTGTCTTGTTCTCAACTGTTTGCATTGTACGAGTATGGTTTTTCTAGGATAGAATGTGAGCTTGCCTGTTCCGATTCCGAAGACAAACTCTTTTTCTTCCTAGGAAACTCATGGAATTTATTCTCAAGAATATCCTTCGCGCATTACTCTTTTCCACTTCTGAGCCTCTTTCTATAAAGGATGTCCAAGCGGTTATAACTCGATACCATGAGGGGTTGGGCAATGCCGGAGATAGCAAATCTGGAACTAAGGATAGTTTGTCTCTCCCGTCTCGGGCAGGAGGTGGGCAAAGCGTTATGCAGGATTTGATCGATCAGGTTCCTACTCTGCTAACTGCTACCCAGATCCGTAACGCTATGGACGGGATTGCACAAGAGTTGACAGAGAAAAATGAAGTTTTTAAACTTCTCCAGGGACCCAGTGGGTATCGTATCGTTGTCCATCCCGATTATGCAGAGTGGGTTCGTCTTTTGAGAGAGGAACCGAAACCGCAAAAGTTGAGTGCGGCAGCAATGGAGGCAGTGGCTATTGTTGGCTATCGCCAACCGATCACTCGTGCAGAGATTGAATCGATCCGAGGGGTGTCTTCGGATAGTGCTTTGAGCACCTTGCTCGAACACGAACTTATCCGAGTCACCGGACGCGCTGATTTACCAGGCCGCCCGCTGCAATATGCTACGACTTTGAAATTTCTAGAGACATTCGGACTCGGATCGATCGAAGAACTTCCCGCTTCGGACGAACTATCGCCTAATGAAATTAGCGATTGGATTCGACGTTCTTCCACAAGTAGTGTCGAATTGACTGATGCCGATATGGGTCTTTCTGACGAAGATGAGTAGTCTGGCAAAAACCTCCTTAGTCGAGGAACTGATACGAGAAGAAACGGGTAGTAGAAAATAAACTCTGATGGACACTAGTAACCTAGACCTTGGTGGGCTAAGAGAACAGATCGATAACATCGATCGTGAAATTGTCGAGCGGTTGAATGCTAGAGTGAATCTCGCTGCTCAGATCGGCAAGCTCAAGGAAAAATCTGGACAGGAAGTCTATGCTCCCTCTCGAGAAATGATAGTTTTCCAGAAGCTAACGGATCTTAACAAAGGACCCCTGAGCGATGAGAGCCTTCGCGCTATCTTCCGGGAAGTGATCTCAGCTTCTCTCTCAATGGAAAAGGGAATCACTGTGGCTTATCTTGGGCCAGAATCGACTTTCACTCATCAGGCGGCAGTCAAAAATTTTGGAAATAGTGTAAACTATATGGCAATGGGAACAATTTCGGATGTCTTCTCCTCGGTTGAACTAGGAGAAGTCGACTACGGCGTGATTCCCATTGAGAATTCGACCGAAGGAGCGATTTCTCATTCCCTCGATTTGTTAGCAGAAACAGATTTAAAGATTATTGCCCAAGTCTATCTTGAAATTTCTCTCTGTCTAATTTCCCACTCATCCCTCCCCGAGATAAAAGCGGTTCATTCCAAAGATAGTGCTCTAGGGCAATGCAGGAACTGGCTCAATCGAATGCTCCCTGGCGTCGAGCAATTAGAGTCGGCCAGCACCGTTAAGGCGGTTCAACTGGCAGGAGAAAGATCGGAGGTAGCAGCGATTGCAAGTCGTATCGCTGCTGAAACCCATCATATGCCTATCGTGGCTGAAGGCATCCAGGATAGAGCGAATAATTACACTCGTTTTCTAACTATCGGGAAGTCTTCCTCTGGGCGATTAGGAAAGGGAAACGACAAGAGCAGCTATGTCTTTTCTTTGAAAGACGAACCTGGTGCGCTGCAGAAAATGCTTGAAGCGTTTAGCAGCAGAAATCTAAATCTTTCAAAAATTGAGTCCCGGCCCAGCCGCCGGAAGTTGTGGGACTACTACTTCTTCGTCGACGTTATTGGCCACCGAGATGACCCTGAGATAGTCGATGCTGTAGTCGAACTTAAACAGAATTGTCCCATGGTAAAGTGGCTTGGAAGTTATCCCAACAGTTCTTTTTAGAAAAGGTTCAAATAAATTTTCGATTAGGCTGAGGAGTTGTGGGTTCGCATCGTTTCAATCGTTTTAACAGTTTTCCCTAAGGGCGGGGAACCCATTTTCTCCGGGATATCTGAGACGCTCTAGTCGTTGTTGACGGTGGCGGTACGGAGCCTTACTTTCTCAGATGGAGGTTTCCAGTACCGCCCGATTCTGGTTTGTAAAATGGGTAACAAACACATCTGATCATCGGTTCTTCCGGACGAATCTCTTTGATTGTGGCTACTGAGTATTACAAACACCGTTGAGTTTTTTAATTTAATGGCAACATTTGATCAAAACGAACGAAATGGATCAACGGATTGCGCTGATGTTGCTTTTCGCCCACCTGTTTTACTCGCTGTCTTTATCGCAGTTGGTTTTGTTGGCCGCTTGGTGATCCCACTTCCATTTCTGCCTCAGGGAGTTTCTCTATTTGCGGGCATCTTCGTCGTTACAAGCTCGATTGCCATCTTTCTGTGGGCCGCATTAACGTTAGTTAAGGCTGGTAAGTTGATTTCAGATAACGGCCCAGCCGATTCGATCATCACAGATGGTCCCTTCCGTCGCTCACGCAACCCGATATGCTTGTCCATGATCTACCTGCAGATCGGTATCGGCTTCTGGGTTAACAGTCTCTGGTTTGTCGGCTTGGCGATTATTTCAGCAGGCCTTCTGACTTGGGGTGTGATCCAACGGGAGGAACGCTATCTCGAAAAAAAATTTGGCGAAGAATATATAGAGTATAAGAGTAGAGTGAGGAGATGGGGTTAGAGGGAGACAGGGTGAATCGGTTTTATACTCCTAACCTTTGGCAGCAACCCTCCCTACCTCGAGCTCACCGACGATAAAGAAAAAATTTGGCCGGGAGCATCTTTTCAACTACAAGGTCGTATCACCGCATCCAAAATCACGAGAGGATCATCTTCAGCAGGATATATGCGTGCACTCATCCCAGCTGGGATTCCAGTATGATCATGGACTTTAAGATTAGAACTCACCGTACCAATTGAGAACTTAGCCCTCCCTCTGACAACGGAGAAGATTCGGTAGGTGTCATCTGGGAGTGAGAGACCTTCTAGGCCAACCTTTGCAATTCCCAACTCGAGGGCACCGCATTTTCCTGAGGCGGTAGCAGAAGGGGGAAAGAGAACTTCTCTGCAACTACCCGGCAATTGTGCGATGCGGTCAATCTCGCGTTCTAGGTAGACGCTGTTGTTCATTTTGTCCGATTCAAGTGGTACCTGATTAAGATCCGATGCTTTAGCTGCTCTAGCCTCTACGTCAAAGAAGACACCCCATCCGGCCAAGGTCATGGACCCGAAGATGAAAGGTACCCAGTGTATATTATTGTCGAGATTATCCATTCCGTGCTCCATCTTTGCCGGGATGGCCATTGCATAGCCTTCTGTCATGGTGGTGGCACAGTCGCCCAGCATGGTTGCGCCATGCATGGGTGAGTAGCCTAGATGAATCTCGATTCCTTCTTTATGGAAGTGGTTTGTAGCCCCAATGCATTTCCCGGGTAGGTATGCCGAATTCCACGAAAAATTTTCACCGTAGATTAAAGAGGCGATCTCGATTCCAAGATTGGGAACCAGGAAGGTGCTTTGCTCTGGGAGAACATCGTCTCGAGCTGTATAGATTCCGTTACAAGTTGTGATTCGTTCGATATTCTCACGGAAACACCTACCAGTTTTCTGGAGAATATCCGAGTCTATTAGCCGCTCCAATCTTTCCTGCACAGCGCGTGACCACTTGTCGTAACTATAAAGGGTATATGTGAGGGCTCGGAAGTTATCAGGTATTGGAATGGTTCCGAGATTCTGAAGATCTTTAAGAAGGCCCAGGATCTCCGCACTATTTACGGAATCGTGCCCTTTGCCCTCCAGAGACTGGGTTAGCGCTTCTTGACAGCCATGGAACGCCCCGATCGTTTGAGAGCGATAAGCGTAGGCGTAGAGTCTAGCAAGCGCGACATCGTTATCGTCAATATGAAATATGCTTCGAAGGTCTTGATGACAAGTCTCAGCCTTCTCGATTAGACTACGGTAATTCTCATGGGTTTTCATTGTAACTCCTATTTCGCAATTGAGTGATAATCTCGATAGCCATTCTGTCGAGGTCATAGTCCGCTTCCCAATCCCAGTCAATCCTTGCCATTGAGTCATCGATAAACTGGGGCCAGCTGTCAACAATGACAGACAAAGTTGGATTTGGAGTGTAGGTAATATTCGTTTCAGGTAATATTCGTAAGACAGCGTTAGCCAGTTCCCTGGCTGAAAGCCCCAGGCCATGTACATTGTAAACCCTTCGTGATAGTCTCTCATTGGGAGCATCGAAAAGCAAAAGAAAGGCTCTGATCGCGTCACCAATATAGATAGCTGGGAAAGTAGCATCAGGCCCTACTTCAAAATTGAATGCACCTTTTTCAAAAGCCTCGACGAATATAGCTGAACAGAAAGCACTGGCGGCGCCACTGGCACCGCGCGGCGCTACCAGAGTTGGGAATCGGATGGAACGAAAGTCCATTCCAAAGCGCAGGTGGTAATAGTTTCCTAGACATTCACTCGCAACCTTTGTGACGCCATAGAGAGAGGCAGGCCACATTGGAGCGTCGATTTCAAGGGGTTCCTTAATGCCAGGGCCGTAGGTTGCTAACGAACTTGAAAAAGTGACCCGAGAGACACCTCCTAGCCTCGCTGCCTCTAAAACATTGCGGGTCCCAGTCATGTTAATCTCCCAGGCCAGGTTGCTTTCCCGTTCCGACTGGGCTGAGAGAAGTGAAGCAAGATGAAAAATAACGTCGATCTCGTGCTGGTGTACCGCTTGGATAATGCTTTCCAGATTAGTTACGTCTCCTTCGAAATAGAGGGTCTTCTCGAATTCGGGAGATGAGATCAGGGGATCCGGTCTCCCGTCGAAAAGAACGACTTGATATTTTCGGCGGACCAGTGGGATAAGTAGGCGAGAGCCTAGATTTCCCATTCCACCCGTGATTAAGACATTCATGTCGAGATTGGTGTCTTACGAAGGGTTCAGGCTATTGGTTGCTTTTTTTACCTGGTGTAGACTCTAGGAGTCCCTGGGAAATTAGTCTTTATTCAATCCAAGGTAAAAACAAGACCAGAATACCAACAATGACGGTGATTGCGGCTCCGCCTGTAGTTATAATGGAGGTGCCCTTGCTGGGATGCAGTGACTGTGCTTAGAGCTTGAATTCTCACAGGGCTCCTGCATCACCAATCCTGGTTATCTACGCGCTTTCAGCTTCCCTTAAATCTCTAAACTGAAATCTAAGACTACGGCCTAGACTTGTTCCTTGGAAAGCTGAGGTTACAGATGCTACCCCACTTTGATCAAATTCAGAGACCGCAGAGCCGATTTTCGCCACCGTTTCGCAGGGAAGTCTTCTGATGTTTCGGGAAATTAGTCCCAGGTGTTTTTAGAAAAGTGTTTTATGCTCGATAAGCTGACGAAGGATGATCTTCACGCTTCCACTGATACTCGGCGATGGATCCCATCCCACTTGACCCTACCGTCAGAAAGCGCGAACAGAGTGAAATCTCTTCCTAGCCCGACATTTCTTCCTGGATGAACCTTCGTCCCCCTTTGACGCATAATGATGTTCCCTGCGAGTACAGATTCTCCATCATACTTCTTTATGCCAAGACGTTTGCCAGCGCTGTCGCGCCCATTTCTTGAAGTTCCCTGTCCCTTCTTGTGTGCCATCTCTGATCCCTCCGGTTATCTATTTCTCACGAGTCGATGGATTCAATCCGAATTACTGAAATTTCTTGTCGGTGACCTTGTTTGCGGCGGTATCCTTTACGCCGTTTCTTTTTGAAAACTATAATTTTAGATGCCCGTTTATTCTCCAGGATCTTAGCGCTTACCGAAGCCCCTTCGACCAGCGGGGTTCCAATGATAGCATTTTCTCCTTCACCCAACATGAGGACGTGTTCGATTTTTACCGAATCGCCTTCTTTCGAGCCCATGAATCGGTCGACCGTAAGGACATCGCCCTCTGTCACATTATATTGCTGGCCTTGGGTTTTGATTGTCGCTTTCATTAGGAAAAGCCGCCCAGATAAATCGTCGACGCACGAAAAAGCAATACCAAAAGGAGGATGCTGATGGGGCCTAGTTCTCAGCGGATGGGTTTATGTGACGATTGCTGAAATTTTCTTGAAGATCTGACGGATATACAGAGAGTGTCTAGTTTGACAATCAAATCAATGGCTTAAGATTGGTTTTGCGCACGTGTGTGCTAGCAGGACGCATTTGAGATGTTCTTGTTGCGACCATTCTCGAGTAGTGTTACCTACCTCACTACGCGGTGGAATGTACTGTGTCGGAGGCGGGATGATTTGATATACGAACATCATCTTTCTGCGGAGATTTCCTATTTGTGGATTTGGATACGGTAAAAAAGTATTTTACTAGGGGGGAGGTGGTGGATCTCTACGCAAAGGCAGCAAATAGCCTGGGATTGTGGACCTCAGAAAAGATGGTCTTCCACAAACTTTTTAAGCATACTGATCGCCTGCTTGACTTGGGATGCGGGGCAGGACGAATTGCTCTCGCCCTTTGCGCTGAGGGCTACAAGGATGTCATTGGAATCGACTATTCAAATGCGATGATAGCGGAAGCCCGACGAGTGGCCCGTGCTCGTTGCCTTCAAGTCCCTTTTCGGGTTGGAGATGCGACCCAACTAAAAATATCTAATTTAGAACTTGATGGAGTGATCTTTGGGTTTAACGGGCTCATGCACATCCCCCGACGGGAGGGGCGACGGCAGGCCATTAGTGAAGTATTTCGTATCCTGCGCCATGGCGGGATGTTTGTATTCACAACCCACGATCGTGCGACAGCGAATTTCCGTAAGTTCTGGCGCCGGGAAAAAATGATGTGGAGAAGTGGGAAACAGAAGAAGGAACTGGATGATTTTGGTGATCGATTCGAATCTACACCACTGGGGGACCTTTTTATCCATGTTCCCAGTGCTGAAGAGATTAGGCAAGATCTGAAAGCCAGAGGGTTCAAGATCGAAGCTGACTTTCGGCGATCGCAGATCGCAAACGAGTCTTCGGCGGTTCGAGAATTTTCCGACGACTGTAGATTCTGGATTGTCCAGAAGCCAGGTCATTCATAATTCTTTCGATTTTTATGAACGAAATGTCAGAACTCGTTGGAATTTTGCGCCGGATCGATGGTAGGAGTTATAAAGCTTACCGCGACATTACTGGGACGTATCGGGTTGGTGCAGGCTGGATTTTCATTGATCATGTGCAGGCTGATCCATTTGCAGCTCCATCGAAGGTCAGATTCCGGTTGAATCAAGATCAGTCGCAGATTCCGGAAGACCTTTGGGAATCTAGAATACGCCGTACCGC